>JACCDW010237793.1_pt1 | contig 61504 bp, 107 predicted proteins | sample 7449781 | NCBI WGS metagenome assembly JACCDW01 (sample SAMN15323449, study PRJNA562643) | freshwater metagenome | isolation source: river surface water | place: USA:Blue River Watershed | collected 2017-08-18
CTGGTCTTCAGGAAGATGTCCTAGTCGAGGATGCTGTTGAGCTCCTCTTTGTCATAATCCTATTTGCTTCAGCTTGATGTCCCTCCATTCGTCCATCGTCCAGAAGTAACTGCTGAAGGGAGGGAACGGCGCCTCTGCGTCTGAGATTCGGAAATAGACGCCCTGCTCGATGGCCTCTCTTGCCATAGACATATCCTCTACTATCATGGCTAGCTCGCACTCGCGCCCGTCCAGGTCGTCATAGTGGTGGTATGTCCCCTCGACGATCATCTTCTTTCCGTCGGCCTTCCGGATGACGAAGTCCCCTTCTTTTATGCTAGCCATAGAAAGGCTCTTGTCCGTGTGCTTCCCTTATCCTGTGGTATGTCTCCCATGCGGCTTCCCTGTCGCCCGATTCGCTGTCGAGTATGTCGAGGTAGAAGTCGCACTCGTCCGCGGACTCGAACCTCTCCGCCACCTCGTCCAGGAAGTCGTGATCCATGTTCCATGCTGCCTTGATGGCTATCTTGGCGAACTTGATCTTCTTCGCCCTCTCTACTTCTTCGGATGTCCTGAACAGGTTGGGCATGCTTCCCTGGCCGACTATCTGGCCGTCTGCTTCGTTGATCGTTGGTCCATAGTCGGACCTCTTCTTATCGACTCCGTCTATCCTTGATGTGAATTTGTCTTCCATTATATTCCCAATTTTATTAGGTTCCCATCTGCTTGTTGAAGTAGGCGAGCCTTTCCGCGATCTGCTTGTTCATCGCCTGCGGGTCTCTCTCTGATGGCTTTGGCTTTGCGGCTTCTTTCTGTTCAGGGATGTCCCCTTCGTGGAGCGCGCAGTCAGCCTTGTTGACCCTTACCTGCTTCGCCGCCTTGTGGGCTACCAGGGATTTGCCCGTATATGTCTTCTGGTTGACTTTTGTTATCTCGATGATGTCTCCCGATGGAAGGTGAAGTATTCTGTCTCCTACGTTCATATATTCGCTGTTTTTATGCTAATATAGGTATTTTTTGGACAAAATGTATGCTTTCCCATAGAATATTAATGAATATTTGGAAGGAATATGCCGATGCGAAGAAGATGGAGCTGCGGCGCCGCAAGATAAGGAAGCTGTTCGGCCTCGGCGACGCCGCCATCATAATCCATGATTTCAAGATATTGCCCACCTCATCCCTGGGTCTAGACCCCGATGTCTCCTAGCTTCTTGTCCCTTCTCGAAACCTGGTCGACGGCGCCGTCCCACTTGTTCACCTCTTCCATCATTCGGATTTCCTTCATCTCTTTCTCATACCTTTCGTCGATGGCGTTCTTGCACCATTCCGATAGCTTCTCTGGCGATAGGGAGTAGAAGCATTCGCTTGTTATGATGTCGTCGATGATGTATCCCTGTTCGGAGAGGACCACCCTGTATTGGGTCTCTCTCTTCTCTATATAGAGCCAGAATTCTCCCATCTCGTGGTATATCTTCTTCGAGCTTCTTGTCTCCATGTATCTCAAGATCGGCCACTCGAATGATACGCCCATCGGGCCGCTGGCGGCGCCTGCCCTGATCACGAAGATGCATATCTTCAACGCCTGCATGAGCCCATATGCGCCCAGGGCATATGTCCATGCATGGGTGAGCAGCAGCGCCAGGGGCCATAGGTTGTATATGATGCCCAGCGCATAGAATATCTTCATCTTTTTGTTCATCTCTATTCTATTTCGAATTGGTATACTATTTCTTTCCTTCCTGTCTCCGATTGCACGAGGTAGTCGTGCCTTCCCGTCTCGATTATCGTCACGGTCTCGCCCTGCTTCAGGGCGGTCTGCCTGAGCACGAATGGCGAGACCGTCTTCTTGTCTCCTACTCTGAACCTCTTCTGGATCGGCGTAGAGTATCCGTGGTTGTTTTCGACGAGCTCCATCAGCCGCCATAGAATCCTTTTCATATCCCTAGTTCTTTTAGCTTTTTCTCTCTTAGCTCCTCTTTGGTCGAGAATGCGTCTCTGTCCATCAGCGGCAGCAGTCCTCCGAACTTTATGTTCAGGTACTTTTCGCTTTCATATCCTTTCACTCCCAGATTGTAGCGTCCATCTCTTGGTCCATAAGTGTTCAGGGCGCGGTATTCGCATCCCTTCACTACCTCGAAGTTCCCCCAGTCCACATCAATGATGCTTATGTCCCTGAGCGCGATGACCGTGGTGTAGTTCTCTCCTGTGTCTATTGGCGCGAGCAGCATATCTATTCGATTACGAGGTCAGTTCCCAGGTCTTCGGGCCCCATTTCATATTTGTATCCCCTCTCGCAGAAGAAGTAGTATGTCCTTCCGCAGATGCTGACCTTCTTCAGGAAATTATCTTCGCCTGACTTCCTGTCCTGCTCCTCCAGGATCTCGCTCACCTTTTTGGATAGCTCTCTCTTCGGCACCGTGTGCAGCTTCGACCTATAGTCCTCCAGCCTTCTCATCTCCGTCCCCATCTCCAGCCTCTTGTCGAAGTCTTCCTGCAGGAGGAACTCGAGCATGCTTTCGCGCTTCTCTTCTTTGGTGTTGCCCTTGAATTCGACCCAATCGGTGCTGAACGACCAGCTGTCCACCTTGTACCTGGATATCCTGTACATTCGCAGCGAATCTTCTTGGTAGGCTTCACCTTGCCATTTCTTATCATAGAAATATACCTTCACGTTCCCGTCTCTGTCTGGCTCGAACGTGTCCAGTATCTTGTGCACGTATCTGCTGAACTCTCCGTTCCTTCTGTCAGAACGATCGGCGGCATTCAGCATCAGCGCGTGTAGCTCCTGGATCGTCCATTCCTTTGGCTTTCGGGCGAACCTATGCTCGAATATCTCCGGGATTTCGTGGTTCATCCTGGTCTTTGAGTAGATTTCGTATAGCGAGTATTTGTCGTACATATTCTGTTTTTTGTGCTAATATAGCAAAGTTATCCTCATATTCCAAGCTCGTCGAGGGCGTTCTCCCGGATGGACTTCTCCTTGAAGAGCGCTTTGGTGAATATCTTCTTCCCATCTCCGAAATTGTCCTTCAGTGCATAGTGGTCTATGTACGTCAGCTTGTACACGACGCGTATTCCCTTATACGGCTTGCCCTTTGTGAACAGCTTCTTTTTCTTCTTTCCTTTCTGGTTCTCCCATATGTTCCTGATGGGTATCAGAACTACGTCGAATGCTTTTGTCGGCAGGGAGTCTCTGTTCCAGAAGTTTTTGTCCAATAGGTGGACGACGCCCACTGTTTCTATTTTCTTCACCATTCTGTAAGTTCTTTTAGTCGATTGTCCCGCCATTCTTCTAGCGTGATGAATCTCTTCCCTGGGTATGATTGGACGTTTCCCGAATCGTCCATTATGACACAAAGATCTATATCTCCTTTGAGTTTTGTTTTGTATCTCAGTTCATATATCTTTCCGTATGTCAGGAACTTCTTGGTCTGTCCATACTTGCTTTGGTTGTCGATACATACTATCTTCGCGTTTTGCTTCATTCTCCGATCGCTTTTATCTTGGTCGTTATCTGGCTGTCCAGGTATTTCGGGTCGAATTCCGAGCGCTTCCAGGTTCCCCATTGCTTGGGCATATAGCGTCTCTCGTATCTGGCGCCGCACTTCTTGCACTCGCAGTAGTGCTCCTTCCATATCATGCCGTCCATCCTCTCGAGCATCGACCCCTTTTCCGCGGACATCTTCATGTCCCAGTATCTCATGTCGTGCCTGCACAGGTATGGCTTCGCCATTTGCCATAGGGCATATAAGGGGAATATAGATTTTAGTATTTCCATTCCGTGAATATACGATTTGTTTTTAATATATATGGTATGAAGATGAAAAGATACTCTGATTTCCTCGTGAGGGAATCGTCCTCTCTCGAGAATCCGATATGGATAGTCGTGTCCGCGATGGACGGCCTTTCCGTGGAGAGGGTGGAGATGCCCGATGGCTTCCCTTTCTGGGTCTTCGAGCTGTCCGATGTCCCGACTAAGGGGCAGATGGAGCAGGTAAGCGCCCATCTTCTGGGGGAGGGATATTCCTGGGCGAGGGGAAAGAACTACTTGACGGTCGGGGATAGGAGCATGACCGGTCAGCCGATAAGCAATCCTTTTGTCTCCAAGATCCTGTCGAATTGGGGCAAAGGAAGGATTGAGTCGGTCGTGAAGCAGAGAGCTGACGGGCGGATATATTTCCGCGGTGAGTATGACCTGAAGATTGGGGACTATCTGGTCGCCAACATCCTGCTAAACGATATGGCCAGGACATATGAGATAAGGGTCAGCAAGGAGCTTTTCGCTTTCCTGACATCTGTCCATGCGGACAAGCACGCGATCCTGGATTCGGTCAACAAGTGGACAGGAAGGGAGATAGGCCCTTCTAGATATGGCAAGGAAAGGGTTGAGGACAGCAATGTACAGGTCTTCGAGCTCGGGACAGAACGATATTACCGTTAGATTCCCATATCCCCAAGGAGGATTTCCCTTCTCCTGGCGCTGAGCTCCGTGAATATCTCGGTCAGCCTTGGGCTGTCGCCCAGCATCTCCGACACGTTCATCCTGTATTTGTGTTCGGCACCGCCTGTTTTCTCTACCGCTATCAGGGTCGGGCTCATGGTCATTTCGTCTACTTCGAGCTCGAAGTCGAACACGTCCGACATCGCTCCGACTCGCTCGACCATGCTTATTGGGTAGTTTTGCTTCTTCAAGTCTAGTTCTCTTGTATCGTATAGCTTCCGCAGACGACAGTGGTCTTCTGCATTCCTTTCCCGTTTCCTATTCCGCTGCGGAAGGTTATGCACCCTCCCTTCAGCGTGTCGTATTCGTTGACGCGGTAGGCGTATCCTCGCGAGTCCCTTATCGTGTACCTCTTCTTCTCTGCCTCGCCTATTTTCGCCATCCTGTCGCAGGACAGCAGGGCTGCCCCGATGGCTATCATGATGATCTTCTTCATATCTCGTTTAGTTTATGTCCCAGTGTATCGCCAGGTATCTGTCGTTTTCTCCTGCCTTCATCATCGCCCTTCTCTTTTTCTCTATCAGGTGAAGATGCTCTGTTGTCATCGGCTGTTCCAGATTGAACATATGATGCGGCAGGTCCCGGTGGTTGAACTCGCACTCCCTTGTCAGATTCTCGTAGTCCTTGTCGTCTATCCTGCCCTTGAGCCTGATGAACGCGATGAGGCATGATGTCCAATGTACCTTGTGCCCGTCGAAGGTGATCCAATAGAAGTCGTGGCCGTCTTCTCCGATGGCGACGAGCCTTGCTGTTTTGCCGTGCATGAGGACTATCTGCCCCTTGCACTCCTCGAATTCCTCCCTTATCTCTCTTTCCGTGTTTGTCATATCCCGAGTCCGATCAGTTCATATTCCCTCTTGTACCTTATCTTGTAGCCGTCGATGAACTGCCTTAGCACTACATGTATATGGTTCATCGACCCTTCGTTCGACTTTATCTCGTTTGGATCGCCTACGCATTCATCGTATATTCTGACCAGCTCCTCTGGTGATGGCACTGACGAGGTGAACTGCCTCCCTTCGTGTATCTTGTATACGAAGGCGAATAGAGATTCGAAGCTTTTCCCTTCCGACCAGAGCTCTGTCCATATGCTGAATGCCGCCTTGGTCATCGGGTCTGTTATCGGCTTTCCGCTGGTGATTCCGAGGAGGTCTCTTGCCTTCTCTTCCAGGTATGATGGGGCGATCATGTTCCACTCGTGGTGGGAGATCTTCATTACCAATGTGAACGCTATCAGCGCGTCGATCTTGTTGTAGTCCATATGGCTAATATAAGAAAAAGACAGGAGATATCCTATCTTTCTTCAGTGCATTCTATCATCGTGGATGGAACTCCGTCCTTTCTCGAGTATACGGAGACTATCCTTATGTATGGATAGTCGGAATCCGGTATTCCCGATGACATAACGCCTGTCGTCTTCCCTGTTTTTATGGTGGACTCGTATCCGTTTGAGTTTCCGTTCTCGTCGGATATGTCGTAGTTGAGGGTTATGTCCTGGTTGATGTTGTTTAGTATCTCTATCTTCCATTCGCCGCCCTCCTTCCATGCCTTGTAGAGTATGTAGTCCTGCCAGCAGTCGTCCGCGTAGTACCAGGTCTTCTTCGGGTCTTCTGGCTCTTTTATGTATGTTTCGTAAACCGCGTATATTATGGCTATGGTTATTGCCATGCCGACAAAGCCCAATAGCTTGTACATGAAGTCTTTCAGCATATCTTCTTTATTTTTTAGTGTCGCATATGGCGTAGCTTCCGTCTTCCATGAAGGCGATGGCTATGTCTACTTCGGTTTCTTCCGGGGATTCGAGCTTGCTCAGGTCGAGATACATCGTCTCCGCTGGCCTGAAGTGGAGGGACTGCGTTATCGTATCCTTTCCCGAATGGGTGATGATTATCGGCTTTATCCCCAATGTGTATCTGTTCCTTATCCCGAGGACCCATCGGTCGTCCTTGTCTTGGTGTACCGAGTATTCGAGTCCTGTGTAGCACTCGCTCTTCTTCCATTCGGGGTCTTTCCTCGAAAGGTCGCTCCATGCCGCCCATCCTATCCCGAGGATGAAGAGGATGGCCACTATCCAGTTTCCTTTTGTCATTTTGTTCTTTTATTGTTCTATTCCTTTGTCCTCGAAAAGATGGCCGAACAGCTTCAAGAAGTTCTTCATCTTGTTCTTCCTCTTCTTTGATGGGACTCTGAGCCATCCCCTGTTGCCGCCTCCAGAACCGAAGTTGATTCCATATGTGTCCGGATTCTGGTTGTCCTTCCTCTCGTTCTTGGGCATCTTCTCGTATTCTCCTGAAGCCCTGTGTGACAATCTTGTGTGCCTCCACATATCGTCGACCATCTCGTCTGTCATCCCCAGGCTCTTGCCTTTGGTGTATACCCATTCTATCTCCCTGAAGATATCAGTGCCGTTCTTAACGAGATAATATCTCTGCGGCATCCCGTCAGTCTCTCCCAGCAGGATGGCGATTCTCTCGTCCCTCTTCTCCTGGACCGATAGCTTCCTCTTGGTTGGCCTTGCCACGCGCAGCATGACCGACCTAATGGCGCGGAGGGACTTCTTCTCTTTCAGGGTGAGACCTTGCTCGAATTTCTCGTCGTATATAATCATGTCATCTTTTGTTTCCGCACCTGGTCTGGATTGAGTAGACGACATAGGTCTTTGTCATCCTGGCCTGTTCGGGTGTCAATATCTCGTTGAACTTCGGCATCACGTATTGGTATTTGTTCATCAGCTTGCCAGTGTGCTCGTATCTCCTTGCCAGGTCGCTGATGTCCATAACGCTCTCCTCGAAGTGCTTGAAGGATATGCTGGTGTCCATTGCAGGACCGCTGCCTTCTCTTCCGAACGAGTGGCATGCAGCGCAGTATCTCCTGAACAGTACCTGTCCAGAATCTGTGTCCCTCTGTTCGCCTATGTCGGGGATTGTGTCGTCCGCGTCCCTGTAGTCAGTCACGCCTATGGTGTCTGGCCTTGGCTCGGGCCGGTATGCCATCCTCTCGCACGAGTGGTGCAGGGTCAGCCAGAAAATCCCGAGGATTATGACCTCTATAAAGAATATCTTCCATCTCATATGTTATATATAATATGCCTTTTCCTTGTAGATGTTTATCAGCTCCCTGATGCCTTCCATTGCCGCGGCCGTCGCCTCTATCTGCCATTCCTCGGATTCGAGCACTCCTCCTTTGGTCTGGGAGGCTATCTCCATCTCTATTCTGGTTCCCCTGTGGTCGTATCCGATGTGGAATGTTCTGCCGCCCAGGCGTACGAAGTATGACGCGTATGACTCCTTTATTTCGGGACCGCCATATTCGTCGGTCGCCTCGTCGTATTCCCCCTCGAACCCCTCGCCGAATAGGTCGTGGTAGATCGGATCTCCGAACATCGACTTGAGCGCGTCCGCGTCCAGCGCTGATGCGGTGAAGAAGCTTGCGATGGTGAAGCAGTAGGTCTCCCACTGGGCTTTCTCGTTGATCGACTTGGTGCCCACGAAGGTCGCTCTCTTCGCTCTGTCCGCCAGGAAGCTCAAGGCTGGTATCTTCTGCAGGTCTATCTCGCTGTCTATGATCTCTCCGATCAGGACGTATATGTCCATATCTTGGCTAGATATGTTCAGAAGGGGGGTCATATCGGCTTCGCCTTTGGCGTATCGCTCGAGAAGCGCCTGCATTTCGTTTCTTTCCATATGGCCAATATAGCCATTCCATTTGGGATTTCCTAATCTCTCTCTGAATTCGCGATAGGTATGATGCCTGATATCTTGTATGATTCGACTAGCCAGTCGTCTATTATTCCCCTGACCCTTCCTGGTTCCATCTGTATGTATACCTCGAGGGCGTTCCATAGAGAATCGCTTATGAGGACCTCGTCGAAGTCTCCATCTGGGGAGTGTGCGATGAATATCTTTTTTCTTTCGTCCAGGTAGACTACAAAAGATCCCAGCTCGTCATATTGGTCGTAGTCCTCGTCTTCACCTTCCTGTGGGGGAACATGGAGCTCGAACGTGTCGAGGTTGATAGTCGTCTCTTCTCTCTTGAGGTCTCCCAGGTTCTTGCAGAGCCAGTCTATGAATGCGTTTTCTATGCTGTATCCATGTGCGGATTTCCCGAATTGGGCGGCGCTGTCCATCTTCGCGACTATGAGTATAGGGGATGCACTGTCTTCTTCGAGGTATCGGAATATCTCGCCTGCCATCCCCTCGTCCTTCAGGTGCGACTGGAGGGATTTGACCTGGTCTATGTGCGGGGAGTCCGAGAGGCTGTATGCCTCCAGCATGCTTGTGTCGGTCGGCTTGCCGACATATCTGGCCAGATCCGCTGATAGGTCTATCCTCTCCACGCTTATCGGGTCGAGGTGCGATACCGCTATGTAGAGGGCGTCGCCAAGCGATTCGTTGACCGCCCTATATTCAGAGTATTTCCTTATGTGCTTCATATCGTATATATAAAGCGCGTGAGGTCATATTCCGAGCTCTTCCAGCTTCTGGTTTCTGGTCTGCCTTGTGGATATCTTGAATTTTTTGGGGTTGTGGAAGTTCCTCTGGGTAGGGGTAGGGTATCCTGTTTGGTATGGGTTTGGGAATTGGCTTGACCATATCCATCCGCTCTCTTTCACTTCCTCGATGATGAAGCACCTGCCCATATATTCTTCGTTTTGGCCGGTGTATTCCACTTCGTCTCCTACCTTCATATGCCTATGTCGTCTAGCTTGTCCGCTCTTATCTGCGAGGCGGACTTCTCGAAGTAGCTGGGATTGTAGAAGTTCTTGGTCTCATCGCCGCCCTTCTTGAAATACGGGCTCGGGAACTGGCTGGACCATATCCATCCCTTCTCGTTCACCTCTTCGATCGTGAACGTCTGCTTTGTGTCTTCCTCGAAGTTCCCTGACTTTTCGCCATAGACTACCTCGTCTCCTGCCTTGAATCGTGTTTTCATATGGCTAATATAGCGAATTTTTTTTATATATAGGATATGAGGATTAAAAGGAACACCAGGTCTGTCATAAAGAAGTTCGAGTCGTTCTCGGGCGATGAGCAGTCCATAGTATACGCGATAATATCGGCATTCGACGCAGAAGAGCCGACCAGGGTCGACAGGAACTGCCCAGATGGCTTCTACGCCTATGATGTTAAGATCCCGCAGGATGCGAAGGAGAGCCTGAAGGACATGTTCGCCAGGCTCGACTCCATATTGCCCGATGGATATGGGGCTTCTTGCGCCCTTCAGTCCGCTATGAGAAAGGTATATGCGCCTGGGACAGAGGATAAGAACATCACTCTTAAGGTCTTCGTTATGAAGGGCGGCATCGATGGCTTCCTATCGGATATGGGGCTTAAGTTCGACAGATGGGACGAGGATGTCGAGAATCCTTATTCGCACAACTTCGGAAGGATAGAAGAGGATTCGCTCGCAGAGCGTGTCAAGTCGCGAGGGAGGAGGATGGATAGGATGCGGAACATAACCGAATGGTACGATGTGAATACGGGTTCTTATGACTTCGATTATTCGCTGGTGGATTTCGAGGTCTCCAAGTCTGAGGACACGGTAGACGTATATGTCCAGCTCTATGTGGATGGGGAAGGCGGGTTTGACGATGAGACGAACTTCTTCGATTTGGAAGGGGTGGATGATTTTGGGGAAGTGGAAGGCGAGATCAGGGATATCATATGGGATTTCCTTATGGAATTCAAGCCTGGGTCTAGATTTGCGCTCCAGGCGCTCAGGAACGTCGGCCTGATCAGCTTCAACCTGGAAATATCATTGGACATCAAGCCTGTCCAACCGAGCATGCTATAGCCCTATCAGCTTCAGCTTGTTCTCCCTTATCATTTCCTTTGTGAGCGGCTTTCTCCTGTACTGGTCAGCGCACCAGTGGCATCTTGCGCCCTCGTGCTGGTAATGCAGGGTGAAGGTATACGAGCATTCGCTGCAATAATATTCATCGCACGTATCGCATACGCAGTCTTCTTCCACCGAGGTGGAATAGCATATGTGGCAGTGTATCATCTCAGCAGCTCGTTTATTATCTCGTCCCTCTTCTTGGCGATGTACCTGGTGTGCCATTCCTTTCCCTGGTCGTTGCCTGGTATGAGTATGGAGCTAGTAGTGTTCGATATCTCGGCTTTTATGTCTCCCATCTCGATTGCGTACCTTGGGTGCATAAGCCTTTCCAGGAGCTTCTTCTTTATGGCGTATCTCTTGGATATCTTGTTCATCACCCTGGGGGTGTTCTGTGGTATGTAGACGCTGCAGTTCAGCCTCAGCACCTCCTTTATCTCGATGGTGTCTATCAGGCGTCCCTCGTAGAATATCTGCGTATCATATGTTATGATGAGCTTCTTCGGGCTCAGCCTCTTTATGTCCTTTATCATGTCAGAAAGTTTAGGGTGGTCGACCTGGTGTCTATGAACGACATCACATAGTCTCTTATTATCTCGTCCATCTTCTCCTTCGCCGCCTCCAGGGTGTCGAAATCCCCGAACAGCTCGAGCGGATGAACATTGTTCTTGCCTGGTGGCATCAGCGCGTCGATAGGGTGGACATACCATCTCCCCTCTGCGTATTCGTTTATGGATCCGACTTGGTTGTGGCCTACCAATGCTTTTATCCATCCTCCATTGTCCGCGTATGTGGTCTTCTTTATCTCGATCATTGCTATAAATATAGCGCTTTATATCTCGGTATCCAAATTTGTTTAACTTTCTGTTTTTCAGCGATATAAGATATATGGAAAATTATGTCTACATCATATCGCGTAAGACAGGGCAGAGGGACAGGATTCTTCTGTCCGCATGGGCCGACTTCGACGATGCCCTTTTGGCATACAAAGAGACTCTGGATGATTGGTTCAATATGGACTACTATGTCCTCCACAAGATACCTCTCGGCGTCTCTCTGAAGATCGGGGACAAGGAGGAGCAGCTCGGCCTCAGCAGCAAGAACAGGGTCAAGATGAAAGAGAAAGAGCTCCTAGAGCATGTCGCCAGGATAAAGAGGGACAGGAAGCTGTCCGAGCTAGGAATCTGATCCGATTATGGAGTCTATCTTGAAATCCCTCAAGAATTCCGTGAACGCTTTGTCGAAGCGCTGTTCGCTCCGTATGAGGATGAATAGATAGTCGATATAGGTCATCTCTCCCTGTATGTGCATGGTCAGGTCTATTTCGGCGCGGAGCTTTATCAGTGTTTCGCCATACGAGAATATGAGATGGTCGTCGGTATAGGAGATATGGTTGTAGAAGAAGGAAAGCGTCCTTACCTGGCGCTGCTCTTCATCGGTGAGCTTATTGTCCCATTCTCCCATCATTATCGGAATCAGGTTCTTCTTTAGCTCCAGCTCGTTTTCGTCGAGGTATATTTCGTTCATATCCCGAGTTCCTTTAGCGCGTTCGCCCTGAGCTCTTGCTGGTTGAGATCCCTGAACATCATGGCAGGAACATCCTGCTTTTCCCCTGTGTCGTCAATCACCTCGTAATAATCCCTAGATATTGAAAATACTCCACTCTTCTTGGTTTTTATGCATCGGATCTTGTATCTGAACCCTACGGTCAAGAACTCTCTTGGTATACATAATACTTTTTCCATCAGAAGTATATCTTTATCGGTTCGTTGTCCGGTATCTTTGTTATCTCGAAGTCCAGGTATGAGCTGTCCTTTCTCCTTGCGACATAGTGGTGCCCCGCGATGTCGATAAGGATGGAATCGGGGACTTCCTCCTTCCTATAGTCGTAGTATCTGGATGTGAGGCTGTAGACTGCGCTGTCCTCTATGTGCCTGAACACGTCCTCGTGGAAGTATGAAAGGTTGCGGACAGCCTGATGGAGAACGTTCCCCAGATATTCGGTCTCTGATTCGATCAGCGTATCTATTACACAGTCTCGGCGCTCGACGACGTCCTCCTTCGATACGGAATGGCTTCCTCTCTCGTATCGGTATTGCCCTTTCTTTATCTCCTTGACGATATAGTAATGGAAGATTCCGCTGGCATAAGACGGTTGGTAGTATACCCTCCACATTCTCCTGTCTTTCCTGTCATCGAATGGCTCGATCTCCCTTTCGATCATGCACAGCGCGTCGTATACCCTGTTCTGCCTTTCCTTTGACCTTTCCATCGCCTTTAGGTAGAGGTCGTGTATCCTGAATATGTCCCATTTTCCCATATCGCTAATATAAGAAAAAAGTGCAACATCATGATATATAATATCCCCCCTCAGAAACTAAAAAGCGTTAGAATGATATAAATCATATGCTTACGACAGGTATTATCTTCAAGGTTCATGATAGGTTGAGGTTCGCCGAAGAACAGGAAGGAACCTTCCACGAAGTGGAATTTGACCTGTCGAAGGTCGAGGTTATAACCGATCTGATATGGGGAAATCAGGAAATCAATCTCTCGCCCTACGATGGCATGATAATCAGATGCGAGTATGTAGGGAAATCGAGGGTCGACGCGTTCCCTATGCTCTATTTCGATTTGGCCGAGGTCAACAGAGATCTGAAGCTGAAGGAGCTTGGGATAGGTTAGTACTTGTTGAAGAAGTGCTTGTTCACGTCGAACGAGGATTTCTTCCCCACGTTCCCAAGCTCTTCCTTTATCCACTTGTCCGCAGCCTCTCTTCCTGCCCTCTTCAGCTTCAGAAGGAAAGCCAAATCCGTCCTCATCTTCGTCGAGTAGTCCAGCTTGCCTAATGTGTCGTATCCGGATATCGAGTGCACGAATATCTCCTTGTTCCCGTATTTCCCCAGGTCGTGCCCTTCTCTTATGAGCTCGTTCCTCATCTGTATCATCTTCATCTCCGCCATCAGCGATGAGTTGAAGCATATCTCGGTCGTCCTGTCCTCTATCTCCTTTGCGGTCATCGGAAGCCTGTCTATGTTTATGGAGTTCAGCTTTATCAGAAGGAGGTCGGTTATCTTGCTGTGTGTGATCAGGGGCGCCAGCGGCGGGTTTCCCATATATCCGCCGTCCCAATAGTATTGGTCGTCTATGCAGACTGCCTGGAATATCGTCGGTAGGGCAGTGGATGCCATCACGGAGTCGAGCGTTATCCCGCTCGTCCTGAATATCTTCTCCTGGTTGGTCTTTACGTTGGTGGCGCAGACGAAGAGCTTTATCTTGGTCTTCCTGAGCTCGTCGAAGTCGATTAGGTCTCCGATTATCTGCCTGAGCGGGTTTATGTTGAACGGGTTGAACTGGTATGGCGAGAACAGCTGGGTGAAGAATCCTACGAGGGAGTATGAATGTCCATAGCCTCCTTTCATCGCGACCTGTGTCCATACGCTCTCCAGCATCTGCTTCGCCTTCTCCCTTCCCCCTATATGGAGGCCATATGCCATCGCCACGGCGTTGACAGCGCCTGCGGAAGTTCCACAGATTGACTCGAAGTCGAGCTCTTCCTCCTTCAGCTCCAGGAGCCTGTCGAGGACTCCCCATGCGAAGGCGCCGTGTGATCCTCCCCCTTGCAGGGCGAGGCCTATCTTGTTTTTGGCCATACGATTGGGTTTTGTTTATACAAATATATGTATTTTATTGTTGAATGTCTGCTTTTTGTCGCTATATTTGTAGAAAGAGATAAGATTATGGGACAACTTGAAATAGCGGCGCTTGCCTACGAAATGGAGTATTACTTGAGAAAATACAATTGATATGAGCAGTATAGAAGAGAACAACAGAGAGCAGATCATCTCGCTTGGCCAGGTCAGCGCTAGCCAGATGACTAAGAGGGAGAAGATCGCCACGGAGGTGATGGCGAGCCTGGCCAGCGCGAAGTGGGCCAGCGCGAAGTGCGTTGATGAAGGTGATATCGAAGATCTGGCGGACTTGTCTGTCAAGATGGCCGATGGTCTCATAAAGAGGCTGGCGAGGCGATAGGATGTTAAAGGCGGTCAATGACCGCCTTTTTTGTGAATGATAAGTCTGGAGACTTATAATCGACAGGAATAAGTCTGGAGGCTTATTAAAAAAAGGGGGCTTATCACGCCCCCTTTTTTCTCAATCTGTCCGCTGCTCTCTTGTAAGCTTCCAGCTCGTTCGCGAGCGCTGGCCTCTCTGGGCTGTTCCTCGGGATCTTCGCCAGCTGTTCCTCTCTGAGCTTTATCTTTTCCTCCAGCTTGTCCAGCTTCGGGTTTCCGGAAGTCTTCGGCTTCTCTGTGCCTTGATATGTCCTCTGGTTGCTCTCTCTATGTTCCCACTTGTAGTATTCGTATTTTCTCTCGTAGTATTCGTAGATTTCTGCTTCGGCGCGGAAGTCGTCAATGAGATCTTTCAGTTTCTTGTATGTCTCCTTGTCTATTTTTATGTCGATGTTTATGTTGTGGTTTCTGTCAAGGACGAACAGCTTTCTCTTTCCGTTCGCGGAAATGAACACCGCCAGGTATCCGTTGCTGAACTGGTATCCGTCGTGCACCAGCTTGTCCCCCATCCATTTGTTTCTTTGGTATAGGTTGCCTTCCTCGTTGAAAGTGATTGACCTCAGCTTTTCTTTGCTGTGGCTTCCGGAGAAGTCCTTCTTCATAAGCTTTATGATCTTCTTCGCCGCCTTTATTTCTTCTTTGGACGGTCCTAATACCCCATCGAAGGCGCTCTTTATCGCATCTACTATCTTCATGACTATCTTGGTTGTTGGCCACATATTATCTTCTGTTTGTTGCTTTCGCGAAATACCCTCCCGATATTGCCCCTGCCACGACCGCCGCGGCCGCGTAAGCCTCTACTGGTGTTTCGTCCCCTATGATTGCGAACGCTATCTCTATGGTCCCTATCAGGGCGGTGCATATGACTGCGCATATGCCGGACATGGTCATTATGACCCTGCTCGTGCCCATTTTGCATATCTTTTCCTTCATATCGTGCATTGTTTCTGCTAATATAGCGGTTTTTTTCTATATTAGCATAAAAAGGGGAGATGAAATATCAGGACATAGAATGCGTGGTCGATTTCTTGTGCTTCAAGTATCCGGAGCTTTCCAGTGGATTCAGGGGTATGTTCGCGACGGGCTTGATGGTCGCTTCTAAAATTGGGTCGTCAAGGCCGAGCATCGCATATGATGGGAAGATGGTAGCATGCTTCCGGACGGATATCGATGATATATTCGTTAACTTCAACAATGTCATCTATCGGATGAGGCCGATGAAGGATGCGAAGACGAATATATCCCGCTATTTGGATCGTCATAGGTGCCAGAACCTGTCCAGGTGGGAATTCTATTCGCAGGGTCTTCCTATATCAGAATACGATCAGTTCTGGAGGGAGCGACAGCTCGATTCCATAGGGATATGAAAAAAGCGACCGATGGTCGCTTTTTTTTATTTATTTCCTTTCTTCTTCGGGATGTGTTTCTTGATGTCCTTGTTCAACTCGGCGTCTACCTTTTTCCTATAGTCTTCGTCGTTGTCCATCATCCATTTGTGGACTGCCGTGAATTCATCTATGGTGAGCTTCTTTCCGCTGAGCTTCTTCTGTATGAGCTCGTCTACTTTTGAGCTCTCTTTCACAGGTTCTCCCTTCAGGTATTGGTAGACGTATTTGTTGAACCTGCTCCTGGATTCGGGCGCCACGTTGGCGTATACGTTCTGTATCCAGGACACCTTGCTCCCTTTTGATATCGCGTCCAGTATCTGGTCGTCGCTCATTCCCCTGTTCCTGCACTGGACGATGAAAGAGTCCGCGTATGCCATTATCTCGTCGGTCGAGCCGAAATACTTCTTCGGGTCAACTGGAGACCTCTCCAGGTTCCTTATGGTGACTCCTGGCCTTCTCTCCGCCTGCTGCCTGTGTATCGATTCGTGCCTGAGAACCTCTCTCAAGAAGGCGAACAGCTGCGGTCTCATATTGTTCAGTGCCGCGTTGAACTCGTTCGGCTTGACGCAGATGTACATCTTGTTGTTGTACACGTTGTGCGCTCCCCAGCGGATTCCGCCCATCAGAGGCGGCATGTCTATCGGCACCAGCTCCTTCTCTTTGTCCGTCTCCAGGTTCCTCACGAACTCGTCGACGTCGACGAACTCAACGCCCATATGGCCTAGCTCGCTCTGCATGTCCTCGATTGACAGCGTCTCCTTTTCCTTCAGCTTCGACAGCGCCTCGTCGAAGTCGTATGGGGCGATGACCGCCTCCTTGAATGTCTTCAGATATCTCATTGTCTATATATTATTTTTGGAATCGAGATATCGTGTAGTCCCATCCATATTCGTCGTCGCCTTCCCTTTCTATGTTCAGCCCGAGCTGCTTCTGCCTCACGTAGAGGGATTCCCAGAACCTGTCCGCGTCATCGCTCCTTGAATGGCCTTCGTCGAAATCTGGCCATTTCTGCGACCTCAGTGAAGTGACCCCGTATCGGTTCTCTTCCAGGAAGTGCTTTATCATCCCCAGATAGATTCCTTTCCTCCTATGGCTCTCGTCCACCGCGGCGGTGACTATGTCGAAGCATATGTCCTCATCGCCCTCGTCGTACATGTGGCTCTCGTCTATTATCTCGAGGTTTCCTATGGTCTTTCCCGATGACCTGGCAAGGACGAGTATGTTCTCTGGATGCCCGTACTCTATGGAATACTCGACGGTGTTCATCTCGTTGAATCTCAATAATCTCATTCTGTATATATTAAGATATCAGCTGTAATATCTCCTCCTTCTGGAAGACCTCGGCTTCCTCGGCCTCGATCCGCACTTCCTCCTGACGGCATGGGTCTCCCTGTACATCTCCATGGATATCTTCTTCCTCTGCTCCGCTCTGTACCTGTCGCTCGTATAGTAGTCGGACGACCTGCATGATGACAGGACGAGCGCCAGGAGCGACATCCTGATTAGAGATCCCATTTCGGCGTCCAGTCGTTTATGTGGGGATATTCGTCCTTCTTCTCTTCGGTGAACTCTATGTACTCGATAGGAATCTGCATGTCCCTCGCATAGCTTATCTCCGCTGCGACGCCTTCTGACTTGTCCCATCCTGGCATCATGTACACGACCATGTTGTCGCACTTCGACAGGATTGAGAGGCAGAACTCCTGCCAGAACTTCCAGTCGTTCGGCATGCTCTTGAATTCCAATAGAGTGTGTCCGTATGTTATCGGTGATATCGCGATGGTTCCTTCAGCCACCATCTGTGCCGTCTTCTTGGAGACCAGTCTGAAGTTCTCCTCTCTGTCTCCGTGGCTGTACGGCGACGCCACGTATGTCATTCCTTTTGTTTCCATACCTTTTTATGTCTTTTCAGGGGATTGGTTTTCCTTATATATACTGAAAAACAATTCCGAGAAAATGGGACAGCAATACATGCCCTCCACCTGGGCTTACAAGAAGAGCGAGTCGGGCGACAAGATATACGACGACCACATCCTGAACATAGTTCAGGAGAACCTGAAGACGATCTACCAGCTGGTGGACGATGTCTGTCAGGACGCGAAGATAAACATACTCTACGTCCAGAACAACGTCAACACGAAGACCGTCAAGGACTCTACCGCGCAGGCCGCGGGCTTCTGGTTCTCCAAGCTGATAGAGGGGCTCGGCGTAGTGTTCACGGCAGGGACTCCCGCTGCCATCATAGCGACCATAGTCTGCAAGGTCGTATCTGGGATAGCTACTAAGGTCACCGATCCTTCCAACCACGATTCTTACAACGCTGTCCAGGCCAAGGCCAACGACCTGAAGGACATGACGGAGGAGCTCGGGGAGCAGATACAGCTCGAGATTGCCAAGTGCCTCGAGGATATGGAGGGGATGTGGCTATTCGAGTACAAGTCGCCTGGCGCGAAGTATCCGGAGCTTAGGGGCATAGCGAGGATAGCTGACCTGGCTGGGACTCAAGAGAATCCAATCAAGGATTATTTCCCGAAGAAGCCTTCTACCGACTATGTGCTCGCGAGGCAGCGATTGGGCAAGTTCAGCACATATGAGGCCGCGGCTTCCCTTCTTCCCGTCAAGTGGAGGATAAGGGATCACAAGGCTTTCCCTTCCGATGGCATCAGCAACTTCCTGAAGGGATGGATCGTGGATTGGTACAAGGTATACAGCAGGGGGACGTGGGACAGCTGGAGGTCTTCTTCCGAATTTCCAAATGTGCCTGGAAACCTGAGAGACGACATAGAAGGGCCTTACCAGAACATCGAGCGCTCGCAGAAAGGGGAAGCTTGGCAGAGGTTCCTCGGATACAGCGGTTGGTGCTATGACTATGGATGGTCGGGCAATTCCGATAACAGATGGATGGACTGGTCGGGCAGGAAGGAAAAGAACGTCGACGCCAAGCTGGATATAGTCGAGGGGACTTCTTTCTTGGATCTGGTACAGGACATATTGGACGGAAAGTATTTCGGATATGGGCAGTTCTCGGAAGAGGCCGGCTTCCCGAACAAGCCGTCGTATCTCCTATGGTACAAGACAAAGAAGCCTGGGGAGAACGTCGAGATAGTGAACGACAAGAGGGAATATACCCTCACGAACAGGGGGTGTGCGATTGATTGGGTGTATGACTCCAACAGCATCTTCACATGGGGAAGGGCATATAGGGGGATAACTCTCCACCATTACTATCTCGTCGACGAGAACGGAGGCCACGCCTCGGAGGAATTCTGCCATTGGCTATTCATGGACAACGGGCATGGGAAAATCCTTAACGAGAATGGGGTGGCTGGAAAGATAGACGTATACCACAACTGGGGGATACCTATGGAGTAGGATCGCCGTCCAGGATGTCGTCGATCTTCTTCGATCTCTTCTTCTGGCTGCTCTCCCATATGGGAAGGGAGGATAGCTCGATATTAGAGGTGTATATGTTTCGCAGGACGGACTTCGCCGAGTATATGGTCTGTGAGATGTCTCCCGTCGTGGACATGTCCGTCTTATAGATGAGCCTTCCTTCCAGGGTGTAGTATATGCTGTCGCCCTCGATCTCGGATTCCAGGTGCTTTGTCGCCGAATCCGCGAAGGCGTTCTGCATGTCCATGTCTCCTATGTCTGTCCATATGCCTGCCAGAAGGCCTGCCGCGAATAGGATCTCTGCCACTATTAGCGATATCATCACGGGGTTTTTATCTCCTGTCGTGTATTTGCCGTTCTTTATGGTCGGCATATTGTCAAGGACTATCGTGCCATAGTCGAAGTCGTTGTTTCTTATCTCCCTTGTCACGAGTATCGCTTTCCCATCGGATTTGGCTGTCGCTATCACGTCGACCGATTTCTTGTTCGGTTGCCAATCGGGAGCTGATATTCCTATGATTGTCGCGATGTTCAAGATAATCAATATGGTCTTGAGGGGGTTGTGCTTCAGTAAAGGGATCGGCATCCCCATTTTTATCTTCATTGGTATCTTCATATCTATAATATACGAAAAAAGAGCACTAAGCTCTTTTTATTTGTTCATCCTTTTTTTCCAGATGTCTATCCTGTCATATTGATCCTTGAACTCTACCTGTATCTTGCAATGTGGGTGTATCGTGTGCACGTACCTGATTAGGTTGTTAGTGTTGTCTGGTTCGTCGTCTATCTGTACGAAGCAGAGCTCTGCCAGGACGTTCTTCGTCCTGTGGTTCGGGTTGTACTCGTATTCGTAGTGCTCGAATATGGCCACGGCGCTGTCCTTGTAGAATATGGTGTCGTTGCTGTTTCTCCACTTGCTCAGCTCTCCTTCCTTCATTTTGCTCACTGGCATATCGCCTGTCGTCATCGATGTTGTGCCGACTATCGCGCCTACTATGAGGAATGTGAAGAATGCCATCCACATCCCTGGTACGATGTATTTTTTTATTTTTTCCATTGTTTTTGTTTTTATTAAATATAGCGGGAAGATAGCATTAAGTCGTCTTTTCGGGGAAAACTTAATATTGGGTTCGGAAGTTAATATATAAAAGAAAAATCTCATTGATGAAGAACATAATGGATTTCTCTTCTTTCTCTGTTAACGAGAAGAAGACGAAGAAAGAAGGAGAGGATACGCTTACCAAGAAGGCGTACGCCTATGTCCCTGATGCGGACAACCCGTCTACTTGGAAGCTCAGGATAGACGACGCGAAGCACGTCGCCGCTGCCGTCGCCGCTCTGGGAAAGGGATTCAGGGGCAACAAGGTAGAGATACCTGCGGACGAGAGGGAGGCAGTCATAAGGAAGGTCAGGTCCGCTTACAAGAAGCACTATGCTGACAAGGTCAAGGAAGAGGGATATCCGTCCGTTCTGGAATTGAAATAAAAAAGGGGCTATTGCCCCTTTCTTTTTTGGATATAATCGCTATATTCGTATAAAATTGATGATATGAAGAAGCTTTTCCTTGACGACTTGAGGATACCGAAGGACGCTATAGGCCTTGTCCCTGACAATATGAACCGATTCTATTGGGAAAGCGATTGGTCTGTCGTTAGGAGCTATGACGAGTTCTGCGGATGGATAGAGAAGAATGGCCTGCCAGATTTCGTCTCCTTCGACCACGACCTTGCGGACGAGCACTATGGTGGTGATGGGGACGGATATGTAGAGAAGACAGGGTATGAGTGCGCGAAATGGCTTGTTGACTACTGCGTTGACAATCGGTTGGCATTGCCTGACTATATGGTGCATTCCGCAAATCCAGTGGGGAAGAAGAACATATCTTCGTATCTTGAGAACGCCAAAAAGCACCTTTTATGATATTTGATTTTCTATTCAGGAAGAAGAAAGAATCTCCGAAGATGGAGAAGAAAGAGCAGAAGACCTATAAGATTGTTGAGAAGTTCGACGAGGAAAGTGAGTACCATATCCTGCTGTCCCAGGTATTGGACGATATCCGATGCCAGGGGTTCTCTATCCCCAAGTCGATGGGCTCTTATGTCGCCACGTCATGGTCTCTGGAGGAGAACGGATACCAGGAATATGAGATTAAGAAGAAGGCCTCGCCCTATTCCGAAGTGATCGTCAGGGTGGTGTGGAAAGATGAAGATGGCGTTTTCGTGCCTGATCGCATCAATTTCCATGGGAATTCTTTCAAGTGGGGAAGATGGCCAAGCCTGCACAGGCATATGGATGTCATATACGATATGTATGCTGCCATAGAGCACGAGAAGGACGCGCTGGAGCGGAGAAGGTTCGATGATGTCAAGAAAAAAGTGGATTCTGTGGTATCATTATCATCGAAGAGGGATGGCATCATAGACAGCCTATTGGGGGACGATCAATAGATCCTTCCCCATATGCGCATCTGGCTCGAGCCGCCCGAGTTCGTATATCCGAAATCGAAGTCGTACCCGAATTCTCCGTTGATCCTGTTCACGGCGGTCAGGAATATGTCCGATGTCTCGGTGCTGTCGATATAGTATCTGTTCCCATTGTCTGCGACCTTGCTCAATCTGTTGCTCTCTAGGGATATTTCTCCTTTCCTCGCCTTTCCTACCACTTCGTAGCTATCTCTCTTCCTTATGTCCACATATGGCTCTTCCAATTCGAGCCATATCTCGAAGAATCCTCTATCGTCAATCTCTTCTTTGGCGTATACCCACCCCATATCCTCGAGCTCGAGGAACGAATCCTTGACGGTGCCTTTCAGCTTTTCCCATTCTTTCATCATTATGCCTTGAGAATGGCTCTTCAGCGCCCATGCTCTGTCGCTCCTGTTCTTCTTTCGGTCGTTGCCCTCTCCGTCCATTATCTTGCGAGCAGCTCTTAGATATGTCCCTGGGCTCAGCTCTTCGTTGAATTTCTTCAGATGTTTCATATGTCTATATATTATATTATTTTTGTCTTATGATGAAGATTGCAGTCCCGAGATTCTCAAAAGAGAACGGCTTCTCTACCAGCGAGCAGAGGAGCAAGATGATGTCTAAGATAAGAGGTAAGGATACCAAGCCGGAGCTGAAGCTGCGGAAGGCGCTCCATGCGGCGGGCATCAGGTATAGGGTGGCTTCCAAGAAAGTGCCTGGTCATCCGGATTTGAGCATAGCCAGCAGGAAGGTGGCTGTCTTCGTGGATGGTGAGTTCTGGCACGGATATGAATGGGATTCCAGAAAGGAAAAGATAAAGTCGAACAGGGAATATTGGATTCCTAAGATCGAGAGGAACATGCAGCGGGACGCCGAGGTCAATGGTCAGCTGGAGAAGCTTGGGTACAAGGTTTTCAGGTTCTGGTCAAGGCAGGTAGAGAAGGATCTCGATGGGTGCGTGGGTCAGATTGTGGAGCATATCAGAGGTTGAACAGGATTCTTATCTTGATCCTCCTATCCCACATCTTCAGATCCTTATTTAGATATTCAACTGGGTATATCCTTCCGTTGTTCCCATTCAATGTCTGGAATTCTCCGTGGAGGATGTATTTCCCATCTGGTGCAATTTGTATCATTTCAATATTATTTCCGTTCTCGAAATTCCTATTCCTCTCCCTTGCTCGAAGTGCAGTACCGCCTTGAGAGGGGGTGTCCCATATTTTTCGCCGAGTACGTCGTTTATCTTCCTGTCCCTGATATATCCCTGGTCTTCTCGGTCATAGTCGATTTCTATCAGGTAGTTCCTTATGAATCCGGCATCGACCAGCCTGTCCATCTCTCTGCCCACGACGTGCTTCGCCCTTTCTAATAGGTCTGGTCTTGCGATCTGCATCGCGAATATCTCGGTTATGTAGAATTCGAAGCACTTCTCGATGTACTCCTTTCTTATTTCGGTCAGCTTCATTCCGTTATCTCGTTTATCCTGTTATCCCTCCACGTCTCGAGAGAGATGGTCTTCGTCACCTTCTTTATCCTTCCCTCGACGTCCTGGATGGTAGGTATGTCCATTGGATACATCTCGTCCAGCGCATCCTGTAGGGCTTCTATCTCATATTCGCTGGAGCCTACGTACATATGTCCATCTGGGAATATATTGTCCCTCATGTGTATTCCCGACCATTCGCCGATGATTTCCTCTCCTTTCTGGGAATATGAGTGCTTGGTCGATATGTTCGTGAAAGCTCCTTCCGTGCATATGTCGGTGCTGTATCTCCTGGTGAACGCGTTGTCGTCCTTGCATATCCATGCTACTTGTCCTTTCCTGGTCGAATCCGCCAGGGCGTCGAGCATCTCTTGTATCTCTTTCTTCATATCCCTAAATCTTCTAGTTTCGAGCTTCTTAGATATTTCTTCATATTCGGGTTGCTCTTTATCTTTTCCAATGTATCGTCGACGCACTGGTTGTCGCGCTCCTCTTTCCTTTTTATGTTCTGTCTCTCGACTATCTTCTTCAGCCTGCTCTTCAGGCCTATGATAGGTAGGTTTGTCTTGATATAGCTATATCCTAGCATCTTTAGCTCTATTATGTCTCCCCACTCCCATTGGTTCGCCTTGAACTTGACATATGGGGTTTCTCCTAGCGATATCTTGGCCATATGGCACTCATAGTACAATATGCTTGAATTCGGTTTGTGTGAAAACCTTTCCGTTTCCTGGGCTTCTTCCCAATAAATATCCTTGTCAGTGATTAAGCTCTCGAGGAAGCTCGCCAGCTCTTTGTTCTTTTGCCTCATTTTTTTTTTCAGTTGTTGGTTCATATTGTTCCTATGTTCGAGACGAGAACCTCTTTTGTGTTCTCCTCGTATTCTACTGATGTCACCGCTGCCGCCCAGGCGTTGTAGCTCTTCGCTATCGGCTTCACCGTGTATTTCCTTGACCAGTCTATGAGATCCTGGTTGGTGACCCCTCTGTGCGAGAACGTGTTCGACAGGATGAACTTGTATCCTTTCGCGTCCAGCCCGTCGATGTAATCGAGGAGGCCTATCTCGTCCTCCTTGTTCCATCCTCCATATTGGAACTTCGATGCGATGTATGGCGGGTCGAAGTATATCAGATCTCTTTCTTTGTCTACCTTGGAGAGATTTAGGTCGGAATACTTCCCGTGTATGAACTCCAGATCCATCTTATTCGCTGCCTTGAAGTGGTTCTTTATCCTTTCCAGGTCTGCCTCCTTCCTTCCGAAAGGAACGTTGAATCCCTTTCCGCTGAACCTGAGAAGGGAGTTGAACGAAAGCTGTACCAGGAGGTGGAGCATGTGTGCGTTATCGTCGGTCGTCCCTGATTTGGTCCACGATTCGTTGAAGTCCTTCCTCAGCTCGTAGTATCCTTCTTCTGTCCTTCCGTTCGGGAAGTATTTTGCGAACGTGTCTGACATCTCTTGGTGTAGAGATTCTCTCTTGATTGCTTTGTGGAGCGCAATGACGTTCGGGTCTGCATCTATGCCTGTTCCTCCTTTCCTGGAGTTGTAGATGCACGCCCCCGAGCCGAGGAACGGCTCATGTATCTTGTCGAAGCTGGACATGGTGTCCTTCAGGTTGCTCTTGTATATCTTGTACTTGTTGCCGCTGTACGAGAACGGCCCTTTTAGCTCTATCATATCTTGTTTTTCCTTGCTGCTATCGAACCGGCACACTCTTGCCTATCGTCGGACACCTGCCAGAGGCTGGTCTTTCCCTTTCCCATATGGCAGTTGTGCCTCCTTCCTGTCCTTTCAGCGAAGGCGGTGATCTTTTCGTTGTGCCTGTTCCTTACCTTGTAAGGGCATTCCTTGCAGTGTCTATTCATCTCCTGAACCCTTGATCATTCTCCTGTATTCTTCCACTATGTCCTGTGGCGCTGGCAGGATTTCCAGGCGGTGCGCTATCTCGGTCAGGCCGAATTCCTCGTCTGTCATCAGCTCCTCTCTCAGGGAGTCGGCGTCCTTCTTCCCTGGCTCTGTCCAATAGCCGACGAAGTGGAGTATGTCCATCATCTCGCCTTCCTGCTCTGGATCTACCGCTATCAGCCCATGGGTTATCTCCTTTGGGTCGTGCGAGTGCTCTTCGTATGTCTTTATGTTTTCCATCTTGTAAATATATAAAAAAGACAGGAGGTGCCATTGTGGTTATGTGGGGCTACACTGAGAAATGATTTATGGTCGACCAGCCCTTGCATGTTCAGCACCTGAAGGCGGGCACTCTCTCGGTTGCCGTCCCGCCATCCTTGTCTTTGTTTTTATATCTCGACTTTTTCCCTTTGTTTTTATATGATTTGCATGGATGTTCATTATGGTTTTCAAGCAGGTGATATAGTGGTCCTTGTGAGCAAGGAGGGGATGTTCGTCCATCCCATCTCGGGCAGGACGCTGATGGATGATTATGAGGTTTCGGTCGGAGACCGATTGACGGTGCTTTCGGTATACCAAGATGACAGCTACTTCACGGATGTAGAACAAGTAGGGCATTGCGACCTGGTCTTCGAGAGGTTCGGATCGAGGTTCGGGGTGTCTTCTAGGTTCTTCAGGAAGCTCTCCGACATCAGGGATGAGAAGATAGATTCCCTACTCTCTGATTAGATCGCACCGAACGCGAGCATCCCCAATATAACGAGTCCGTATAAGCAGTCGAGCACCATCAGCGCCACCGCGTATTCCTGTATGTCCTCTTTGAGTGCCAATAGCCTGGCCGCTGCCGCGACCGCTATGAATATCAGTATATGCTTAAGTAGTATCATTTGCCTTCCATTATCTTCTCGAAATCCCAGGGGTCGAACCTTTCGTGGTTCTTGAGGAACGTCTCCATCTTCATCGCGAAGTGGAGCGATGAGCTGTCGCTCAGCCCGTATATTTCCTTGATGTCCTCCAGCTCTGACTCGAGATGGTCTGTCAATCTTTCCAGGTCTTCCACTTCTTCCTCCAGGTCGTGCTTTATGTCAGGGCATACATTGGTCGCTATTTCCTCTCCCCATTTCCTTATCGTCGACCTGAACGCTTTCTCGTCATCGCAAGCTTGTATCTCCTTGCAGAAGCTTTCGCATGCCCCGAAGCTGGAAGCGGCCACCTGGGCGAACACCTTTGTGAATGTCTTGAATTCCGAATTTTCCATTTTCCAAAGATAGCGATTTTTATATATAATCGTATGAAGAAGATAAGAGATTATTCCTCGTTCGTCTCTGAGAAGATGATGTTGAAGGACTGGGACGAGTACATAAGGCTCGTCGCCGAGGCTTACAAGGCCGCCCCTGACTACGACGAGTCCGCAGTCCCTATGTGGGAGAAGCTCAGGGATTCCAACTATGTGCTCTTCAAGAGGCTCCTCTCTAAAGTGGAGGTCGTCTTCGTCAGCGAGGACGAGTCCAAGGTCGGTCAGATAGACATAAACGGCAGGGCATATCTTATTGAGCACCAGCCTGCTGAAGAGCAGTACCAGAGCCAGGAAGAGATGAAGGCGTCCTTCCAGGAGACGGGTGTCCTCAAGATAAGCATAGACTATTCGGAGCATCCTGTATTCAGCGTGGTGGACAACATAGTGTTCAGGACCGTCCACGACTACATAGTCCACATCCTTGGGGATACCAAGTTCACTGGGAAGGGAGAGATTGCTTCCTACAACCTCCATGCCAAGCTCGCCCCTGATGATACCCTTCCTGCCATATTCACGGAGGTGGTCGGTCAGGCCTGCTACTATTTGACATACGGCGAGTTCCCGACGCAGAAGATTGTGGTCCTTCCTGGTTTCGACTTCCATAAGGTCGGAGTCGTGGACGATGCCAGATATGACCTTGTAGACAAGAGGCTCATCAAGAAGTACGAGGAGTATCTCTATCCCAAGGACCAGAATTTCCAGGACGTCTTTCCTGGCAAGAAGAGCGAATGGGTCGAGCTTGGTTTCGACGAGCGATCCGCGCTGAAGGTAGAGGTCTATGAGATAATAGACACGACCTATAGGGAGGTGTTCCCGGAGGATGGGCACTATAGGATACAGAAGCCGGAGGATGTCGTGGGCGACCAGGATCTCGTCTTCTGGAAGGCGGTCGACCTGGATTCCGACCCGAACACGGACGTGGTTATATTCGGTAGCAAGAGGAACGGTTTCAAGATATCGGGGTGGGGTCACGACGGTTCCAGGGAGGCGAAGACCGGCTTGATGGACAAGCTCGCTGATCTATTAGGGGACGGGTCAAAGAACGTATGGATAGAGGTGGCTGGTGCCCCTGCTGCTGTCCTTACGAGGAGATATGGCCTTGAATCTGCGGATCGAGATGTTGTCGAGGCGCTGTTCCCTGACTCTGAATTCGAGTGGCTCGATGGTGGATTCTACAAGAGGACGCTTGGGGAAGGTAAGATGACCGATGCCGAGATAGTGATAGGAAATCCGAAGGTTTGATATGGGAAGGATAAAGGGATATATCGAATTCGTGAATGAGTCGAATTCGCAGGAGTACTACTACACCACTTCCCATCCGATGCAGATGGAGGAGTTCATCGAGATAGAGGTAGAGGAGAGGCAGAACTACGACATAGAGGACGTCGAGGAGTGGATGTCCAGATATGGCATTGATATGGACGATATGGTCCTATGGGTGGCGCTCGAGCCGCACGTCGCCGCCAGGTATGGTATGCCGTCTGGTGACTGGGATAGGTGCAAGGAGATATACGAGGCAGACCCAGACTCTTATGATGTGGAGGCGGTCAGATCTTCCGATGGAGTCCTTATACCCGAGTCGGACGACGGCGATGATGGGTTCTTGTTTCTATATCGATAGAACAATCTGTGAATCTGTGATATAAACATAAATATTTTTTGTGGATGATCGTAGGTTTTGAAGAGTATAGACATCGATATGATTTCGATGTGAGAGGAATTGTGCATGTAGGTGCTCACCTGGGACAGGAATATGCTTCTTATATTGAAACCTTTGGTAAGGTAGATACTCATTGGTTCGAGCCGCTTCCTCACATATATTCCCAGTTGGAAAGGGGTATTGGATCTGAACCTGGTGTTTTTCTTTACAATTTTGCATTGGGTGAATCGGAATCTTCGGTTGAGATGTACGTTGATTCGGTCAATGGTGGTCAGAGCTCGTCCATATTGCAGCCCAAAGAGCACACTTCTATATATTCCCATATAGTATTCGATGGGAGGGAGATTGTCCAGGTGAGGAGGTTGGATGATTTCGATTTGAGTGGGTGTAATATGTTGGTCATTGATACCCAAGGATTTGAATTGTCTGTCTTGAAGGGTGGCAATGATACTCTTAAGAAAATCGACTATATTTTCCTTGAGTTCAATTCTGTCGAGATGTATGAGGGATGTCCTACATTGGAAGATATAGATTCTTTCCTTTCTGGTTTTGGATTTTCCAGGAAAGAGACTTGGCATACTGATGGTAAGTGGGGCGATGCTTTCTATATGAGGGATTTCCCTGTCAAAAGGGAGATTGTCATAATAGATTGTTTTGTTTCTAACAAAGAAGTGGAGGCTAAATTGGTCGCGCAGATATCCAGGTTCAAGTCAAGGGGATTGGATGTTATGGTCGTTTCCAACACTCCCTTGGAAAGGGATATAATCGAATCGGTTGATTACTATCTATATGATAAGAGGAATCAGCTGTTTCAGAATGATTATGACGATGTTGCTGGTGTGAGGTTCACAGAGACGATCCATTCCGATGGCATGAGCTTCGCCGTGCATAAGATAAGACCTGGTCTACAGAGACACGGGCTTTCTGTATTGGTCAATATGCACAATTCCGTTTCTCTGGCTAAATCTCTTGGATATGATAGGTTCTGGAGGGCGGAAGTAGATGATTTGTTCAGTCCTCAATCTATGGACTTCATAGTTGGTTCTGGTCGATTGCTTGATTCATCTGGGAAGAAGGCACTCCTCTTCCGAAACCTCCCTTCAGAATCGAATGTTGAAATAAGGGCGAATATATCTTTCCATTTTATGTATTGGGAAATAGACTATTTTTTGTCGGTTGTTCCGAGGATAGGGTGTGAGGACGATTATGTCCTGTTGTTGGATTCTGTTTATGGTTCGCGTAGGTTCGTCATAGTTGAGGAGTTTGTCTATGATTCGGTGGTTAGGTCGGGGGATGATGATGTCCTTTTCTTTGATGGTGGTAAGATGGGCGATTTCTTTCCAGGTACATCTTGGAATACCTGTATGTCTTTGAGTAACATAGGTGTTTCTGGTTCATCTACGTCTGTCTACAATATGCCTGGTGATGATAGGAAGTTTGTTTTCTCGAAATCATATGTGGACGATCCTGTGTATAGGAGAATATCTCTTGTTTATCCTTGGGGAAAGGAGGATCTGTCGCACGAAATGCCCTCTCTTGGGTGCTGGTGTTGGAATATAGTTTCACCTGGTCTTGTTTCAATCGATGTTTCTGATGGTGATGGAAACTTTCTGTACTCGGAGTCGATAGATGGACTTCCGAGTTATGTCGAGTTCTTATGAAAAAAAAAGAGCCATATGGCTCTTTTTTGTTAGTAGATGTCGAATTTCGTGTTCTCCTCCCTTTGGTGGCTAAGTGCCTTCATCGTCTTCAGTAGGGAGTCAGGTGTCACTGATATGGTGTCTATTCCCTCCTTCACCAGGAACTGCGCGAAGTCCGGGAAGTCGCTTGGTCCCTGTCCGCATATTCCGACCTTAACCCCTGTCTTCTTCCCGACCTTTATTAGATGGGATATGCTCCTCTTCACCGCGAGATTCCTCTCGTCGTAGATATGTGCGACCAATGCGGAATCTCTGTCCAGTCCGAGCGTCAGCTGGGTGAGGTCGTTTGAGCCGATTGAGAAGCCATCTATGTGCTCTGCGAACTCCTCCGCCATCAGTATGTTGGACGGAAGCTCCGCCATAAGGTACACCTCGAGTCCTTTCTCTCCCCTCTTCAGCCCGTACTTCTCCATCGTCACGTATACCTTGAGGAGCTCGTCGACCGTCCTGCAGAACGGGATCATAACGACCACGTTCTCGAGTCCCATCTTCTCCCTTACTCTCTTTATCGCCTTTATCTCCATCCCGAAAGCTGGCTCGTACTCGTTGGAGTAGTATCTGGAAGCGCCCCTCCATCCTATCATCGGGTTCTCCTCCGATGGCTCGAAGTGGTTTCCGCCCAGCAGGTTGAAGTACTCGTTCGACTTGAAGTCTGACAGCCTAACTATAACCTTGTTCGGGTAGAAGGAGGAGGCTATCCTCGCAATCCCGTAGCTGAGCCTCTTGACGAAGAAGGTCTCCTCGTCGTCGTACCCTGTTGTTATCCTCTCTATCTCCTTGGTCAGCTTCTCGTCGCCGAGTTCTCTGTGCTTGAGCAGTGCCATTGGGTGTGCCTTTATGTAGTTGTTTATTATGAACTCCTCTCTTGCGAGACCAACTCCTGCATTTGGAAGGTGTGAGAATTTGAATGCGATGTCTGGGCTGGCCACGTTCAGCATTATAGGGGTATCTACTTTCGGTAGATCTGATAGCCTTGTCTCTGTCCTCTGGTAGTCGAGATATCCTTCGTATACGAATCCCGTGTCTCCTTCCGAGCACGAGACTGTTATCTTCTGTCCAGCCTTTATCCTGGATGTTGCGTCCCTACATCCTACGATTGCCGGAAGTCCCATCTCTCTCGCTACGATGGCCGCGTGGCATGTCCTTCCCCCTTTGTTGGTTATTATCGCCGACGCCTTCTTCATTATCGGCTCCCAATCGGGGTCGGTCATGTCCGTTACGAGGACCGAACCTTCGGTGAAGTTCGTGAATATTGAATCGTCGTTCGCGTCGAGTGAGTGTATTACACAAACTTCCCCTGCAGCCACTCCGTCACCTACTGCAATCCCCTCTACGATTGGTTTGTGTCCTTCTGTCTTTATGTTGTACTCAACTAGAGATTTTTCTGTTTTCTGGGAATGTATCGTTTCGGGTCTCGCCTGTACTATGTTCAGCTCTCCGCTCACTCCGTCTATCGCCCACTCTACGTCCATAGGGCACCATTTGCCCTTTGATGTCGTATAGTACTTCTCTATTGAGATTACCCATCTCGCTATTTGTAGCGCTTGTTGGTCGGTTATGGAAAAAGAGTTTTTTTGATCTTCCTTCACGTTGACTATCTTGGTCAGCTTTCCGTGATCCTCGCCATATATCATCTTCTTGTCCTTGAATCCCAATTTCTTTTCTATTATCGATGAGAATCCTTTTTCCAGAGATGGCTTGAAGACTATGAACTCGTCAGGCGATACCGATCCTTGAACGACCATCTCACCCAATCCATATGAACCGTTTATGACGACTACGTCCTTGAATCCGCTCTCTGGATCCAATGAGAACGCAACACCTGATGCCGCGAGATCTGATCTGACCATCTTCTGGATGCAAACTGACAGTCCGACATCGAAGTGTCCGAATCGGAACATGTTCCTATATGATATCGCCCTATCGGTGAATAGTGAGGCGAAGCAGTTTCTGACCGCTTCCAATATGGATTCTGACCCCCTTACGTTAAGGAAAGTCTCCTGCTGTCCCGCGAAGCTTGCGTCCGGTAGATCCTCGGCAGTCGCAGATGACCTTACCGCCACGTCCGTCATCTCCTGTCCGTATGTCCCTGATAGCTCTGTGTACTTTGATCTTATCTCTGATTTCATTTCATCTGGAAACTCTCCGTTCCTTATTAGCTGTCTGACTTCGGAACCTACTTCTCTGAGCTGACCGAGGTCGTTATCATCTATTCCTGACACGAGGGATTCTATCTTCTCATCCAATGAGTTGTGTTTGATGAAGTCGAAATATGCATTGGTAGTGATGGCGAATCCATTTGGCACTTTTATGCCCAGTGATTTCAGGTTCTGTAACATCTCGCCCAGCGATGCGTTCTTTCCGCCCACTAAAGACAGATCCTTGAGGGATACCTTGTTGAGGTCTATTGTGTATTTCATTTGGGTTTTTATTTTTTGACACTATTATATAGCAAAGTATCTCTGGCACGCCAAACAAATTCACGAAAAATCGATAAAACGTAGGATCGGGTATCGAATATATAACGGAACATTATTAGAGAATCTCGATTCGATAAACACAAAATAAGTGAACATATGGGTTTGTTAAGCAACATCAAGAAAGAGTTCGCGCAGGGCGAGAAGGATATGTCCATCCAGGCATTCCTTGATCTCTGCAAGACCGAGAAAGTATATTCATCTCCAGCGGAGAGGATGCTCCAGGCTATAGGTGAGCCTGAAGTGGTGGACACCAAATTGGACGAGAGGCTGTCCAGGATATATTCCAACAAGCTGATTAAGAGATATCCCGCTTTCGCGGAATTCTATGGGATGGAAGAGACCATAGAGCAGATAGTCTCTTTCTTCAGGCATGCCGCTCAGGGATTGGAAGAAAAGAAGCAGATATTGTATCTCCTCGGTCCAGTCGGTGGAGGTAAGTCTTCTCTCGCTGAGAGGTTGAAGCAGCTGATGGAGAAGAGCAGCGTTTATGTCCTCGTGGCGGACGGAGAGGTATCTCCTGTTTGGGAGAACCCGCTCGGTCTTTTCGCTTCCCATAGAGAGGAATTGGAGAGCGAGTATGGAATCCCTAAGAGATATGTTCCTTCTTGTGCTTCTCCTTGGGCAACCAAGAGATTGGCAGAATTTGAGGGTGACGTGACGAAGTTCACTGTTAGGAAGGTAAAGCTTTCCATCGCTTCCCAGGTTGGTATCGCTAAGACAGAGCCTGGTGATGAGAACAACCAGGACATCTCCGCTCTCGTTGGTAAGGTCGACATCAGGAAGCTCGCCGAGTTTCCACAGAACGACGCGGACGCCTACAACTATTCTGGGTCTCTCTGTAGATCGAACCAGGGTATGATGGAGTTCGTCGAGATGTTCAAGGCGCCTATCAAGGTACTCCACCCGCTCTTGACCGCTACCCAAGAGGGTAACTTCAACGGGACGGAGAACCTTCCAGCGATTCCTTTCCAAGGAATTATCCTTGCTCACTCGAACGAGTCTGAATGGGAGACTTTCTCCAACGACAAGAAGAACGAGGCTTTCCTGGACAGGGTCTATATCGTTAGGGTACCTTACTGCCTCAGAGTGGAAGAGGAAGTCGATATCTACGGAAAGCTTCTGAAGCACTCTTCGCTGGCTGACGCTCCTTGCGCTCCGCAGACGCTCGAACTCCTTGCTAAGTTCTGCGTTATGACGAGGTTAAAGGTTCCTGAGAACTCAAACCTGTACTCCAAGATGAGGGTATATAACGGAGAGTCTCTGAAGGAGTCTGATCCGAAGGCCAAGTCGCTCCAGGAGTATAAAGATGATGCTGGTATCACGGAAGGTATGAACGGTATATCTACCAGGTTCGCTTTCAAGGTTCTCTCTAAGGTTTTCAACCACGATTCAGAAGAGGTCGCTGCCAACCCGGTCCACCTTTTCTACGTTCTCGAGCAGGAGATTGTGAAGCTTCAGCTTCCTAGGGAGCAGGAGGACTTCTATCTCAATATCTTGAAGTCCAAGATAAGCACCAAGTACGCAGAATTTATCGGTGACGAGATTCAGAAGGCATATGTGGATTCATACCAAGAGTATGGTCAGAACCTTTTCGAGAGGTACATCACCTACGCCGACCATTGGTGCCAGGATAACGACTATAGAGATCCAGAGACTGGTCAGCAGTTCGACAGGGCTGCTCTGAACGAGGAGCTCGAAAAGATTGAAAAACCTGCTGGTATCGCGAACCCGAAGGATTTCAGAAACGACGTGGTCCAATTCTATTTGAGGCATAGGGCCAAGAACGGAGAGTCTCCTAGCTGGGATTCTTACGAGAAGGTAAGGAACGTGATCGAGAAGAGAATATTCTCTAAGACTGAGGATATCATCCCTGTCATCTCTTTCAGCTCTAAAGCGTCCAAGGACGAGGAGAAGAAACATTCCGAGTTCATCAACAGGATGAAGGACAGAGGATATACCAACAAGCAGATCAAGCTTCTCACGGACTGGTATCTTCGAGTTAGGAAATCCAACTAAAACCAGGGATGTTGGGAATGAGAAGAGTGCGCAGTCAGCGCCTCTTTTCTTTTATGGACCATAAAATAATAAAGCAGATGTCGATAAACATAGTGGATAGGAGAAAGAGCCCAAAGGGCAAGTCCTCCGAGAACAGACAGCGACTGCTCAAGAGAATTGAGGGGCAGATCAAGAAGGCACTTCCTGACATCGTCAAGGGAACAAACGTCAAGGATCTGACATCTTCCAAGGAGAGGGTGAAGATTCCCGTTAAGGGGATTGGTGAACCGCAGTTCGGATATGACGGGACAACTGGTGACAAGAAGTGGGTTCACCCTGGCAATAAGGAGTATGTCGAGGGAGATCTCATAAAGAAGCCAAAGGGTGGCGGTGGTCAAGGGAATGGCCAGGGTGAGGGAAAGGGATCTAACGATCCGAGCGTGACAGAGGATGAGTTCACCGTTTCCATAAGCAGAGAAGAGTTCCTGGACTATTTCTTCGCAGATCTGGAGCTTCCTGATATGGTCAAGAAGCATCTCAACTCTGTGGTAGACTTCAAGCAGAAGAGGGCTGGTTTCTCCAACTATGGGAATCCTAGCAGGCTCAACATAACCAAGTCGTACAAGAACTCTATGGCGAGGAGGATGGCGCTCGGGATATACTTCGACAAGAGGATAAAGGAGATTGAGGATAAGATGAAGTCAGAGACCGACGCTGCTGCGTTGGAAGCGCTGGGACAGGAGCTCGACAAGCTCAAGAAGCTTAAGCTTTCTGTTTCCTTTATGGAAGAGGTCGATCTCCAGTATAACAACTTCGAGAAGTACCCTGTCCCTGTCACCTCTGCTGTGATGTTCTGTGTTATGGACGTTTCTGGGTCGATGGGTGAGAAGGAGAAGGACATCGCCAAGCGTTTCTTTATGCTCCTATATATGTTCCTGACCAAGCAGTACGAGAGGATTGAGATGGTGTTCATAAGGCATCATACCACAGCGAAAGAGGTTACTGAAGAGGAGTTCTTCAACTCCAAGGAGAGTGGTGGTACGGTCGTCATAACGGCGCTCGAGCTGATGGCCAAGATAATCAGGGAGAGGTATTCCGAGAATTGGAACATCTATGCGGCGCAGGCTTCGGATGGCGACGTCTGGGATAGGTCAGATGCGCAGGATTGTGGGAAGATATTGGACTCTGACATACTAAACAAGGTTCAGTATATGATATACATAGAGATATGTAGGAGATCTGAAGGAGACCTTTGGCAGACATATGATGGCCTTCGTCAGAAGAGGAAGAACTTCGAGATAGGTAAGATAAACGAGGTGGGGGATATCTGGAAGGTTTTCCAGGATTTCTTCAAAAAGAAGACAGCATAATGGAAAAGAGCGATATAAAGAAGATGTTCTCGAAATCCGATTGGGATTTGGAGACTATAGAGATAGCAGACGAGATTGTCAGCAGGATAGCCAGGGAGCACCTGGGTCTGGAAACGTATCCTAACCAGTTCGAGATAATAACATCGGAGCAGATGCTTGATGCCTACTCTCTGATAGGCCTTCCGATATCCTATAGCCATTGGAAGTTCGGCAAGGATTTTGTAATGAACCAGAACAACTACAAGAAGGGTAAGATGGGCTTAGCATATGAGCTCGTCATCAATTCGGATCCTTGTATATCCTATAATATGGAGGACAATACGACCTGCCTTATGGTTCTGGTCCTGGCACACGCTGCATATGGGCACAACGCCTTCTTCAAGAACAACTATCTGTTCAAGCAGTGGACACAGGCCGATGCCATCGTTGACTATATGGTATTCGCGAAGGAATACATCGCCAAGTGCGAGGAGAAATGGGGATACGAGGAGGTCGAGGCCACGCTTGACGCGTGCCACGCCCTGATGAACTATGGAGTCGACAAGTACAAGAAGCCAAGAAAGATTTCGGCCAAGGAAGAGGGAGAGAGACTGAAGAAAATCGCTGAAGACGACCGTATAATGGTGAACGACCTCTGGAGGACCCTTCCGAAGAGCGAGAAGGAGAAACAATCTGTGAAGAGATTCCCAGAATCGCCTGAAGAGAACATACTCTATTTCATCGAGAAGAACTCTCCTGCCCTGAAAGCTTGGCAGAGAGAGATTGTGAGGATTGTGCGCAAGACCTCCCAATATTTCTATCCACAGGGACAGACCAAAGTGATAAATGAGGGTACGGCCACTTTCGCTCATTATGAGATAATCACTCAGATGTATGAAGAGGGATATCTAGGTGACGATTTCATGCTCGAGTTCTACCATAACCACTCTAACGTGATAATGCAGCCTGGTTTCGATTCTCCTTATTATTCTGGTCTCAATCCTTATACATTGGGCTTCAATATATTCAGCGATATCAAGAGGATGTCCCTCAATCCGACGAAGGAGGATCTTGAGTGGTTTCCTAAGATTGCGGGAAAAGGTGATTGGAAGGAGCAGTTTCTCTATATAGTCGAGAACTTCAAGGACGAGACTTTCGTTCTCCAATATCTTTCGCCGAAGGTTATCAGGGATATGAAGCTTTTCGAGATTGACGATCAGCAGTCCAATTCATATTATGAGGTTTCCTCGATACACAATGATGCTGGGTATAGGAAGGTCAGGCAGTCTCTTTCGGAATTCTACAATAGGAGCAGATACGTTCCCGATATCCAGGTTTTCGATGTTGATGTATATGGTGATAGGACGTTGACTCTGCAATATACATCGGAGAGCAAGAAAAGCCTCGACTATGCATCGGCGATGAAGGTCGCGCCTCACGTCGAGTATCTATGGGGATTCCCTGTTAGGATAGTCGAGGATGGCAAGGAGATATTGGTCACGAAGAAAGCTTAGCTCTTCTTTAGAACATATCGCATTCTTCTTGATATATAAAATAAAAAGTTTGATATGAGTAATTTGATTAAATCTTTGGTATTGGTAGTTATCGTTGCCTTTGGTGCTTTCGGTTTGTCTTCTGCTTCTTCTAAAGGTGAAGCAATCGCCAAGCCGCATAGCCACTCACATGATAATGAATATAGATGCCATCCATTGGGCGACCTATACCCATGTGAGCATAGGATGCACCCGCTTGGTGATGTGGACGTGTGGGGTAATATCTGGCCATGTGGTCACGTAGTTCATTACAGAGGAGACCTATATCCGTGTACCCATTACGGATGCTAAAAAAAAGACCCAATAGGGTCTTTTTTCATTTTTATTCATCTTCATCTGTCAGCTCGTCCAGAGCCCTCCTCCTGAAGTATTTCCTCTCTGATTCTTCTACTGGATCCCTTTCTGTGGTGACGAGTCCCCATATGTCATATCTGTCGTATATCATCGTCGCGTCTTCTAGTGCATCGGTGATGCATCCGTCGCATACCGCTATGAAAATGTCGCTCATGTCGTGGGACGATCCATACCCGCCCTCTAGCCTGGATATTATCCCCCCGAAAGTCCTGTAATTGTTTGTGAAGTCATCGGCGAAGAATCTGGAAGAACCATAGATTCCCTTTATCGCGGTGACCTCTTCGTGTGCGTCCAGGTATATTCCTTTCTTCGAGTCTGCCACTGCCACGTTTCCCTTTCCGCATTTTATGCAATACATATCCCTACCATTTTCCTTGTTTTTTCAGCATCTCGTGGCTGTATTTGTTGTATTGGGTGAATGTCCAATAGTTCCAGTTGTAGTTCAGCTGCGTGGATTCATATTCGAAGCATGATCCGTCACACCTCTTCACCACCGACATTATCGACTCGGCGCGGACCGAGAAATGGTCATATTCGTCCTTGCCGCACCCGCACGCGGTAGCCCTTCCGTTGTCGAACTCCCATATGAGAGGCCTCAATCCGCATATCGGGCATGGATTCCAATCCGATGGGTTATCAGGTATCTGGTAGGCGTTGGTGCACTTGTACTTTCCGTCCAGGATGTCGAGCTTCATCTCTCTTATGATCTCCTTCATCTTGCTAATATACGAAAAAAAGAGATTCTACTCGAATCTTCCTTTGAGTGCCCTGTAGTTCTGGAGTATCTCCGCATCTGTGAGCACGCGGTTGTACAGCTTGAAGTTGGATATGCTTCCTACGAACGGGTATCTTGGGCCTGCCCAATTTCCCAATCTCAATGCAGAAGTGATTGTATATGACGCGGTCGCAGCATAGGTCGGCGATGTGTCAGTCAGGGCTCCGTTCACGTATATTTTGGCGATTGATGTCTGTGCGGTTATGTTTTGGTCAAGCGTGCAGCATACATTGTACCATGTGTTGTTGGAATAAGTAGATGCGGTATCCAATACTCTCTGTGTTAGGTTTCCGCCTGTCCTCCAGGAAAATCTAAAAACGTTTGTATTGTAAAAAGAGAGATATGGTAGATAAACGTCCCATACTATATTGTATGTATTGTTGGACGATGTCCTATTTAGCCATACGTCTATTGTCATCGAATCGGAATTCCAGTTCTGTGCACCGATCGATTCTACCCTGGAAGCGGTCGCCGTCCCTATCGGGGACGGGAACTGGAATGTTCCGTTGTTGGTGGAGCTCCATGTCGCCTGCTCTCTTAATGAATATGTGAACCCTGTGGCAGGCGAGAGGTCATATACACTGGCGCCTGCGCCTGAATAGCTCTTTATATTAGCCGCGTCTATGTAGACCTGTAGCCCATTTGTTACCGTCTTCGGTGAATAGTTGAATGCCATAGGGTATATATAAAAAGCGCCTTCCTTTTTTATATATACATCATGGAAAAGAAATTCAAGCACCTTAGGGGGTTCTTCGAGTCTGCGGGAAAGGAGGACATACTCAACAACCTGGTCGAGATAATGGACCACTATGGCGACCCTAGGGTCATAGAGGAGAGGATAGGCAGCCAGAAGCAGTACAGGCTAATCTGGAAGTGCGAGGACTACAACTTCACTGGATACCAGGATATGGAAGGTTTCGCCGCCCAGATTGAGAAGATGGGCGAGCTGATGGATTCGATGAGGGCGGCTGCTGGCAGGCTCGGTGACGAATATTCCATGCACATAAAGATTTCGGGCAACGCGCTGGAGCTGAAGTTCGAGCCGAAGATCGTCGAGGGCGGTGACTATTCCTTCCTGGCCAAGCATCAGGAATCAAGGAATCTCAACATAAGCTCTTCGGAGCTGAAGAGGTTCTTGTTCGCGAAGGGATATTCCATCAAGGACATCGACGAGGACTGGGATGAGCTTTCCCAGAAGGGTGATCTGAGCGTGATACTGAACAAGGCAATGTCAGGCGAGGACAGGGATGAGTTCTTGGGCATCATCGAACCGCAGGTTGCTCTATGGACAGAGGAATATGGCAAGGAAGTGGTAGTGCGTGCATGGGGTGCTATAATAACCTTCGAGTGTCAGGACGAGAAGGTTTCGGTGTTTCTGAAAGAGGAGGATTGATATGGGAAGGATATTGGGATATAGGGCTTTCTTCGAGAGCGGTGGATCGGGTTCTGAAGCACATGGGGTGGCCGTCGATATGATGGCCGAGCTCGAGCATAGGGGCTTCGATGTCGAATTCAATGATGTGCATTATAAGTTGAAGAGGGATCTTCCCGAATGGTCCTTCTTCGAGATATCTATAACGAAGAACAAGGAAGAATGGAGGGGACTCGGCGATTTCTTCTCCTTGAGGGAGATAGCGCCAGAGCTGCAGCAGCTTTCCCTTTATCTGATAGATGAGATGGGATGCGAGGTCGCCATAGGCGGCGGGACCACGATCAGGCAAGAGCTCAAGTGGGTCTCGCTGTGCGACCTGGGTGAAAGGCCTAGCCTGATGAGCAAGAGAAGGGAATTCGTGAAGGTCAAGCTGACCATCGATGCCAGAAAATGATTTTAATATGAGGAATATAAAGGGATATAGGGCTTTTTTCGAGAGCGGTGAATCGGGCTCTGAAGCATATGGAGTTGCGATTGATATGATGGCCGAGCTCGAACACAGGGGATTTGATGTCGAATTCGAGGATAAGGTGAAAGGGGATGTGAATCAACAGCCTTGGTCTTTCTTCGAGATAATCATAATGAAGAGCAAGGAGCATAGGTTCATCAGGTTCTTCTCCCTGGAGGAAATAGCGCCTGAGCTCCAACAGCTTTCACTTTATCTGATAGATGAGATGGGTTGTGAAATCGGTATAAGTGGATCGACCGCTGTCAAGTGGGTTTCGATCTGTGAATTGGGAGATAGGCCTAGTCTTCTCGGTGAGAGTGTGAATTTCACGAAGCTCATGGTGACCATCGATGCGAGAAAATGATTTGTAATATGAGGAAGTTTAGCAAGATATTGGAGAGCGCCTCCGGGGTGCAGGAGGAGATAAAGATGGTGTTCGTCGCCTTTTCGGATGAGGGGTTCACTGTCGACATCCGCCAGGGTAGCCTTGGGGAGAGCTATGATGTGGTGCTCAAGCACGAGAACAGGGGAGAGATAAGGTCGGAAATCGAGCTCATGTCTGAATTCCTGGCGGCGCTCGGAAGGATAGAGGACATAGGCTTCTCTTCCAGGCTGGAATACTTCAGGATGGGTTCGGAGGACATATCCAAAAAAGACACTTGTCAGATCAGGGTGCGCTTCTCCAAGGAAACGCCGCCTGCGTCTTCGGTGTCTGGGTGGAAGCAGTTCAAGGAATACTGCGAGAATGTCCTGGGGATAACGGGTATACAAGGAGGTGATGATGATGGATCTTACTTCAGGATAGACGTCGTCGATAAAGACAGTGGGTGGCCGGGCCTTCCGGATAAGTACGCCGGGTGGGGGCTAGACATCTACGATAATACGCCTGAAGATTTCTCCAGGAATTTTCCGGGATACGAGGACTTCATGCTCAAGCTTGCCAAACGAAAGATAAACTGGAATCTCGTATGGCATCTGGTCAGCGACGAAAACGACAGGTATAACAGGAACCACATCATATCGGATCCGGCCAAATTAGAGGAGGTAAAGAAAGGCCACAACCCTATGAAGTTCGACGCGGATGGGATCGAGGCGGTCAAGACCCTCATAGAGATGTCGGAAAAGCTTCCTGGTCTGGTCAAGGTAAATAGATGATTGGAAATCGGCGATTCGCCGATTTTTTTTTCATATAATGATGAAGGGAGGGATAATTATTTCATATATAATTAAAAAACAAATAATTATTATGGAAAACACGATCATATGGGACGAGAACGACAGGATAAACATGTATTCTAAGATCTTGGCAGAGAGTCTAAAGGTGGAAGAGGCCGCTGGCATCGATCCAGATGTTCCCAATCTGGAGGATATCTATAAGGCAGAGGATGATTCGCTGGAGGAGAAGCTCGCCGCTATGAAGGCGCAGGTCAAGGCCATCGAGCAGCGGATAAGGGAGAACAAGAAGCCGAAGACAATAACCATATCCAATCAAGCGCACTCAAAGGTTAAGCAACACTGCATGGCCATAGGTCAGAACATCGGCGACTGGGCTGAGAAGATCCTTCTCAAGGAGATAGAGGACAGTCGCTGTATAATAGTCGAGAATGACTGGGATGACAAGAAGGCCGTAGAGAGGCTTTCCGAGACCTTCAGGGAATATGTCTCTGGTAAGGTATGGTTCAAGACCGACAATATACTGATGAGCGGAAAGCTCAGGATGGTCGGAAAGAGCAGAATAGATGGATGGGTCGTATATGAGGTCGATTCTGATGATCCCGCTATAATGGAGGCGCTTAAGGAAAGAGGCCTGGAGATGAAGCTGACCAACAGCAGATCCGAAATCGTGGAGAAGGATTTCGATTTCGATGGTCTCGAAGTTGTGATAATATAAAGAAAGGCGACCGATGGTCGCCTTTCTTTTTATCCTTTCGGGGTGAACGCCCAAGCTATCAGGTATGGTATGTGCAGCCCGAAGAAGATTACGGCGAACCTCCAGAAGATAGGGTCTATCCCTGTGTATTCTCCCAATCCAGCGCAGACTCCGCCTACGTATCCTTCTTTTCTAGTGAATCTCTTCATATGTCTCGTTTTTGTTTTATGCTAATATAGCTGTTTTTTTTTTATATATCGCGTGTCATATCCCCAATTCTCTTTCGATTATGAAGTTCCTCATCTCCGCGAGGTCTATCTCCAGGCTGGCCAGGAAGCTGTGCTTGTATTCTCCTGGTTCGTGTTTGTCCATCAGGGTCATCAGCGATGTCTCTCCGAATCCTTCCGTTGATAGGTCAATGTTGAATCGGTCGTTCCTCTGTGCGTCGAAGCATCTCCATCTTATCGACATGTCTTTCAGGAAGCGCTTCGCCAGATATTCGGAGAACTCCTTCAAGACTTGGACAGGGTCTCTGTCCGGATCTTCGCCCGTCCTAGATAGCGCGTTTCTTATGTCGTGCTCCCACCCTGAGTTTCCGAAAGGCCTCTTGGCGTTCATCGATATGACCCCGTCGTATTCGCTTAGGTACACCTCTCTCAATAGGGTCTTTATATATCTTGGCACATCGTCGCCCACTTTGGCCGTAAGGGTCAGTAGTTGCATGGATATGAGGATTTCCTGTGATTCATCCGCTGTGAAGTCGCTCACGTCGAATGTCGCCCTATGGTCATAGTATGCTCCGGAGATTATCTCTCCCTCTCCGAGTGCCTGTATGTGCCAGTCCTCTATCGTGTGCCTCCTTTTCCTGTCTTTTCCGTAGAAGAAGTCGTCGTATGCCATTTTGTTCTTTTTTATATGCTAATATAAGGAATAAATCGCTATATTCGTAGAAAAAAAAGATATGAAAGCAAAAGATTTGGCGGATTTGTTGATGGAGAACCCCGATGCGGAGGTTGTTATGCCTATCTACAACGGCGGGTGCGACCCGTTGACGGAGATATCAGGAGTTCTTTTCGAGGCCAAGGGAGTTAAGACCTCGTGCCATGACGGAGGCGCGTTCATCCATAGGGATGGGACTACCAAGTGTGATATAGTGCAGTTGATTTCTAAAAACTATTGATATGAAGAGGATGTTTTTGTTCGCGGTTATTGCGCTGTCCTTCGGGTCTTATGCCCAGGTAGAGAATGAAGAAGAGCTCGATCCTGAATACGTCGAATATTCTGAAGACGATGATTCTCCGAGAGAGTGGAAATTCCATCTTGATCCAGCGTCCTATAAGGGCGCCATTTATTTCGAGCCATATGACTCTACGCATATGGCAGCGATGGGAGATGATATGGTGCTCTTCTTGGAGGTGGTGTCCCATGATGTTCGCATAGCTGTCGAGGGAAGGGACTTCTATGTGGTATTCGATGGAAGGAATGGGATTGTCTCTGTCAAGGGAAGAGATGGTAAGATGATTTCGAGGATTTCTGTTCCTGATGGATTCGACATAGAGGACTCTATAAATATGACGGAGGACGAAGCGTATTACAGGCCATATGCTTTCGAGATAAGAGATCCAGAAAAGGGAGAGTCCAGGTTCTACGATAAGAGGTGTGTCCTTCTTGACACCAGGGTATTTTAGTCAGAGGCGCTTAAAGCGCCTCTTTCTTTTTATATATACCCTATGAAGAGATTGAAGGGTTTCCATAAGTATTTCGAGTCTATTGACTGGGAGATGGAAGATGAGCGCATCCCGAGAGGCTTCCTGGAGGATCTGCGCAACGTCGCGGTGTCCGCGGAGGTATTCGACAAGGGATATAAGATTGTCGCTGTCTGTGTCCAGGATGCTGGCGCTTTATTTACGGTCATCCATTATGAGGCTACGTCCGACAATGAGGATCTCTATAGCTCGATGGATACGTATAAAGGGGATTTATCCGACTGCAAGTGGACGATAAAGGTTTCTGTGCCTGCCATGGCATTGGTCCGAGCCCATATTAAGATGGACGACGCTGATCCCAAGGCGCTCAATGCGGAGGCGAAGCAGATGACAGAGGACATATCGAGAGCTTTGGCCGGGATGTATCCCGATATGAACATAGCAGTCCCGAAGAAGAAGAGGAAGCGCTAGATACCCAGGTCTCCTAGCTTCTTGTCCCTGGCCCATGCTTTTGCGGCCGCTATTCCCTCCTCTCCCCTTATGAGGAAGCACATCAGGTCTACCTTGTTCTTTTTTATCCGGAAGGGGCACTTCTCCATTATCTCATTGGATACTTGCCTGGGCGGGGAAATATCTGATATGGCGATCAGCATCATTTCGCTTCCAATGTCCGACTTTATCCGATTTGCGATGTCCGACCTTATCCGCCTTGATATCTCTCCTCCGTTGCTGTTCCAATAGGTCTGCTTGTTCTTGTGTATGGATGTGCTGACCCTTCTCCAATCCACGATGACATCTCCTGCGACGACAGGCGCCTTATAGGTCAGTATCAGCTTCTTGGACGATGCGTTGACTGATATCTTGGGGATGGTGGCCTTGATTGTTCCTATCTTCGGGCGGAGGAATCCCCCTGGTCCGTCTTCGTAGATAGATATCTCGCACTCTACGTTCTCCAATTCCAATATCTTCGTTGTATTGCTCATATCAGTCTATTCCTATTTCCCCCAATGTCTTTTCCCTCCATTCCTGGATGGTGTAGAAGGGGAATTCGTATTTGTCAGAATCGCGATCTTCATCCCATTCGGAGATGTGCGGATCTAAATCCCAGCTTGATTCCCCATTCTCGTCGCGTATTGATATGCTGTGTCTCCCTATTTGATTTACGTGGATGACCTCATATTGCTTTCCCTCCGCGATCAACAGATGCGGGACATGGTCTTCTGCATGTGAGCTTGACCAGACCGTTCTTTTGGCGACGACCATCTGCCCTGCCTTGAATTCAGGTCCGCTCATATTCCCAGCTCGTCCAGCTTATCGTTCCTGTTCTTCTTCTTCGACTTCTGCTTCGGGTATGACGCCAGCGTGCTGCGCGCCACCTCTCTCGCCAAGTATTTCGAGTCCTTCCAGTCCTTCGATCTGCGGACGAGCCTGTCTCCGATGAAATAGAGGTGATTTCCGCCCTCTACCTCGCATTCTATGAACGCCTCCAATGTCCTCTCCCATGCGCATTCGGGATCCCAGCTGACGTCTTCGTCGTTTCGCAGGTCCTTCGCCAATATCGGGAGCAGAACGAACAGGGCTGATATCCCGAAGAATACTCCCATAAGGATGTTCAAGTCGTTGTATTCCTTCTCGATTAGGGTATCGCCCTTCTTGTGGTGGAAGTCGCCCTTCTCGAACATCTCGAGGCTTCCGTCCTCTGACTCCGCGATGTAGACGGTCTTTCCGTCTATATTGACCTCCTTCCTTATCTTGTGCTCGCTTACTATTTCCTGGAAAGACCCTGTATACGAAAAGGTCACGCATGCGACGACCAGCATCGCCGTCTTCACTGGGTTGATCAATATCATGTTCAATAGGAACAAGAGGTACATCTTTATCTTCATAGCTTTCTTTTTTTCTGTGAATATAGCGCTTTTTATTTTATATATACCATATGAGGATAAAGAACTATTCAGGCTTCCTTCGCATGCTGAGGGAGTCCGCTGAAGAGATTGGCCTGGACATCTGGGACTGCGACAGCGACTCGTTCGCCACGTATATGAACGACCTTACCGACCTTGGCTGGGAGTTCGAGGTGAAGAAGAGGTTCTTCAGCGAGTGCGACTACAACGCGGGGACATATGACAAGCCAAGGACCATACAGGTCGGCAGGGCGCTGGATTTCCCTATTTGCTTTGCGAGGGACGGGAAGATAGTCCTGACCCCCTGCTATCAGCTCGAGCTCACCGTCAGGGGCGATGATCCGGAAGAGGGGTTCTTCTCGGGGTTCCTTCCGTTCCTCAAGGGCGTGGCGGGGGACGAGCTGGGCCTTGAGATGTACGCGTATGACGGGGACTATAGGGAAAGGGACGACGCGGATCTCGGCTCTCTCGCCCTGGACAAGATAGGATATGGGGAAGGGAAATATGGCATCACCGGATTCACCTACGGCGATGGGTCTATCGATGAGGATCTCATACTCATCTTCGTCGGAAAGGACAGGGAGGTGACCGCGGAGGAATACTGCTCTTACATGAAGTGGGATCTAGACCCAGAGAAGGTGAAAATCGATGGCTCTGCGATATGGGTCAGGAAGGATCAGGACGACCTTGTGAGGGCAGTCGAATACAGGGGCGATGTCAATCTGGACGAAATACTTATCCCTGGCGATGTCGATTACCATATGTGGGAGAGCGACAATTCCGACGTTGAGTCCGTCATCAGATATCACCTGACGGACGAGGCGCTTAAGGCGGCTGTCAGGAAGATGATATCAGACTGGGGATTCGAGGAGCTGGTATCCATGTCGGGAGAGGCGGGCCTCGACCTCGAGGGGATGGATCAGGAGCAGGCGATCGATGCGCTCGTAGGGGAGAGGTTCCAAAGTGCGCTCACATCGCTATCCAAGGACTACGAGCCGATGGAGGATGTCGCGAGGGACTACGAGTCTTGGGACGCTATGTCCCGCGCTGACAAGTTCTATGACGAGGTGCAGGAGAACTTCGACGACGCCCTTTCGGATGTCTTAACCTTCCAGAAGGACGAGCATATGTCCGAATGGCAGGGAGGCGACAAGAAGTGGTATCATATGTACAGGTATTGGGTCAGGATAACAGGAGAGATGATGTTCGATCTATGGAGGTACAGCGACTGGGAATATAGCGATTTCTCAAATTATGGCCCAGACTTCATCTCTGATTGGCTGGACACGCAGAACTCTGTCAGGATGTCCGCGGTGGGCGAGCCATATGGCGACGTCAACAAGGAAGAGTTCTCGAAGGAGATGATCGCGACGCATCTCGCTATGGGGCAATAGAAAAAAAGCCTGGCAGATGCCAGGCTTTTTCGGGGCCGTTTGATTGACGGCGCTTCCACCACCCCGTTTTGACTAACGGGGAAACTGGATTTATATGCTCTTTTTATGGAAATGTTCTACCATAGCGGCTCTTTGTCCGCGAATAGGTGCTCGCTTATCAATATAGGTGTCTCCTTTGGGTCTTGCGTCCCCTTTCCATACTTGACCTGTCCCGCGGCGTCCGCGATTGTCCAGGCTTCCGCTCTTGTGTGGAAGTCTCCCCAGTTGTCGATGAACCCGCACACGATGTCCTCTTTCTGTATGCTCTTGTATTCGTCATCTGGTATGAGCGCCTTCAGGGTCTCGAAGGCGTCGCCATGGCGCCTTCCCGCGATGGGAAGTCCCTTGTACATGACGGCGGAGCATATTATATAGGTCTCCATCAGAAGTACCACTTCGTTATCTCTGTTCCCTCCTTCTCGAACTGGAGCTTTCCCATCCTGATGAATGGTATCTTCTTTATAAGAGTCTTCGGCAGCGTCAGCGCGGTCTGCACGTCTATTCCGTCTCTCTTCAGCTCTCGCTTATCTCCTGCCACGAATTGGTATACCGCTCCGTTGAACATGATGTAGTCTCCTGGCTTGACGTCGTATTCCTTCCTGCCTATCTTCAATTTGTCTACTGTAAGTGCCATGTGCTCTATCTGATTATGTTTTTACAAATGTAGATATTTTTTTTTATTTCCGCGAAATGAAACTCGAAATATTTTCTATATTTGTAGAAAAAAACCAAGAGATATGAAGAAAACGATCAATGAGATAAGAGAGGCGGTACAGGGTGCTGCCCATGGGATGTCTGAATCTGCGGCCTATTCAGGTGAGCGTGGTGATGGCGGTGCTTCGGCTCTTTTGCTGAATCTGCAATACTTCCTCCTTGGATACAAGGCAGCAGTGGATGCCTATGTAGAGGACTGCAACTACATATTGGACGCCGAAGTGGAAGTGGACGTCCCTTTGGCATGGGAGAAGTACTTCGTCGAGGCTGATCCGGAATACCAGGAGTACATCAGGTTGAAAGAAAAGTTCGGATAGAAATGAGAAAGGCGCCAATGGCGCCTTTTCTTATTCGTCTTCGTCTTCGTCGTAGTTCTCCGAATGGACTTCCTTGATTCTTTCCTTGTCATTTTCAGGAAGGGTTTCGTAGAAGTCTCCCAGGTCGCTTACCAGATCCTCGAAGCATGTCCATTCCGATTTGTTCGCTATCTCGTCCCAGAAGTAGTCCCTTTCCTCTCTGTAGATGTGCTCCATATACGTCGTCTCCTCTCTGTAAGTCTCCTCTCCACCCTCGAATGTGACCCTTCCCGCGAAGTCTTCTCCCGGTTCCTCGTACTTGACTTCTATTGTCAGCGAGTACTCCTTGGATATCGCCTTCCATAGCCCATCTGCTGGCCCCCATGCGGAATCACCCTCTATGATGAGCATGTCATCGCTCAGGTCGAGCTCGTGGATGGTCTGCCACTTTGATGAGTATTCGTATCCCTCTCCTGGCGCTGTGTCGAATAGATCTCCGTAGTTTCCGAGGTTAAGAGACTGTCCCAATTTCGGGACGACCTCGTTGATCCTCTGGTGGAGCTTCTTCAGGTTCTCGCTTTCCCCTTCGATTGTTATGTAGTTGCTGCAGTTGTTTGCCATAGTTTCTTTTTTTTCTTTTTCTATGGCTCTGACCTTGAAAAGTTTACCCCCTTCCGCAGACACTGCACGTCGATATGTGCTCTCCGCCGCACTCTGGGCAGTATTCCTTTCCTCTACCGTCGCACCTGAAGCAGTGATCCTCGCCATAACCGCCGCACTCTGGGCAGTTGTCCCTGCCGTCCCCTCCGCACTCTTGGCAGGTAACGTCCCCGTCCCCTCCGCAGTGTTGGCACGTCTCGTCCCCGTCCTCTCCGCTTCCGCCGCACTCTGGGCATGTCTTCTCTCCCCTTCCGTCGCAGGTGACGCATTCCACGTATCCTGAATTCTCGCACCTGGTGCAGTCGTTGCTGCCGCTTCCGCCGCAGTCTGGGCATTCGATATATCCTTTGTCGCAGTATTCGCATTCTTCGCCCTGTCCGCTTCCGCAGCCATTGCACTTGCTTACGCCCCCGTCGGATTCCTCCATCACGAAGATTGGCTCTATTTCCCCCAGGTCGTCCTTGTTGGATATGATTCCCCCATCGTACATATACTTCATCGTGTCCATATATGGGTAGTTCTCGTGGATCGGCTTCTTGACCTTCGCGACGAATCCCTCTATGCCCTCCGCAGGCCTTCCCGCCTTCATCGACACGAAGTCCTCCGAGTTGTTCTGGTCTTCCTTGTAGTACGCGCCGTTCTTGTTTGCCCACGCCTTGAAGGCCATCACGTCCTCTTCCTTGTCGGTGTAGACCCTGTCCATGAACATCACGTTTGTCTCAACGACATCCCTTGAGTATTCTATGGCGTCGATTCCCGACCAGAGTATCGCCCTTCCCTTTATCTTCTCTGGGTTTTCTGCTGAGCGGAGTATCAGCAGGCTTATCGTGTCCGTGTTCTCGGTGTATATGTCGAAGTATGGCTGGCACGATGACTTCCTCATGCACGACTTGCCCAGGTCGGATTCCGGGTCTGCGTCGTAGTTCGCACCGAGGTAGTATTTCTTGATCTCCTCTCCTTTTATGATCTCTATCTTGTCTGATGTCTCCATCGGGTGCTTGAGCATCCCCTTGAGCTTGACGACGAACTTGTAGATGTCCTCTTCTGTTATTCCGCTGAAGCTGTCCCTCGCGCTGTATTCCTTGTGCTCGTAGTCGCATGCTGCCTTTATGGCGTTGACCAGCTTCCCTATCGCGACCGACTGCTTCGCCACTCCGTCTTCTTCTTTCGCGAACTTGATCATCCCCGGATTGGAATAGTCCGCGGTGAGCTCGGTCTGCCTCAGCTTGTCGAAGTCCCTTCCCGCAGAATCTATGATCGCCCGGGCCACCTTGTCGTTGCCCATCGAGTTTATGACCTTCGCGAGGTCTTCGCTAAGGTTCAGCACCATCTCGGTGATGTACTCCCCATATCCTTTGATCCTTCTCATATGGGTATATATAAAAATCGCCTAGCCGTATATCTCGATGATCTTATCGATTTCCATCTGGAATTGGGAGAAGTTCTTCAGCTTCTTTATCGCCTTGAGCCATTCCCTCTTCGTCTCGACATCTGGCAGGTATTTGGTCATATTGAACAGCGCGTATTTGTTGTGTCCCATGATTGTCTTGCACCTCTTCGGGTCGAACGCGGCGAGAGCGAACCCTTCCACGACGGTCTCCCATTGGGATTCCTGCCCTGCGGCCTTGTTGCCGATGCTGATTAGATTGGCTATGTCCTTCTGCTCCCTGGTGTGCTCTTCCGACATCGCGAACTCAAGCTTCTTGTCCCTTATCATCATAGATATGTAGCTGTCGGCGCTCTCTCTTCCGCAGACCTCGGTGACCTCCATCTTGGCGATTTTCCACGGGCTGACATTGACGCCATATAATCGGTGCTTTGTCAGGTAAGCTATCATCGCGTCCTCGCTCTTGAAGGTTCTATCGCTGTCGACTTGCGTTATGTCCTCGTCTTCGTATGTCAGTGCCCATATTATCATAATGGTGCTAATATAGCGAAAATAATCATCTATACCATTATGATCCTCTCTGCTCTTGTAAGATGCTTGATGAGTACGCTGAACGAGCTGGTCTGCTTGTTCCCATCTGCCAATGGCGTCTTATTCTCAAGACCTATGAATGTCTTCGCATCGAGGTTCAGGCCAATAAGGAGGTCTATAAGGGCATATATCTCCCTTCCCGATATCTCTGGGTCAATCTTGTTGATGAGATCCTTCTCGAAAAATACAACGTCATATTCTTTTTCCAGATCTTTTACGAGAGGGTGAGTCACTTCGTCCATAAGTATTACCAGGGGTATATCCGCTTGGCAGTTGGCCTTTATCGCATCCCGATATCTGTCGACAAGCTCGTGGTATGCCTTCTCCCTGTTCACCCAATGTTCGGTTGAATAGTCAATTGTATTATCTTCCCTGTTTCCGATTATATGTTTTTTCATATCTTGGTCTATCCTCATATGAACCAGATTCACTTTCTTATCTGATAGATTCTTCTCTGATATTGCCTGATTTGCGATTGATAGGTGTTTCTCCGACCAAATTATTGCCTTTGCGGTCGATTCGAATGCTTGTGGGCTCTGTAAGTATGTTCTGAATACGAATTGGTCATCACATATCTGATAGTCACCCTTCGAGAATGAATCTATTGGGAAATCTGTTATGTCCATCAGTTTGGTGCCATATATCCTATTTATTTCTTTGAGGTTTATCAAATCGGAAACCTTACACATATCTCCCGTGTTTATGTCCTTTGTCATGAGGTCGAAATATATGTCGTTGGATTTCGGGGATAGGAATGCCATCGCGTTTATTATCTTGAATAATTGGTTGCATAGACCTGAGCCGTTCGCTGGGTATTTTTTGTTGAGGTCGATGGGGAATTCGAATTTTGACTTGTCGTATCCAAGTGATGGGTGCGAGAATATCATCGTAGTAAGTATGTTCACCTTATGGTTTTCTTTTTTATACGATTGGATACACCATATGTTTTCACTATATTAGCGACATGGAAGCAGTGGAAAGGTACATAAGGGACTTCATATCGTTCGAGATGTCGGCGAGGAGGCTCTACGGAGAGGACTTCGTGGTGGGGGAAGTGATGCATTTCGTTGCCAAGGGGATATACGCGTTCCAGCTCATATGGGGCGAGGACAATGGTGTGTTCTTGGTGAAGCCGCTTGACCACTCTCTGGTGCGCGGACATGAGACGCCCTTCGGCATCATGTTCTCGTATGATGGGACAAGGAACGCGAAGTATTCCGAGGACGAGACGCTTGTCCTTCCTATAGATGTGATAAGGGATATAAAGATAGATTCGATTGATGGGTAGAGAGAAGAAAAGCGTTTTTCCTAGTGGGCTCTCTTTCAGGGGGTGCAGGCTTTCTGATGGTGATTTCCTGGATGGGGAGATGATCACCAGGGTCTCCGATAATTTCGCCTTCTTCGGAAAGAAGAGGATAGGGTGGTCTCGCGTCTCCGAGATGATTGATTCGGGAGTCCCTTTCTCTTATGGGATATCCCCTAATGCGGAAATCGACTGGTCTTGTCCGGATTCTGTCCGCGCCTACCATGCCAGCTTCAGGAGATGGGGAACTTACGTGTCGAACGGCGATTCGAAGAACATAGTTGCTTCGATTGACTACGCCGTCGCCGAGAAGGGCGGACTCATATTACATGACGGGAAGTGGTTCGTCAAGGGGCCTCACGGAACTCACACAGATTGGGGTGCCAAGGGAGCGGATCCTATGGATGGGGTATATTCGGTCGATTTGTATTCCAAATATAACGCGTGGTTTGGAAGCGCCGTCGAGGTGGCGAGAAGAAAGTCGGTGATGCTCCATTTCTATGTGATAGTCAAAGAGCACCCAGTGGAGACCAGGGACTATCGAATATCTTCCTTGCTCGGCTGATCGGACATCGCCTTCTGGATGATGTCGGACAGCTCGTTCATGGACGACGACGACAGCTTCATCTTCGCGCAGAACTCCTCGAAGTCGCTTATTATGCTTCCTGGCAGACTCTTCCATTTCTGTTCCATCCCGAGGTTCAGCTCGATCGGGAACTGGACGCCGATCCTATGTATGTAGTTGTTGGTTGCGCTGTTGAACGGGTCGAATTTGAGCCATTTCTCGAATTCCGGCGTGTTCGATAGGATTGTGATTCGCTTGGGCATCTGTAAGTGGGAGCTTGATCTTGGCTTTGAGTAGTTGCTCACGAATCCGAGTTCGAGAACACCGCCCATATCCTCTATCCTTCCTGCCGCGGCCCTTATCATGTTCAGTATCTCTTCTTTCTTCTCTTTGGAGTACGTAAACGCGGATTCATATTTCGACACCTCTCCCTCTTTCCTTACCAAGGACAAGCGATATGGGTTTATTTCCACATTGTAGAAGAAGACATATTTCACCTTCTCTCCGCGGTCGATGGCTCTCTGGAATTCGTCGAGCCTTCCGTTTTTCGCGCAGTTTTCCCAAGATTCTATTCCATCGCCGATGTATAGGAGTTTATCGCCGGCGGCATCGCCTACTTGGACGCTCCCCATGAAGAATTCCTCCTTTTTCGATATGTCGAACAGCTCGTAGAATACCTCCTTGCATCGGTCTGCTATTCCTTCTGTTGCTGCTATTGCTGCTTTCCTGGCCGTGGCTGCGGTTTGGCTGATTCCAGCCGATTCCATCATTCTCAAATATCTCATATGGTATATATAAAAAAAAACAGAGCTAAACTAGCTCTGTCTCCATCTGTGCCAGCTGGGCGCCCAGCCTCTCCACTATGCCCACGACGAGCGCGTTGCCCATCATGAATCCTCGCTTGGAGTTGCTTATCCCCGGGATAAGCGTGTGGTCGTCAGGGAACATGTTTATCCTCTCCATCTCGATGGGCGTGAGTATCCTCACTCCCTTTCCGTCGTGGATGGCGTGCTTTGTCCTGGATGCGGTCCTGCTTCCCTCGTTTGTCAGCAGCGTCCTGGCAGGCCTGTCTGTCGGATCCGGATAGGGTAGCGCTCCCTCGCTGTACCAGTACTCGAATCCCTGTGGCGATACTCTCTTCTCCTTCTTGGAGGACTTGTACCACTTCCATTTCGTCTCGTCCTCGATGTAGAACTCTGGAGCGACGCTTGACTGCATGATGTCGGCCAGGACTGTCATCTTGCCGATGTAGAGAGGCGCTGTCTTGAATGTCGTTATCTCTCCGTTCCTCATCATTCCTGCGTTCTCGAACGCGAACGCGAAGCTGTCGGATACGTCCAGGATTGACTCGGAGAGGAATCCTGTCATCGGCTCTGACTGCCTGGTGCTCGGGAACGCCTTGGCGATCGTCCCTTCTGACTCGATCCACTTGAGCGGGTCTTGTATCCTGGATTCGATATCGCTTCCTTTCTTGTACGCCATTATGAACGTCCTCCTCCTCTTCTGCGGCATTCCGTATTCTGCGGCGTTGATGACCTTCCACTCGACTGTGTATCCGAGCATATCAAGGGATTTTAGGATTACTCCGAAGTCCCTTCCCCTCTGCTTGGACGGCGATTTCAGAAGCCTGTCCACGTTCTCGAGCATCAGGTATCTCGGGGCTGATTCTCCCTTCTTCTCGAGGATGTTGTAGATCGACCACCATAGAACTCCCTTCTTCCCCGCGAGACCCTTGGACTTGTCGGATGTCGCCGCCACGGAATAGTCCTGGCAAGGGAATCCTCCCACCAGAAGGTCTGCCTCTGGTATCTCGTCCACAGGAACCTCGTTTATGTCCTGGTTGCTGTGCCCGTCCTTGCCGAACCTGGCCTCGTATATCTCGGAAGCCCATTGCTTCTTCGTTCCTGGCTCCCATTGGTTCGACCAAACCACTTTGTGGCCCGCCTTCTCGAGGCCGAGCCTGAATCCGCCCACTCCGGCGAAAAGTTCCAATGCTTTCATATGTTTATTATATGATTTTTTGTGTGAGTTGTTTTTATATATACCGATATGAGATACTTGAAGGATTTTGCAAGGATGTTCGAGTCGTCCGGGAACGAGGGGCTTATAGCGGCACTCGACAACTATATGGTGGAGCTGAAGGACATCGGGATGGAGGTTTCCGTCGGTGAGACCAATGTCCACGGAATCGATGCTAAAGGCGTGTGCCTGGAGGTCGTATATGATACCAAGGCAGGAATACACGACATAACGGCGGCTAAGGATTTCCTTATCGGTGCGGTCGGGGTTGCGGAGGACCACGGAAAGAAGATAGCAGGCAATAAGGATTCCTATGTGGAAGTCGAGATTGGGGAAGAGATTTGCCCGAGCTGCGGCAGCTATGATGTCGTTTCTGGCCACAAGTACGAGAGGGGAAGGTCTTATTATGAGTGCAAAGACTGTGGCGAGACAGGAGACGATGATGATTTCGTCAGCAAGTATCTCGACATCGAGAGCGCGGAGGACATATCAAAGGCGATGTATTGGAAGCCGATAGCGATCACTCTTGTCTTCGTCTGATTTTTTTTTCGTTCTTTTTGTCGGCGGTTTCTTTTTTGTCCGTATATTAGCTGTATAAACTTAAAAACGGAAAAAATGAAAGGAATCTTTGTAGGCTTGTTAGCATTGTTATTTTTGTCTTTGACATCTTGTTCGGAGAACTACTCGAATGGCGAGAGAATCGGTTTGATAACTCAGTTCTCGAAGACCGGATTGGTCTTCAAGACGCACGAGGGTCACTTGAACCTGACGCAGACCGGGATGAACTCGTCTTCCGCGAAGCCGTTCGACTTCTCTGTCGACAGGGACGTTGAGGATCCAATCGTGGTAGCTACTTTGGACTCTGCGGCTACGTTCGGGTGGAAGGTGAAGATCAAGTACCACGAGGTCTTCGGATGGAACTGGTTCAACAACAGGGGAGAGACAGACCATTTCGTATCGGATGTCATCGTGTTGGACAAGAACCCTATCGGGCATATCTTCGAGGGCGCCGGGGGCGAAAGCACCGGAGCGAGCGGGGGCTCTTGCGGGTGCAAGACCACTGGAAAGGTCATCGACACAATCTATGTGGTCATCGACAAGACGAAGTAACAGATATTGATAATAGAAAAGGCACCCATTGGGTGCCTTTTTTCGTTAGAGCATCTTCCTGTCTATTCGGTGTGCCATGCCATCTTCGTAGTCTATTGTCAGTATCTCTATTATCTGGATATCTCCTGATTTCAATATCATCCTTTTTCCTACTTCCTCGAATTTTGCGTTCTTTATATTCAGTCGGTATGTCCACCCCCTGTTGCTTCTTACCCCCTTTACGATTGAAACTGCGTGATCTTGTGCCAATAGTATGTCATCCATTATGAATATCGGCATCTTTATTTCCGATGCGGATTCTGTGTAATATTGAAGCCCGCAATAGGCTTCCATTTCGTCAGCGGTTTTCTCTTCTCTCTTTATCATATCGTATATATTATTTTTTCCTGAACTTATCCATCTCCGCGAACAGGCTCTCCTTGAACTTCTTCAGTCCTTTCTTTCCGATTACCTTATAGCAGACGTGCTCTGGGAACATATCGTCCTCGTTGCACCTTATCTTCGCCAGGTAGGTCTCCCTTCCTTCCCTTGTCCCGATCGGGTGTATCTCGAACCTGAGCTTGCTGAGCCTGGTCGGCTTCGATTCGTGGAGGAATCCACCGAGGCTGTCCTGGCCGACCGTGTTCCACGGAGACATTATCTCCGGCTCCCATTCGTCGCTCTCGAAGACCAGATACCTGCACAGCGAATCCTCTTCTGTCGTGTAGTGCTCGGAGTCAGTGAACTCTTCATGCCAGTCTTCTCTGTATCCTTCTTTCTCGAACGGCACTTCCATCGAGTTTCCCGTCAGTTCCCAATATTGCTTGTAGATGCCCTCGTCTCTGTGCTTCAGCGCTTCCATCAGCTGCATCAGCGTCCCGAACCTGATCCATTCATATGGTACAGATCCTGGCTTGTCCTTGCTCTTGTCGTATATGGACATCCAATAAGATCCCTCGTTAGCGTGAAGGTGGATCTTCATCGAATCGTACGCCATCAGGAACGGCCTGAACACTCCGTTGTCCACGTATTCGTAGTCGAGGTCGGATTCCTTTATGAAATCGAGTATCCTGTCTATGTCCCTCTGTTCCAATGGTGCTTCCATATAGTATATATTCTTTTTTTATATATACCGAAAAAACACTACGGAAATGGCAAAGGCTAGAAAAGAGGGGAAACCCAAGAAGAACAGGAGAAACCTGGTAAAGAAGTTTAAGGCGATGGCTAAGACCCAGGAGCTGATAAAAAAGTACGAGAACAATGGCTAAGAAGAAGTTCAGGATACTATCCATCGACGGAGGTGGGTTGAGGGGAATCGTTCCTCTGATGATACTCAAGAAGATAGAGGAGGAGCAGGGAAAGAGGATATATGAGCTCTTCGATATGGTCGTAGGGACGTCCACTGGTGGGATAATCGCTGCTGGCCTCTGTGCGACCGAGGACGGAAGGACTCCGAAGCTCGCTGTCGATACCCTTCTGGGCCTTTATACTAGCAAGGCGAAAGAGATATTCCCTTATAAGAAGGGCATAATGAAGAAGATCGAGTTCGCCAAGAACGTATTCGGTCCTAAGTTCTCTCCTGACGGGCTTGACAAGAACCTGACCGAGTACTTCGGTGATCTTACGCTCCTTGACACGCTTAAACCGATCATCGCGACATCGTATGACCTTTACAAGAACGAGATTGTGATGTTCAAGTCCAGGAAAGCGGGCGAAGATGGGTTCAACGCGAAGCTCAAGGAAGTATGCCGCGCTACATCTGCTGCCCCTACCTATCTCCCATCGTACAAGATGAGATTCGGCGGAGTCGACAGGGTCTTGGTAGATGGCGGGATCTATATCAACAACCCTGCAATGGCCGCGGTATCCGATGCAGTCAAGTCGGGTATCAAGCTGGAGGACATAGAGGTTCTTTCTCTTGGCACTGGCAAGTACGTAGAGAGCCTTACCTGCAAGAAGGAAAAGGGTCTTCTCGGATGGGCAAAGCCTATCAGCGAGGTAATGATGTACGCGGTATCTTCTTCTGTGTCATATGAGTGCGACCAGCTCCTGAAGAAGCACGTCAGGGTTCAGGTCAATATCTATGACGAGGATAGGAAAGAGATGGATGACTCAAGGCCAGAGACGGCAGAGTACATAATGTCCCATGTGAAGAAGCAGATCCTGGACAGCGAGAGCTCGATGTCCAGGATAAGGTCTTTCTTCTCCTAGATTCCTATAGAGCTGAGCTTCACGTCTCGGCTCTTTTCTATGTCCATGAACATGCTCATATTGTGGAACGTCTGGTGGATTCCCAGGTCGTTCTCGATATAGCATGCCAAAATCGATCCGTGTGCTTCCCATATCGCGGAATTGTATACCTTTCCCTTCGTCAGCACCTTGACCTTCTTCTGGCCAGGGATGTTCAGGTAGTGGTTCTTCTTAGGCACCAGCTTCATCGCTTTCCCCCTCTTCGCCCAACAACTCGTTCAACAGCTTGTCCCTAAGGTATTCAAGGCTTGCTGCCCTGTATCTCGTCTCCTTGAACTCGAACGGCTCTCCAATCGAGACGCTGCTCCAATAAGGCGAGTCCCATGAGGAATATGTGCCCTCTAATACCACGTATAGGTCGTGATTGGTGAAGTACAGCACGATTGTGTATTCGTTCCCGTCGCCATAGCTCTGCTCGTATGCTTCCTCTACCTCGGCCTTGTGGCGGTGGCTATCGTTCCATATCTCATAGAACCAGTCGCAGTCCTTCTTCTTGATCTTTTCAAGGATCTCTTTCTTCTCAAAATTCATATGTTGTTCTTTGTTTTTGTGTATATCTCGTAGTATGCCGACTTGGTGGGTATCCAGAAGTCGCTCGACCATCCCTCTATGACGAAGTCCGCCAGCCAGACCGGGTGCAGCCTGGTGATCAGGTCTCTCTGGGCGGCAGCGTATGCTGCCTTGTCCGGGAGGTGCGAGTGTCTCTCTATCGCGATGACAAAAGCCTCCTCGTATATGGCCTCTCTTCTCTGGAGGTCGGTCATCGACCAGAACATCTCTGGTGATGGGCTTACCTCTCCTGGCGGGACCATCTTCGTGTATGTCGGCACTGGGTTTATCGCCCTATGAAGATCGTCGTGGTCCATCTTCCTCCTTACCCTGTCCTCGAAGAACTTCCCAGGCTTTACCTCGAAGTCCGTCCTATGCTGCTTTCCGTGGACGTTCTCCCAGTGTGTCCTCAGCTTCTCCATCAGATCTGGCACTATCTTGCATCCCTTCATCTGAAGGAAGCGTATGTCGGACATCGTCTTCTTCCAATGTATGTCATAGATGGCATGCGATGCCTTGACCGTGTACATCTCGTCGGCGGTCAGCTCCCTGTTCGGGAAGAAGTCTATGCAGTAGTATTCCTCTCCTGGTCGCGAGGCCTTCATCTCGGTGGGGTCGTTGGTGACCCAGTCGATGTCGTTTGGTTCCCTGAAGTCGGGGAATATCTTCTTGAGTAGCGTTGAACCGAATATTTCCATTTTGTCAAATATAGGGAATAAATATTAAAGCCTCGCCTCTAATGCGGACAAGATGGCGGATATGGCGGATTTGTCTCCTTTCACGAAGTCGTATCTTATGCCATATCGGTCTAGCAGGTCGAGTATCTCTTTGTCCTTTTCTTTCGCCTGATCCTCTGTCTGGGCGCGTCCGCTCTGCTGGTATTCGCCTTTCCTCTCGATGAAGAAGTTCATCTGGACGCTGTTCGGATCATTGAACACGTCCACCACGAGCTGCTCGAAAGACCTTGGGAATGCGTTCCAGTCGCAGTAAGATAGTCCCATTATGATCGGGCTGTCCGTTATGATTACGTCGACCTTGTCCATCAAGTGGAACATCCTGTCGTGCTGCTTGGCGAAGACGTATATCTGGTTCTTGAGCGTGTTGAAGTCCTCTTTCCAGGTCATATGCTTGGCGAACTCGGTTACGAGCTCGCAGTTGAGTCCCATTGTCTTGAGCTCATAGAATAGCCCTGATGCAGTGGTGCTCTTCCCTGAACCAGGGCCCCCGAATAGGTTTATGATTATTGGCTTTTTCATCGATTGATGTTTCTAATCATATCCGTCGGGCACCAAAAAGTTCTCTATTCGCAGAAAAGAAGCTCCATCGTTCCATCGGTGTTCTCTATGATGTAAGAGCAGCTCTCGCAGAAGTCTCCTGTGTTGTAGTATCCCTTTCCGCAGACGCTCTCTATTCCAGGAGTGTGTATATGTCCGATCATTATGGAGTCGGTACCTTCCTTCTCGACCTGCATTGCGGCGAGCCTCTTGAAGTCGTTTATGAAGGATATCGCATCTTTGACCTTGCTCTTCAGGAACTTGGAGAGAGACCAATATTCCATTCCGAATGACCTTCTTATCTTGTTGTATGCAGCGTTTATCTTGAAGCTCAGCTCATATGCGAAGTCGCCTATCGCGTATAGGAAGGGGTGCAATCTGATGAACCCGTCGAACTGGTCGCCGTGGCATATGTAGATGGTCTCCCCCATCAGCGTCTTATGTATATGGTCGTCGCATATCTCTATGTTGCCCATATGCAGGGTCGCCTCCTGTATGAGGCCTCTCAGGTAGTGGTCGTGGTTTCCCAATATGTACTTGACCTCTACGCCCTTCCTGGAGAGCCTCAATATCTTCTGTATTACTGTCGAGTGATCTTCGGTCCAGTTGATTTTCCTCTTCATCGCGGTGAGGTCTATGAAATCCCCTACTATGACGAGCTTCTCGAATTCGTGGTCTTTCAGGACGGAGAGAAGCTTTGTCGCCTGGGACTTCTTCGTTCCCAGGTGAACGTCTGAGATGAACAGAGTCCTTATCTTTTTCATTTTATAGGTAGCCATATTTTCGGATCGAGGGACATCTCGATGTTCCTGACCCTATTGAGTATCTGCTCCATCGGATCTTCCCAATGGTATTCGATCGGACTCCACTCGCTGAGCCATTCCTCCAGGCTCTCCGTGGTTAGCCCGTTCGTGAAGACGCCCATCCTCTTTAGGTGGATGGCGTTGCATATCTGCTCGTACTGCTTCTTGACTGGGATGGACCAGAGCTTCTTTCCCATCGCGAGCGCCTCGCCTGTCGTGGAGAACCCCGCTGCGGTTATTATCCCGTCACATTCCGCGAAGTCCTTCTTGAAGTCTGGGCTTCCTATCTTCTTGAGCGTGATGCTCCCTGATTGGCCTTCTTGGTCCTTCGAGTAGACTATCCATTTCCTTTCGGGGAACGATCCGAGCACACCCTTGACTATCTCGGTGGAATGGGCTGGGAGGTATACCAAGAAGTGGCCTGCCTGATTTCTCTCCATCTGGATGAGCTCCTGATCGAGGAGGGGAAGCGCGAACGTTGGCTCTAGCCTCTCGTATGAGAGAGGAATCGTCAGCTCGCACTTGGCGAACCTCTTCAGGAACGCCTCTGATAGCCTGTCCCTCTTGGATGGCCTTGGCTGCTTGTTCGATGAGTAGGCGTATTGGTTCCCGAATCCGATGACGGGTATCTGGCTTTTCTTTCCCGCCCATGCCGTTATCGGCTCGAAGTCGGTTATGGCCAGGTCGTATCCTGATACGTCGGTCTTGATGTCCCTGAAGAACTGCTTGATGTTTGCTTCCTTGAAAGTCTTGTACCAGTCGATGCTGCCCCTTTCGGTCATATGCATCGTGAGGCCCTCGAAGTGCCTCCTCTCGAACGGGATGTCGACCTGGGAGTTGTTCCCGGACGTTATCACGTCTACCTGGTGGCCTTCTTTCTGCAGTGCCCTTATGAGCTGGATTGAGCGCGTGGCGTGGCCGTTGCCGTTGAGCTGGATTCCGAACAAGATCTTCATAAGGTATATATGGAGATATATCGGGTTGTTTGGCCTTTTCTTCCGCTAAATTTGAGCTATCTTTTGTTCGCTA
>JACCDW010099953.1_pt1 | contig 61494 bp, 58 predicted proteins | sample 7449781 | NCBI WGS metagenome assembly JACCDW01 (sample SAMN15323449, study PRJNA562643) | freshwater metagenome | isolation source: river surface water | place: USA:Blue River Watershed | collected 2017-08-18
GTCGGCCACCATGCCGACGCCATCCAGCGTCGACTTGCCCAGCGTGATGTGCACCGGGCGATCGGTTTTCACGATGTCCTTGTTGGTCAGCACCAGCATGTAGTCGGAGTCCACGGTCATCGTCTCGTTGCCACGCGCCTGCGGGCGTTCGAGATGCACTTTGCCGTGCAGGTGGACTTCGGAATGGTCGCCATTGATGCGCGCTGTGTTCGAACGCAGCGTCATCGGCGGACGTTCCTTCGAATAGCTGTACAGCACGGGCTGGTCGACATGGCTGATGTCGTCGGCCGGCGTGTGCACCAGTTTCTTGCCCTCGACAACATATTCGGCCTGCCCATTGGGGGCGACCTTGGTGTAACGAAAATCTTCGGCGTAATAATCGGGCTCGGTGCGCTTTTCCTGCTGCGCGCCGGTGTCGTCACTACGACGGGTCACTTCCAGCAGCCAGAAACTGCCAGCGGCGAGCAGCGTGCCGGTGATCAGCAGCAGCAGCGCGGGCAGACGGCGGCTGATCTCGTTGTTCATGCCAGATACGGCGCCAGCGCCGCCTCGTAATTGCCCTGTGCACGCAGCAGCAGGTCGCACACTTCGCGCACCGCGCCGCGACCGCCGCCGAGTTCGGCGACGTAATGCGCGCGGGCGCGCACTTCCGGGTGGCCGTTTGGCACGCTCACGGCGAAGGCCACGCGCGTCATCACCGGCAGATCGATCACGTCGTCGCCCATGAAACCGCAGTCGCCGGCGTGCAGGCCGGTCTGCGCCAGCAGTTGGTCGAAACCTTCACGCTTGTCGTGTACGCCCTGCATCAGGTGGGCGATGCCGAGGTCGCGCGCGCGGCGCGCGACGATCTCGGACGAGCGCGCGCTGATGATCGCCGCTTGCACGCCGAATTGCTGCAGCAGCTTGATGCCGTGGCCATCGAGCACATTGAAGGTCTTGATGCGCTCGCCATCCGGGCCGTAGCGCAGGCCGCCGTCGGTCAGCACCCCGTCGACGTCGAACACCATCAGCTTCACGCGCTGTGCGCGCTGCATCAGGTCCGCATTCATTTCTGCACTCAGGGCGGCAGTCACGGGGGCGGGCACGGCAGCGCTGCGGGCGGTCGTCATCAGATCACCTTCGCGCGGGTCAGGTCGTGAATGTGCAGCGCGCCGGCCAGCGTGCCATCGGCTTCGGTCACCAGCACCTGGTTGATGCGGTACGTCTCCATCAGCTCGACAGCTTCGACGGCCAACTGGTCCGGGCCGACGGTGCGCGGCTTGGCGTTCATCACGTCGCGCACCGGCGTCTTCGAATAATCCATGCCGCGCTCGATCAGCCGGCGCAGGTCGCCGTCGGTGAAGATACCGACCACACGGTTGGCATCGTCGACGATGGCGGTCATCGCCATGCCCTTGCGCGTGACTTCGAGCAGCGCGGCCGGCAGCAGCAGGTCGCCGTTGACAGAGGGCACGTCGGCGCCGGTACGCATGATGTCGCGCACATGGGTCAGCAGCCGGCGGCCGAGCGCGCCGCCCGGATGCGAGCGCGCGAAATCCTCTTCCTTGAAGCCGCGCGCATCGAGCAGCGCAACCGCCAGCGCGTCGCCCAGCGCCAGCGTCGCCGTGGTGCTGGCCGTAGGTGCGAGGTTCAGCGGGCAGGCTTCCTTTTCGACCGCGACATCCAGATGCACATCGGCCAGCCGCGCCAGCGAGGATTCGGGGCGGCCGGTCATCGAAATCAGTTTGGCGCCGAGGCGCTTGATCACCGGCACGATGGCCAGTAATTCCTCGGATTCACCGGAATTCGAGATCGCGATCATCACATCGGCCTCGGTCACCATGCCGAGGTCGCCATGCGCGGCTTCGGCCGGATGAACGAACAGCGCCGGTGTGCCGGTCGAGGCGAGGGTGGCGGCAATCTTGCGGGCGATGTGCCCGGACTTGCCCATGCCGGACACGACGACGCGTCCATGGCAGTGGAACAGCAGGGCTGCCGCGCGGGCGAAAGGATGATCGGACGAGAGAGTCAGTCGTGCCAGCAGGCCGTGGATGGCATCGGCCTCGATCTGGAGTGTTTGTTGGGCGAGCTGCAACGCGCGCAAGGCCGCTGCGTTGTCAAAATGCTGCGAAGAATTTTTCTCATGCGTTACACTCATGCGCAGAGTATAGCCCAATACCTAAAGCAAAAAACCTGCCAGACGCAATAATTCATGGGATTCCCCTGAAGGGATGCCAATGACCGACGCGCCCGGCGGTGGCTTCCCTTACCGGACTCCCGCACCGTGTATTCCGCCCTCGAAATCACGCTGATCCTGCTCGTCGCCGCCGTGTTGGGCGTGGTGCTGTTCCGCCTGATGCAATTGCCGCCCATGCTGGGCTACCTGACGGTCGGCATCCTGATCGGCCCACATGCGCTGGGACTGGCCACCAACAGCGTGGCCACGCATACGCTGGCCGAATTCGGCGTGGTCTTTCTGATGTTCTCGATCGGGCTCGAATTCTCGCTGCCCAAGCTCAAGGCCATGCGGCGCAATGTGTTCGGTCTGGGGCTGGCGCAGGTGGCGTTCACCATCCTGGCCACCATTGGCACAGTCGCGCTGCTCGGCAAGTTCCTGCCCAAATACGTGAACATCAGCTGGAGCGCTGCTTTTGCGCTCGGTGGCGCGGTAGCCATGTCGTCGACGGCCATCGTCCTCAAGCTGCTGACCGAAAAGCTGGAACTCGAGAGCGAGCACGGCCGCCGCATTACCGCAATCCTGCTGTTCCAGGACCTGGCCGTGGTGCCCTTGCTGATCCTGGTGCCGGCGCTGGCCCATCCGGGCCCCGACCTGTGGGAAGACCTCGGCATGGCTGGCCTGAAGGCTGCCTTCGTGCTGATCCTGCTGCTGACCTTTGGCCAGGTCTTGCTGCGCCGCTGGTTCCAGATCGTCGTGCAGCGTCGTTCGCATGAACTGTTCATGCTGAACCTGCTGCTGGTGACGCTGGGCGCGGCCTGGATTACCGAGGTGGCCGGCCTGTCACTGGCGCTCGGCGCCTTCATCGCGGGCATGCTGATCTCGGAAACGGAATACCGGCTGCAGGTGGAAGAGGACATCAAGCCTTTCCGTGATGTGCTGCTGGGCCTGTTCTTCATCACCGTCGGCATGCTGCTCGACATGAAGCTGGTGCTGGCCAACCTGCCGCTGGTGCTGGCGCTGCTGCTGGTGCCGATGGCGATCAAGTTCGGCCTGATCGCCTTGCTGGCACGGCTGTTCGGCGCATCGGCCGGCACCGCGATTCGCACCGGACTGGGTCTGGCGCAGGGGGGGGAATTCGGTTTCGTGTTGCTCAATGAAGCCAGCGGGCAGGGCTTGCTCGACCCGGGGCTGGGCAACCTGATCCTGGCGGCGATGGTGCTGTCCATGCTGGCCACGCCTTTCCTGATGGCCAATGCCGACCGTATCGTGCTCAAGCTGTCGCGCAATGAATGGATGCAGCAATCGCTGGCGTTGACGCGGCTGGCCTCGCGCACGATGGCTGAAGAAAAGCACATCATCGTTGCCGGCTTCGGCCGCACCGGACAAAGCCTGGCGAAGATGTTTGATGCGGAAAACATTCCCTACCATGCGCTGGACCTCGACCCGGAGCGCGTGCATGAAGCGCAGGCGGCCGGCTGGCAAGTGTCCTACGGCGACACCAGCCGCCGCGAGAGCCTGATCGCGGCCGGCATCCATCGCGCGGCCGCCATCGTGATTACCTATGCGGACACGCAGGCGGCCTTGAAGACCCTGCACTTTGCCAATGAACTGGCGCCGGCCCTGCCGGCCATCGTGCGCAGCGTTGATGAAGAAGACCTCGACCTGCTGCGTGCCGGCGGTGCCGACGAAGTGGTGCCCGAGACCATCGAAGCGAGCCTGATGCTGGCCTCGCATGCGCTGCTGGTGATGGGCGTGCCGCTGCGGCGCGTGATCCACCGCATCCAGCTGGCGCGCAGCGACCGCTATGCATCGCTGCGTGGCTTCTTCCACGGCATCGACGATGCGCCGGACGTAGACGACCGACTACAGGTCCGTCTGCACTCGGTATCGCTGACCGACAGCTGCGCCGGGATCGGCAAGACCCTGGGTGAGCTGGACCTGTCCGGGCTCGGTGCGGAAGTCACGGCTATTCGCCGCGGCAAGACCCGGTTGTCGTTCGCGGCGGACCTGATACTCGAAGCCAATGACGTGGTGGTGCTGCGCGGTACGGCCGAAGCGATGGAGCGCGCGGAGAAGCGTCTGCGTTGATTCCCTGCCACAATGGCGCCGGCGGCAACAAGTTGTCGCGCCGTCCCCCCGAAAGAAAGCAAGAATGGAAGTCGTCAACCGCATTGCGGGCATCATCCTCCCCGTATTCATGATCATCGCCGCCGGCTATGTGTATACCCGCGTACGCGGCGACAAGGTCAAGGCCGAGATGGTGCAGGTCAACCGTATCAGCAGTGAATTGTTGTGCCCGCTGCTGCTGTTCTCGGCGCTGGCATCGAAGGATTTCGATGCAATCGCCAATCTGCCGCTCTTGCTGGCCGGCGTGCTGATCGCGCTGGGTTCGGGCCTGATTGCGTGGCCGATCGCGCGGCTGTTCGGTTTTGATTTGCGCACCTTCGTGCCGCCGATGATCTACAACAATTGCGGCAACATGGGCTTGCCGCTGGCGGTGCTGGCCTTCGGGCCCAAGGGCTTGTCGGAAGCGGTGGCAATGTTCATGGCCTGCAGCCTCGCTTACTTCACGGCCGGCATCATGCTGATGGAAAGCGGCAAGGGCCACCACAGCGCAGCCGGCAGCCGAATGTTCATGAACCCGATGATGCTCGCGATGGCCGCCGGCATGGGCTTCGCGGTGCTGCAAATTTCGCTACCCGATGTGCTGATGACGGCGCTGCGCATGCTGGGCGAGGCCAGCATTCCGCTGATGCTGCTGGCGCTGGGCGTACGCATGACCGATGTGGAATTCAGGAGCTGGCGCATCGGCGTCGTGGGCGCGGCCGTGTGCCCGTTGGCCGGGCTCGCGGTGGCGATGATGATCGATCCCTTCATCGGCCTGACCGCGGGCCAGCGCGGCCAGATGTTCCTGTTCGCATCGCTGCCGCCGTCGGTGTTCAGCTTCATGGTCGCCGAGACTTACCAGCAGGAGCCGGACAAGGTCGCTGCGATCGTCTTGCTGGGGAATCTGGCCGCACTCGGTTTTGTACCGCTGGGGCTCTGGCTCGGGATGTAAAAAAAGCGCACCGTCGGGCGCGCTTTTTTTTGCTCACGTGATGCTTGCGCGCGTCATACGCGCTCGTATGCATCACGCGCGCTTCTTCTCCTTCTTCGTCACCAGCATCGGCGCCAGGTACTTGCCGGTGTGGCTGATGCTGCTCTTGGCCACTTGCTCCGGCGTGCCGGTCGCAATGATCTGACCGCCGCCAGCACCGCCCTCGGGGCCGAGGTCGACGATCCAGTCCGCCGTCTTGATCACATCGAGGTTGTGCTCGATGATGACCACCGTATTGCCCTGGTCGCGCAGCCGGTGGATCACCTTCAGCAGCAGCGCGATGTCATGGAAGTGCAGGCCCGTGGTCGGCTCGTCGAGGATGTACAGCGTGCGGCCGGTGTCGCGCTTCGACAGTTCCAGCGACAGCTTCACGCGCTGCGCTTCGCCGCCCGACAGCGTGGTCGCGCTCTGGCCGAGACGGATATAGCCGAGGCCGACGTCGAGCAGGGTCTGCAGCTTGCGCGCAATCAGCGGCACCGCCTTGAAGAAGTCATACGCATCCTCGACCGTCATGTCGAGCACGTCGGAGATGTTCTTGCCCTTGTACTGCACTTCCAGCGTTTCACGGTTGTAGCGCTTGCCGTGGCAGACGTCGCAGGGCACATACACATCCGGCAGGAAGTGCATCTCGACCTTCAGCACGCCATCGCCCTGGCAGACTTCGCAGCGTCCGCCCTTGACGTTGAACGAGAAGCGGCCCGCCGTGTAGCCGCGCTCCTTGGCCTGCGGCACGGTCGCGAACAGGTCGCGGATGGGCGTGAACAGGCCGGTATAGGTGGCCGGGTTCGAGCGCGGCGTGCGTCCGATCGGCGCCTGGTCGACCGCGATCACCTTGTCGAAATGCTCGAGGCCGGACACGGTGTCGAACTCGGACGGCTCCGCTTGCGATCCATACAGGTGGCGCGCCAGCACGTGGTACAGCGTGTCGTTGACCAGCGTCGACTTGCCCGAGCCGGACACGCCGGTCACGCAGGTCAGCAAGCCCACCGGCAATTCCAGCGACACATTCTTCAGGTTGTTGCCGCGCGCGCCCTTGATTACCAGCTGCCGTTCCTTGTCGGCCGGCGTGCGCTTGGCCGGTACCTCGATGGCCAGCGTGCCGTTCAGGTATTGCGCGGTCAGCGACTGACGGTTCTTCAGGATGTCGTTCAGCGTGCCGTGCACGATCACTTCGCCGCCATGCACGCCGGCGCCGAGGCCCATGTCGACCACGTGGTCGGCGCAGCGGATCGCATCTTCATCATGCTCGACCACCAGCACTGTGTTGCCGATATCGCGCAGGTGCTTCAGCGTATCGATCAGCCGGTCGTTGTCGCGCTGGTGCAGGCCGATCGACGGTTCGTCCAGCACATACATCACGCCGGTCAGGCCGGAGCCGATCTGCGACGCGAGGCGGATGCGCTGTGCTTCGCCGCCCGACAGTGTGTCCGCGCTGCGCTCCAGCGACAGGTAGTCGAGGCCGACGTTGTTCAGGAATTTCAGGCGCGAGATGATTTCCTTGATGATGCGGTCGGCGATGTCCTTTTTCGCGCCTTTCAGTTTCAGGTGCTCGAAGAAGTCCAGCGTCTCGCGCAGCGGCATCGCGGCGATCTGGAAGATCGCGCGCTGCTGCATGCCATTGCCCACCTTCACATGCCGCGCCTCGACGCGCAGGCGCGCGCCCTCGCAGGACGGGCACTGCTTTTCATTGATGAACTTGGCCAGCTCTTCCTTGACCGCCATCGAATCGGTTTCGCGGTAGCGGCGCTGCAGGTTGTTCACCACGCCTTCGAAGGTGTGTTCCTTGATGACGGTGCGGCCGCGCTCGTTCACATACGCGAACGGCACCTTTTCCTTGCCCGAGCCATACAGCACCACTTGCTGCGCTTTCTCCGGCAAGCTGTCGAACGGCATGTCGACATCGAATTCGTAATACTTGGCCAGCGACGACAGCATCTGGAAGTAGAACTGGTTGCGGCGATCCCAGCCCTTCACAGCGCCCGAGGCCAGCGACAGGTTGGGGAAGGCGACGATGCGCTTGGGGTCGAAGAATTCGATATGGCCGAGGCCGTCGCACTCGGGGCAGGCGCCCATCGGGTTGTTGAACGAGAACAGGCGGGGCTCGAGTTCCTGCAGCGAATAGCCGCAGGTCGGGCAGGCGAACTTGTTCGAGAACACTTGCTCCTTGCCGGTATCCATTTCCAGTGCAATCGCGCGGCCGTCGGCCAGCCGCAGCGAGGTCTCGAAGCTCTCGGCCAGGCGCTGCTTGATGTCGGCACGCACCTTCACGCGGTCGACCACGACATCGATGGTGTGCTTTTCGGTCTTCTTCAGCTTCGGCAGCTCGTCGACTTCGTAGATCTTTGCCGGACCGGTGCCGCTCTGGATGCGGAAGCGCACGAAGCCCTGTGCCTGCATCTGCTCGAACAAGTCCACATGCTCGCCCTTGCGGTTGGCGACCACGGGCGCGAGGATCATCAGCTTGGTTTCTTCCGGCATTGCCAGCACCGCATCCACCATCTGCGACACCGATTGCGCCGCCAGCGGGTTTTCCGGATGGTCCGGGCAGTGCGGAGTGCCGACGCGCGCAAACAGCAGGCGCAGGTAATCATGGATCTCGGTCACCGTGCCGACGGTAGAGCGCGGGTTGTGCGAGGTGGCCTTCTGCTCGATGGAAATCGCCGGCGACAGGCCTTCGATCATGTCCACGTCCGGTTTTTCCATCAGTTGAAGGAACTGGCGCGCATAGGCCGACAGCGATTCCACATAGCGGCGCTGGCCTTCCGCATACAGGGTGTCGAAGGCGAGCGACGACTTGCCTGAACCGGACAGGCCGGTGATCACGATCAGCTTGTTCCTCGGCAGGTCGAGACTGATGTTCTTCAGGTTATGGGTGCGCGCACCGCGGATGCGAATTTCTTCCATGTCTTTTTGCAAAAAGTCGGGCCCAGTGGCCGAGAGTCAACCTGTTACTATAGCGGGTTTTCGCAACCCGCTCGTCCGCTGTGTATCGCGTTGTGTATCGGTTAAATTCGGTGCAGCTTTCCTGCATGAATTTCCCCGGGTTGTCCCTTGTCTTTACGCCCAATCTGTTTCGTCATTTTCATTCCACCATGGCCGCTTCCCAGGAACCCCTCGATCCTCGCATGACCCGGCAAGAGATCCGCGCCAGTGTTTCGCTGGCGTCCATCTTCGGCTTGCGCATGCTGGGTCTGTTCCTGATCCTGCCGGTGTTCGCTGTCCATGCGCGTTCTTTGCCGGGTGGCGACAACGCGACCCTGGTCGGGCTGGCGATGGGCATGTACGGCCTCACGCAGGCGATCGGCCAGATCCCGTTCGGCATCGCGTCGGACCGCTACGGCCGCAAGCGCATCATCGTCATCGGGCTGCTGCTGTTCATCATTGGTTCGCTGATCGCCGCGGTTGATCAGCATGTGATGTGGGTCATCGTCGGCCGTGCAGTGCAGGGTGCGGGCGCGGTATCGGCGGCGGTGACCGCCCTGATTGCCGATTCGACACGTGATGAACACCGCACCAAGGCAATGGCCATGGTCGGTGCATCCATCGGCCTGACCTATGCAGCATCGCTGGTGATCGCGCCGCTGCTGTATGCCGCTGTCGGCATGCGCGGCATGTTCCTGCTGGTGGCCTGCTTGTCGGCTGCGGCCATCTTCGTCGTGCTGTACGTGACGCCGGCCGCACCGCCGCGCACGCCGGAGCGCGCCTCGTTCATGGAGGTGCTGCGCAACCCGGAACTGATGCGGATGAATTTCGGCGTATTCGCGCTGCACGCGATACAGATGTCGATGTTCGTCGTGCTGCCGAATGTGCTGGTCAATGCCGGTGGTATCGCGCTCGGCGAGCATTGGAAAATTTATCTGCCGGTGGTGCTGGTGTCCTTCGTGCTGATGCTGCCGCCTATCTTCATCGGCGAGAAGAAGGGCAAGATGAAGCCGGTGTTCGTGTCGTCAATCGCACTGCTCTTGCTGGTCGAGATCGGCCTGCGTTTCGCGGTCGCGCAGACTGCTTTGTCGTTCAACCTGCTGATCAGCCTGCTGCTCGCGTTCTTCGTCGCGTTCAACATCCTCGAGGCGAGCCAGCCATCGCTGGTATCGCGCATGGCGCCCGCCGGTGCGCGCGGCGCGGCCCTCGGTGTGTACAACACGATGCAGGCCATCGGCCTGTTCGCCGGCGGTGCCGGTGGCGGCCTGCTGGCGCAGCATTTCGGTGGGCCCGCGGTGTTCACCGCGGGCTGCCTGCTGACGGTGGGCTGGCTTATAATTGCGTCATCCATGAAGAACCTGCCGCGTCGCGCCCGACGCGAGGCAGTCCCCACCTGAATTCAGCCGGCCTGCACGGGCGGCGCACTCATCCCCACAGGAGATCTGTATGGCATCGGTCAATAAAGTCATCATCGTTGGCAACCTCGGTCGCGATCCCGAGACGCGTTACATGCCCAGCGGCGATGCGATGACCAGCATTGCCGTAGCCACCACCGACAAGTGGCGCGACAAGGCCAGCGGCGAGCAGAAAGAGGCGACCGAGTGGCACCGCATCGCGTTCTTCGGCAAGCTGGCCGAGATCGCCGGCCAGTACCTGAAGAAGGGTTCGCAGGTGTATGTCGAGGGTCGCCTGAAGACCCGCAAGTACACCGACAAGGATGGCGTCGAGAAGTACTCGACCGAGATCGTCGCCGACACCATGCAGATGCTGGGCAGCCGCATGGGCGGCAGCGGCAGCGCTTCGATGGGCGACGATGGCGGCTACAGCGCGCCGTCGCGCGCACCGGCACAGGCGCCCGCGCGCGCGCCGGCCAAGGCGCCGAACCTGTCTGACATCGACGACGACATTCCTTTCTGATCGGCGTACAGCCCGATACCTCTGACAGGACATCCATCGAAACGCGATGGCGCGCCTGCCCCGGCTGGTCGTTCCCAACCATCTGCATCATGTGGTTGCGCGCGGTAACAACGACCAGCCCGTCTTCCTCGACGACACCGACTACCAGCAATTCCTGAACCTGTTGCGCGACACCGCGCAACAGTATGGCGTGGCCATACACGCGTACGCGCTGCTGCCGACGCGCGTGCAGCTGCTGGCAACGCCGTCCACCGAAGCAGCGCTGGGCAAGATGATGCAGGCCATCGGCCGTCATTACGTCCCCTGGTTCAATGCGCGCCACCAGCGCAGCGGCAGCTTGTGGGAAGGGCGCTTCCGCGCCACCGTGCTCGATGCCGACGATTACTTCGTTCCCTGTGCGCACCTGATCGAATACCAGCCCTTGCATGAGGCGGTGAGCATGGACATGGAGCATTACCGCTGGTCCAGCCATGCGCATCACACCGGCGCGCGCCGTCAGCCCTGGCTGACTGACCATCCGGCCTACTGGAAGCTCGGCAATACGCCGTTCGAGCGCGAAGCGGTCTACAAGGCGCTGTGCGCGACCCCGCCAGCGCCGAAGATGGTCGAGGCGATCGGCGAGGCGACCCGCAAGGCCTGGGCGCTGGGGTCGGACGCTTTTCGCGCTTCTCTAGCCAAATTGACCGATCGCCGGCTGGAGCCGGCGCGCCGCGGTCGGCCGCGCAAAATTGCCCAAGCGGCCGAGCCGGGCAAATCCGGCAACATCGGCGCGGCAGGCGTCGCCGCCCGCGCCGCTAAAAATGCGCGCGGCGAGCGCGCGGCAAAGCCTGGCCGCAAGCCGGGTTGACCTGGCGCAACGTGCACCAAAACCTGCGCCAGTCCTAATCTGGCCCTATTTATTTTTGCACCGTTTTGAGGCTGCAAATAAATAGCATCCGACCCTAATTTATTTAGGTTGAAGTCTGTATTGCATTGCACTATTCTTCCCGGTCTTTCCCAAAGTAGTGGAGCACCGCAATGCAAGCGCAAGGCCTTTACGATCCGAATAACGAGCACGACGCTTGCGGCGTCGGCTTCATCGCCCATATCAAGGGCCAGAAAAGCCATTCCATCGTCGAACAGGGTTTGCTGATCCTGAAGAATCTTGACCATCGTGGCGCGGTCGGTGCCGACCCGCTGATGGGCGATGGCGCCGGCATCCTGATCCAGATCCCGGACCAGTTCTATCGCGAAGAGATGGCCAAGCAGGGCGTGACCCTGCCGCCCCCGGGCGAATACGGCGTCGGCATGGTGTTCCTGCCGAAGGAACAGGCATCGCGCATCGCCTGCGAACAGGAGATCGAGCGCGCGGTGCTGGCCGAAGGCCAGGTCGTGCTGGGCTGGCGCGATGTGCCGGTCAACCGCGAGATGCCGATGTCGCCGACCGTGCGCGAAAAGGAGCCGGTGATTCGCCAGATCTTCATCGGCCGCGGCGCCGACATCATGGTCACCGATGCGCTGGAGCGCAAACTGTACGTGATCCGCAAGTCGTCTGGCCACGCGATCCAGGGCCTGAACCTGCTGCACGGCAAAGAGTTCTTCGTGCCGTCGATGTCGGCCCGTACCGTGGTCTACAAGGGCCTGCTGCTGGCTGATCAGGTCGGCGTCTATTACAAGGACCTGCAAGACCCGCGCTGCGTGTCGGCACTGTCGCTGGTGCACCAGCGCTTCTCGACCAACACCTTCCCGGAGTGGCCGCTGGCCCACCCGTACCGCCTGCTCGCGCACAACGGCGAGATCAACACCGTCAAGGGCAACTTCAACTGGATGCGCGCCCGTGAAGGCGTGATGAAGTCGGCCGTGCTGGGCGACGACCTGAAGAAGCTGTTCCCGCTGATCTATGAAGGCCAGTCCGATACCGCCTGCTTCGATAACGCGCTCGAACTGCTGGTGATGGCCGGCTACCCGATCGCCCAGGCGATGATGATGATGATTCCGGAAGCGTGGGAAAACCACACACTGATGGATGACAACCGCCGCGCATTCTATGAATACCACGCTGCGATGATGGAGCCGTGGGACGGCCCCGCCGCGATGGCCTTCACCGACGGCCGCCATATCGGCGGCACGCTGGACCGTAACGGCCTGCGCCCGGCGCGTTATCTCGTGACCGATGACGATTTCGTCGTGATGGCGTCCGAATCGGGCGTGCTGCCGATCGCCGATTCGAAGATCGTGAAGAAGTGGCGCCTGCAGCCGGGCAAGATGTTCCTGATCGACCTTGAAGCCGGCCGCATCATCGACGACAAGGAACTGAAGGACACCTTCGCCAACGCCAAGCCGTACAAGCAGTGGATCGACTCGGTCCGCATCAAGCTCGACGACCTGAAGGTCGAGGCCGAGAGGCGCGACCCGAAAGAGTCGCTGCTGGATCGCCAGCAAGCCTTCGGCTATACGCAGGAAGACCTGAAGTTCCTGATGGCGCCGATGGCCGTGCAGGGCGAAGAAGCGACCGGTTCGATGGGCAATGACTCGCCGCTGGCTGTCATGTCCAACAAGAACAAGCCGCTGTACAACTATTTCAAGCAGCTGTTCGCGCAGGTCACGAACCCGCCGATCGACCCGATCCGCGAATCGATCGTGATGTCGCTGGTGTCCTTCATCGGCCCGAAGCCGAACCTGCTCGACACCAACAACATCAATCCGCCGATGCGCCTCGAGGTGGCCCAGCCCATCCTCGACTACAAGGACATCACGCGCCTGCGCAACATCAGCGAGCACACCGGCGGCAAGTTCCGCTCGTTCGAGCTGGACATCTGCTATCCGGTCGCGTGGGGCAAGGAAGGCGTCGAAGCGCGCCTGGCCTCGCTGTGCGCGCAAGCCGTTGACGCGGTGAAGTCGGGTCACAACATCCTGATCGTGTCCGACCGCAAGCAGGACCGCGAGAATGTCGCGATCCCCGCGCTGCTGGCCACCTCGGCCATCCACCAGCACCTGGTGTCGAAGGGCCTGCGCACCTCGACCGGCCTCGTCGTCGAGACCGGTTCCGCACGCGAGACGCATCACTTCGCACTGCTGGCTGGCTACGGCGCCGAAGCGATCCACCCGTACCTCGCGATGGACACGCTGGCCGACATGGCCAAGGGCCTGCCGGGCGAGCTGTCGGCCGAGAAGGTGATCTACAACTTCCAGAAGGCCGTTGGCAAGGGCCTGATGAAAGTCTTCTCGAAGATGGGCATCTCGACCTACATGTCCTACTGCGGCGCGCAGATCTTCGAAGCGATCGGCCTCAACAAGGCGATGATCGACAAGTACTTCAAGGGCACCGCATCGAACGTCGAAGGTATCGGCGTGTTCGAAGTCGCCGAAGAAGCGCTGCGCCTGCACAAGCTGGCCTTCGGCACCGACCCGGTGCTGGCCAATGCGCTGGACGCCGGCGGCGAATACGCATTCCGCGTGCGTGGCGAAGACCACATGTGGACGCCGGACGCGATCGCGAAGCTGCAGCACTCGACCCGCGCGAACAACTTCAGCACGTACAAAGAGTACGCGCAGATCATCAACGACCAGTCCAAGCGTCACATGACGCTGCGTGGCCTGTTCGAGTTCAAGATCGACCCGGCCAAAGCCATCCCGATCGACGAAGTCGAACCGGCGAAGGAAATCGTGAAGCGCTTTGCCACCGGCGCGATGTCGCTCGGCTCGATCTCGACCGAAGCGCATGCGACGCTGGCGATTGCGATGAACCGTATCGGCGGCAAGTCCAACACCGGTGAAGGCGGCGAGGACGAGGCACGCTATCGCAACGAACTGCGCGGCATCCCGATCAAGCAGGGCGACACGCTGGCTTCGATCATTGGCCAGGAACGCGTCGAAGTCGACCTGCCGCTGCTGGCGGGCGATTCGCTGCGCTCGAAGATCAAGCAGGTTGCGTCGGGCCGCTTCGGTGTCACCACCGAGTACCTGACCTCGGCCGACCAGATCCAGATCAAGATGGCGCAGGGCGCGAAGCCGGGCGAAGGCGGCCAGCTGCCGGGCCACAAGGTGTCCGAGTACATCGCGAAGCTGCGCTTCTCGGTGCCGGGCGTGGGCCTGATCTCGCCGCCGCCGCACCATGACATCTACTCGATCGAAGATCTGGCACAGCTGATCCACGACCTGAAGAACGTGAACCCGAAGGCCGACATCTCGGTCAAGCTCGTGTCCGAAGTCGGTGTCGGTACCGTTGCTGCAGGTGTGTCGAAGGCGAAGGCCGATCACGTCGTGATCGCCGGCCATGACGGCGGCACCGGCGCCTCGCCGCTGTCGTCGATCAAGCACGCCGGCACGCCGTGGGAACTGGGCCTCGCCGAGACCCAGCAGACCCTGGTGCTGAACGGCCTGCGCGGTCGTATCCGCGTGCAGACCGATGGCCAGCTGAAGACCGGCCGCGACGTCGTGATCGGCGCGCTGCTGGGCGCTGACGAGTTCGGCTTCGCGACTGCACCGCTGGTCGTCGAGGGCTGCATCATGATGCGCAAGTGTCACCTGAACACCTGCCCGGTCGGCGTCGCGACGCAAGACCCGGTGCTGCGTGCGAAGTTCCAGGGCAAGCCGGAACACGTGGTCAACTACTTCTTCTTCGTCGCCGAAGAAGCGCGCCAGATCATGGCCCAGCTGGGCATCCGCACCTTCGACGAACTCATCGGCCGCGCCGACCTGCTCGACAAGTCGAAGGCGATCACCCACTGGAAGGCACAGGGCCTGGACTTCAGCAAGATCTTCTACCTGCCGCCCGCATCGAGCGAGCCGCGCTACCACCAGGGTTCGCAAGACCACGGCCTGGACAAGGCACTCGACCACAAGCTGATCGCACAGGCCAAGCCGGCGATCGAGCGTGGCGAGAAGGTGTCGTTCATCTCGCCGATCAAGAACCTGAACCGCACCGCTGGCGCGATGCTGTCGGGCGAAGTGGCGAAGAAGTACGGCCACGAAGGCCTGCCGGATGACACCATACACATCCAGCTGCAAGGCACTGCAGGTCAGTCGTTCGGCGCGTTCCTCGCGCATGGCGTGACCTTCGACCTCGTCGGCGAAGGCAACGACTACGTGGGCAAGGGCCTGTCGGGCGGCCGCATCATCGTGCGCCCGAACACCGAGTTCCGCGGCCGTGCTGTCGACAACATCATCATCGGCAACACCGTGCTGTTCGGCGCGATCTCCGGCGAAGCCTTCTTCAATGGCGTCGCAGGCGAGCGCTTCGCGGTCCGTAACTCCGGCGCTGTCACCGTGGTGGAAGGCACCGGCGACCATGGTTGCGAATACATGACCGGCGGTACCGTGGTCGTGCTGGGCAACACCGGCCGCAACTTCGCAGCGGGCATGTCGGGCGGTATCGCCTACGTGTACGACGAAGACGGCACGTTTGCTGCGAAGGCGAACATGGCAATGGTCGCGCTCGAACCGGTGCTGTCGTCGTCCGAGCAGGAGTCGACGGTGGCCAAGTCCGCTTGGCACAGCCTGACCCGCGGCGGCGAGCGCCAGACCGATGAGGCCATCCTCAAGGGCCTGATCGAGCGTCACTTCAAGCATACCGGCAGCACGCGCGCGCGCACCCTGCTGGATGACTGGAGCACCGCTCGCACCAAGTTCGTCAAGGTCTTCCCGACCGAGTACAAGCGCGCACTGGGCGAGATGTATGCCGCCGCAGGCAAGGCCAAGGAAAAGGTCTCGGCCTAATCGTTGAGACAGCAGGTCCCGGCACCGTCCGGGACCTGCGCAAGACAGATCGAAAGAAAAGAGAACAACATGGGTAAAGTTACCGGTTTCCTCGAATACCAGCGCCTGCAGGAGGCGAGCGAAGCGCCTGCTGCGCGACTGAAGCACTACAAAGAATTCCAGCTGCACCTGTCCGATGCCGACGCCAAGATCCAGGGCGCGCGCTGCATGGATTGCGGCATCCCGTTCTGTAACAACGGCTGCCCGGTCAACAACATCATCCCGGACTGGAATGACCTGGTCTACAACGGCAACTACCGCGAAGCGCTGGACGTCCTGCACTCGACGAACAACTTCCCGGAGTTCACCGGCCGCATCTGCCCGGCACCCTGCGAAGCCGCGTGCACGCTGGGCATCAACAGCGATGCCGTCGGCATCAAGTCGATCGAGCACTTCATCATCGACAAGGGCTGGGAAAACGGCTGGGTCGTACCGCAGCCGGCCGTGGCCAAGACCGGCAAGAAGGTTGCCATCGTCGGCGCCGGCCCTGCAGGCCTCGCCGCTGCGCAGCAGCTCGCGCGCGTCGGCCACGATGTGACCGTGTTCGAAAAGAATGACCGCGTCGGCGGCCTGCTGCGTTATGGCATCCCCGACTTCAAGATGGAGAAGTCGCACATCGATCGCCGCGTCGAGCAGATGCAGGCCGAAGGCGTGAAATTCCGCACCGGCGTTCTGGTCGGCAAGGACTTCCCGAATGGCATCCTGAACCTGGCGAAAGAAACCGTGTCGCCGGAACAGCTGAACAAAGAGTTCGACGCTGTCATCATCACCGGCGGCGCCGAGACCCCGCGTGACCTGCCGGTGCCGGGTCGCGAGCTCGACGGCGTGCACTTCGCGATGGAATTCCTTCCGCAGCAGAACCGCGTGAATGCCGGCGACAAGCTGAAGGACCAGATCATGGCCACCGGCAAGCATGTGGTCGTGATCGGCGGCGGCGATACCGGTTCCGACTGCGTCGGCACCTCGAACCGCCATGGCGCTGCATCGGTCACCCAGTTCGAACTGATGCCGATGCCGCCGGAGCACGAGAACAAGCCGTTGGTGTGGCCGTACTGGCCGACCAAGCTGCGCACCTCGTCGTCGCACGAAGAGGGTTGCGAGCGCGACTTCGCGGTGGCCACCAAGCGCCTCGAAGGCAAGGATGGCAAGGTCGAGAAGCTGATCGCAGCGCGCGTCGAATGGAAAGACGGCAAGATGACCGAAGTGCCGGGATCCGAGTTCGAACTGAAGGCCGACCTCGTGCTGCTGGCGATGGGCTTCACCGCGCCGGTCAACTCAGTGCTGGATGCGTTCGGCGTCGAGAAGGATGCCCGTGGCAACGCGAAGGCGACCACCGATGGTGAAGGCTGCTATGCCACCTCGGTGCCGAAGGTGTTCGCTGCAGGCGACATGCGCCGTGGCCAGTCGCTGGTCGTGTGGGCGATTCGTGAAGGCCGCCAGTGCGCCCGCGCTGTCGATGAATTCCTGATGGGTTCGTCGGTGCTGCCGCGCTGATCAGGCAATCGCAAAAGCAGCAAGCGAGCAATGACGAGAAGGCCCGGGACTCCCGGGCCTTTTTTCATGGTCAGTCGCGTGCTGGGCTCAGGCCTGACGCCAGACAGATGCATCGAATTGCAGCGACTCCGTATCGCGCCGCAGCGTCACTTCATCGCGCGACACGGCCAGGTACCAGGTCTGGCGCTCGGCATGCGGCCTGGGCTTCGCGAAGCCGGCCGGGCTCAGCAGTGCGAGGCACCATGCAGGCTGCGGGTCGCGCACCGAGCGGTACAGGATGCCGCCGATGCCGGCTTCGCGCGCGACGCGTGCAAATCGCTGCGTAGCCTCGTAGTGCGCCGGATGTTGCAAGACGGCGGCATCGACATCGAAGGGCGGCTGCTGCAAGTCCACCGTGCGTGTGGCGACCTCTGCGCGGAAGGCCGTGTGCGCGACCGGTTCGATGCGCTCCAGGTCGACCGCATCCTGCAGGAACTTCCACCGCCAATAGCCCAGCTCGGCGCCCGCTGTCCTGACCGACGCTGCGCCATAGAACACGCCGGCATCCGTCACCGCGCGAAAGCGCGAGCCGCCGCGCTGAGGGTCATAGCGAAATGGCGTTGCCAGCAGATAGTCGAGGCCGGCCGTGGCGCGCGGCGCAGCGGGTTTGCTTGCGTCGAGCAAGGACTCCAGCAAGTCTTGCTCGTCCCGATTGTCGACCAGTTTCATGGTCGCCGCGATGTGCTGCGATTCCACCATCCGCCACACCTGGCCCTGCCAGGCGCGGGCTTCAGACGAGACCGCGGGAGGCGTCCAGGTAGTGAACGACACGTACCAATCCTTCGGTTTGACGAATCAGGTCGATAGGGCGGCCATTGAGCCCGAGGTTTTCGCTTTGCAGCCACTGCCGTGCGGTCAGCTCATTGCCGACGATGGAATCGAGGGAACGGAAGGCGCGGATGAAGAGCAGGGCGAACTCCCATTCCTTCCGGCGCTCGTCGAGCAGGTAATCGCCGTTGTAGATGCGGGTCACGGTGGCCGGGCTCACGCCCAGCACCCTGGCAAGCAGGGCGCGCGAAATGTCGAGTCGCTCGGCAGCACGCGCAACGGCCTTGGTCAGCACTTGCGCCGAATCCGGCTTGCGGGCGTGGCTGTGGGTGGATGCAAGCATGGCAGCCTCCTTTCCTGAGGAAATAATAACAGTATCTTCTTTCCTAGGAAAGCTTGGGTGCGTGCTGCTTTGCTGTACTGCGTCCCTTTTCCGGCCGATGTTGTTGTTGGGGCGCAACCGGCGCCAGTCGGGTGATGCGTGAGCCTGTGCATGGGAAGCCGCGCATGCGAACCTGTGCCCGGACACAATGGCTCGGACACCTGTGCAGGAGCACCCGCACGTCCGGGTCGCCACCCGTGCCCCCCATTTTTTGCATCGCTCAGGCGACCGCTGTCGCAGCAAGCGTGGCACACAGCGCGGCCGCGCAGGCTGTATCGGAAATTGTTGAATTAGTTATTCATTCCGGGGGCAATTGCCTGCCTTGCACTACAATAGGCGCCTTTCATTCATCATCCCACCGTGACCAATCTCGTCGATATCCGCGACCTGCACTTCGGCTATAACGACAGGCCTATCCTGTCAGGGCTGACCATGCAATTCCCGCGCGGGAAAGTGGTTGCGGTCATGGGGGGCTCGGGTTCGGGCAAGACCACGGTGCTGCGCCTGATCGGTGGCCAGATTCGTGCGCAGTCGGGTAGCGTGACGGTCGACGGCAAAGAGATCGGCGCGCTCGATACGCCGGCGCTGTATGCGATGCGTCGCCGCATGGGCATGCTGTTCCAGCATGGCGCGTTGTTCACCGACTTGTCGGTATTTGACAACGTTGCTTTCCCGCTGCGCGAACACACGAACCTGCCGGAAGCGATGATCCACGACCTGGTGCTGATGAAGCTGCATGCGGTCGGCCTGTCGAATGCGGCCTGGCTGAAGCCGGCTGAAGTCTCCGGCGGCATGGCGCGTCGGGTCGCACTGGCGCGCGCGATTGCGCTGGACCCGGAACTGATCATGTACGACGAGCCCTTTGCCGGACTTGACCCGATCTCGATGGGCGTGACCGCGAACCTGATTCGCAACCTGAATGACGCACTCGGCTCGACCTCGATCCTCGTGTCGCACGATGTGCATGAGTCGTTCAGCATTGCCGACTACGTGTACTTCCTGTCGCAGGGCCGCATCGTCGCGCATGGCACGCCGGCGCAGATGATGGCCTCCGAGGACCCGTACGTGAAGCAGTTCGTGCATGCGCAAGCCGATGGCCCGGTGCCTTTCCATTACCCGGGGCGTTCGATCGCCGACCAGCTGGGCGTGAAGGAGCCAGCCTGATGCTGGACTGGCTCGCATCGATAGGCGGCAGCGTGCGCGGCATGCTGGCCAAGCTCGGTCTGTCGACCCGTACCTTCCTGGCGATGTTGCGCGCCTCGGGCAGCCTGCTGAAGCGACCGCGGCTGGTGACGGACCAGGTGCACTTCATCGGCAATTATTCGCTGGTCATCATTGCCGTGTCGGGCCTGTTCGTCGGCTTCGTCCTCGGCCTGCAGGGCTATTACACGCTCAACAAGTATGGCTCCGAGCAGGCGCTCGGACTGCTGGTGGCGCTGTCGCTGACGCGCGAGCTGGGGCCGGTCGTCACCGCGCTGCTGTTCGCAGGACGCGCCGGTACTTCGCTGACGGCCGAGATCGGCCTGATGAAGGCGGGCGAGCAACTGGCGGCAATGGAAATGATGGCCGTCGACCCGTTGAAGCGGGTGCTGGCGCCGCGCTTCTGGGCTGGCGTGATCGCGATGCCGGTACTGGCTGGTATCTTTAGCGCGGTGGGCGTGCTGGGCGGCTATATTGTGGGCGTACGCCTGATTGGCGTCGACGAAGGCGCGTTCTGGTCGCAGATGCAGGGCGGCGTCGATGTCTGGGCCGATGTCGGCAATGGCGTGATCAAGAGCGTGGTCTTCGGCGTGGCCGTGACCTTCATCGCGCTGTACCAGGGCTACCAGTCGGCGCCGACGCCTGAAGGCGTCGCACGGGCCACCACCCGTACCGTGGTGATGGGCTCGCTGATGGTGCTGTGGCTGGACTTCCTGCTGACGGCGCTGATGTTTTCATAAACAAGGATTCGCATGCAACGCAAATCTCTCGATGTGTGGGTAGGATTGTTCGTGCTGCTGGGCGCGATCGCAATCATGTTCCTCGCACTGAAGGTCGGTAACATGAGCTCGATGAGCTTCGGCCCCAGCTATACGCTGGTGGCGCGTTTCGACAATATCGGCGGCCTGAAGCCGCGCGCGCCGGTCAAGAGCGCAGGCGTCGTGGTCGGCCGCGTCGAGTCCATCGGTTTTGACGACAAGACCTTCCAGGCCAGGGTCATGCTGCGCATGGATGGCGGCTACCACTTCCCGAAGGACAGCTCGGCCAAGATCCTGACCTCCGGCCTGTTGGGCGAGCAGTACATCGGCCTGGAACCGGGCGGCGATGAAAAGAACCTGTCCGAAGGCGACCGCATCAAGAGCACGCAGTCGGCGATCGTGCTTGAAAACCTGATCAGCCAATTCTTGTTCAGCAAGGCTGCCGAAGCCAGCGGCGAGGAGAAAAACAAATGACTAGCGCCACCCTCTTGCGCCGCCTTGCGATCGTGCTGCTGGCCATGCTGATGACGGCCTGTGCCAGCACCCAGACGGCCTCCGGCGACCCGCGCGATCCGTTCGAGAATTACAACCGCTCGATGTTCCGCTTCAATACCTCGCTCGATGAAAATGTCATCAAGCCGGTGGCGACCGGCTATGCCGATTATGTGCCTTCTTTCATTCGCACTGCTGTCGGCAACTTCTTCGGCAACCTCGGCGACGTCTGGACCGGGCTGAACAACTACCTGCAGGGCAAGCCGCGCGACGGTACCAGTGACATCGGCCGTGTGGCGCTGAACTCGACCTTCGGCCTGCTGGGCCTGATCGATGTGGCGAGCCCGATGGGCCTGCCCAAGCATGACGAAGACTTCGGCCAGACCCTGGCTGTGTGGGGCGTGAAGTCCGGCCCTTATCTGGTGCTGCCATTTTTCGGTTCCAGCACTGTGCGTGACGGCGTCGCCAAGCCGGTCGACCTGTTCTATGGTGACACCCTGAACTACATTGGCAGCCAGAGGTTCGAGAACACGTCGCGTGCGGTTCGCATCATTGACGACCGCGCTGCTATCCTCGGTTCGACATCGTTGGTGGAAGGGGCCGCGCTCGACCCTTACCTGTTCTATCGTGACGCCTATCTGCAGCGACGCGAAGTGCGCATACGCGACGGTCAATAAGGGGTCCCGCAAGCAGCGTTACGCGTGTTCGCCGCTACGCCTCACGTTTAAACCAACGTGTAGCGCATCGCTGTCGGGGCCGCGCCCTGTTTCGGTTAGCACACGAATGCGTCCGATTTGTAAATATTTTCGGTTCGCTGGCGACTGCAGCGGGCATTGGTTATCATCACCTCAATATGTCGGCAAATGAGTTGCTGACCAGAAATTTTCCTCAAGAGTCCTCCATGAGCTTCATCCGTACCCTGCTGATTTCGCTGACGATCGCCGTGTTGCCCTTGGTGCCCCCGGGCGTACAGGCGGCTGACGAGGCGCCGGATGTGCTCGTCAAGCGCGTCAGCGAAGAGATCCTCGAGATTGCCCGCAATGACCCGCAGATCAAGTCCGGCAACCAGCAGCGCATCATGGAAGTGGTGCAGTCGAAGATCATCCCCTACGTGAACTTCCAGCGCATGACCGCGATGACCACCGGACGTTTCTGGCGCGAAGCCACGCCCGAGCAGCAGGCGCAGCTGACCAGTGAATTCAAGACCCTGCTGATCTACACCTACGCGGGTGCGATCTCGCAGGTGCGCAACCAGAAGCTGGAGTTCAAGCCGTTGCGTGCCGCGCCGGAAGATACCGAAGTGGAAGTGCGCTCAAGCGTCATTCAGTCGCGCGGCGAGCCCATCCAGCTGAATTACCGTCTTGAAAAGACCCCGAACAGCTGGAAGATCTACGACGTGAACATCCTGGGCGCCTGGCTGGTCGAGACCTACAAGGGCAGCTTTGCGGCCGAGATTGGCAAGGGCGGCATTGATGGCCTGATCAAGACCTTGGCTGAGCGCAACAAGCGCCTGGCAGCCAACCCGCCGTCCTCGCCGAAGGCCAGCGCCAAATAAGCATGGCCTTCTCGCCGACCGCGCTGACCTTCGCCGAAGCTGCCAATGTGCTGCAGGCTGGCCTGCAAGCCATTGCCGGTGGCGAAACCGAGATCGACCTGCAGCATTTGCAGCGCTTCGACTCCACTGCGGTGGCTGCCTTGCTGGCATGGCACCGGCAAGCCGCCGGGCAGGGCGTCCCGCTGCGGGTCGCCAACTTGCCGCAGGGATTGGCCAGCCTCGCGCAGGTCTATGGCGTTGCGACACTGATCCGACATTGAGGGCCTGCCTGGTCCGGCAGCAAGGGGCATACTTGTCCTTGCAGGCGACCTGACGAGGCAGGCAGCGTTTATGCGGATCGCCACCCGCCGGTAGCCCCGTGCTTCCCGGCAAATCCCCTATAATCAAGGACTTTGCGCCGCTTTTTCGGTGCTCCCGCCGCTTTTGCCCACGATGGCCGCCATCCACATAGACAACGTCAAGAAACGCTACGGCTCCCTGCAGGCGCTGGGAGGCGTCTCGCTCGAGATCGCCGAGGGGGAATTCTTCGGCCTGCTTGGCCCGAACGGGGCCGGCAAGACCACGCTGATTTCCATCATTGCCGGCCTCGCGCATGCCGATGAAGGCCGTGTCAGCATCCACGGCCATGATGTGGTTCGTAACTATCGCGAAGCCCGCAGCCGTCTGGGCGTCGTGCCGCAGGAACTGGTGTTCGACCCCTTCTTCACGGTGCGCGAGACGCTGCGCATGCAGTCGGGCTACTTCGGCATCAGCAACAACGATGACTGGATCGACGAGGTGATGCACAACCTCGACCTCACCTCCAAAGCCGACACCAACATGCGCCGTCTGTCCGGCGGCATGAAGCGCCGCGTGCTGGTTGCGCAGGCGCTGGTGCACAAGCCCCCCGTCATCATGCTCGATGAGCCGACCGCAGGCGTTGATGTGGAGTTGCGCCAGACGCTGTGGAATTTCATCGGCCGCCTGAACCGCGACGGCCATACCGTCGTGCTGACCACGCACTACCTCGAAGAGGCACAGGCGCTGTGCAACCGCATCGCGATGCTGAAGTCGGGACAGGTCGTGGCGCTGGATTCAACCGCCGCACTGATCCGCCGCATTTCCGGTTCACAGCTGGTGGTGAAGCTGGCCAGCGGCCGCCTGCCCGAGTCGCTGCATGGCCTGGTGTCGCACCCGGAGGAACTGGCCGGCGGCAACCAGTACACGCTGCGCGTCAATCATCACGACGAAGTCGAGAACATCCTCGCCACGCTGCGCCAGTCCGGCGCCACGCTGGACGACCTGCAATTGCATCAGGCTGACCTCGAGGATGTGTTCATCCAGATCATGGGGGGCGCGCAATGACCGGCTTCCGTACCCTGCTGTACAAGGAATTGCTGCGCTTCTGGAAAGTCGCAACACAGACGCTGACCGCGCCCATCGTGACCGCGATGCTGTACCTGCTGATCTTCGGCCATGTGCTGGAAGAGCATGTGCAGGTATTCCCGGGTGTGTCGTACACCGCCTTCCTGGTGCCGGGCCTGGTGATGATGAGCGTGCTGCAGAATTCCTTCGCCAACTCGTCGTCATCGCTGATTCAGTCCAAGATCACCGGCAACCTGGTGTTCGTGCTGCTGACGCCGCTGTCGCACTGGGAAATGTTCAGCGCCTATGTGGTCGCGGCCATGATCCGCGGCCTGATGGTGGGTCTGGGCGTGCTGGTGATCACGGTCTGGTTCGCGAAGCTGTCCTTCGTCGCGCCGCTGTGGGCGTTCGCGTTCGCATTGCTCGGCTCGGGCATCCTCGGCACCATGGGCCTGCTGGCCGGCATCTGGGCCGAGAAATTCGACCAGCTGGCGGCCTTCCAGAACTTCCTGATCGTGCCGGCGACTTTCCTCGCCGGCGTGTTCTACTCCGTGCATTCGCTGCCGCCGTTCTGGCTCGGCGTGTCGCACATGAATCCGTTCTTCTACATGATCGACGGCTTCCGCTACGGCTTCTTCGGCAAGTCCGATGTCGCGCCGGAGACCAGCCTCGCGATCGTGACCGTGTTCTTCGTCGTGCTGGCCGGCATCGCCGTGCGCCTGCTCAAGAGCGGCTACAAGCTGCGCCACTGAGCGTGCCGCGAGCCCATCCTGTCGCCCGCATCGTTGAACGAAATTTTTTTGCAAAGGCCAAACCGTGCTACCCACACCTGATCTGATCAAGACCTACATCGCTTCCGGACTGGAATGCACACATCTCGAAGTCGAGGGCGACGGCCAGCACTTCCAGGCGCTGATCGTGTCGCCCGCCTTTGCGGGCAAGCGCCTGATCCAGCGCCACCAGCTGGTGTATGCGGCGCTGGGCGATCGCATGAAGGCGGAGATCCATGCGCTGTCGATGAAAACCCTGACTCCGGAAGAATTCCAGGCCTGATGGACAAGCTTCTTATCCGCGGCGGCAAGCGCCTGTCCGGCGAAATCGTCATATCCGGCGCCAAGAACGCCGCGCTGCCCATCCTGTGCGCCGGCCTGCTGACGGCCGACACGCTTCAGCTGTCCAACGTGCCGAAGCTGCAGGACGTGGCGACGATGAAAAAGCTGCTTGCGCAGATGGGGCTGGGCATCACCGAGCAGGACGGCGTGCTGGCGCTCAACGGCGCCGGCGTCAACAAGCCCGAGGCGCCGTACGAGATGGTCAAGACCATGCGCGCGTCCATCCTGGTGCTGGGCCCGCTGCTGGCGCGCTTCGGCGAGGCCAAGGTATCACTGCCCGGCGGTTGCGCGATTGGCTCGCGCCCGGTGGACCAGCACATCAAGGGCCTGCAGGCGATGGGTGCCGAGATTCGCATCGAAGGCGGTTACATCCACGCAAAGGCCAAGAGGTTGAAAGGCGCGCGCATCGTCACTGACATGATCACCGTCACCGGCACCGAGAACTTGCTGATGGCCGCGACGCTCGCCGACGGCGAGACCGTGCTCGACAATGCCGCGCGTGAACCGGAAGTGACCGACCTCGCCAACCTGCTGGTGGCGATGGGCGCGAAGATCGACGGCATCGGCAGCGACAAGCTGGTCGTGCAGGGGGTAACGGCGCTGCATGGCGCGTCGCACAGCGTGATCGCGGACCGTATCGAGACCGGCACCTTCCTGTGCGCGGTCGCTGCGGCAGGCGGTGATGTGGTGTTGAAGAACACCCGTGCCGATTTGCTGGAGGCCGTCATCGAAAAGCTGCGCGAAGCCGGAGCCATCCTGACCACGGGCGAGGACTGGATCCGCGTGCAGATGTCGGGTCGTCCCAAGGCCGTCAGCTTCCGTACCACCGAATACCCGGGCTTCCCGACTGACATGCAGGCGCAGGTCATGGCGCTCGACTGTCTCGCCGACGGCAGCAGCCGCGTGACCGAGACCATCTTCGAGAATCGCTTCATGCATGTGCAGGAGCTCAATCGTCTCGGCGCCGGCATCGAGATCGATGGCCATACCGCGATCGTGCACGGCGTGCCGAAGCTGGTCGGCGCGCCGGTGATGGCGACGGACTTGCGTGCATCGGCATCGCTGGTGATCGCGGGCCTGGCCGCCGAAGGTGAGACACTTGTCGATCGCATCTATCACCTCGATCGCGGTTACGACCGGATGGAAGTGAAGCTGTCGGCCGTGGGCGCCGACATCGAACGAGTCAAGTAAAAAGAAAGCGAAGCAGGAACCATGACCCAGACACTGACGCTGGCGCTGTCCAAAGGACGCATCTTCGAAGAGACCTTGCCGCTGCTGCAGGCCGCCGGCGTGGTCGTGACCGAAGACCCGGAAAAGTCGCGCAAGCTGATCCTGCCGACCAGCGATGCCGCAGTGCGCGTGGTGATCGTGCGTGCGTCCGACGTGCCGACCTATGTGCAATACGGCGCGGCTGATTTCGGCGTAGCCGGCAAGGATGTGCTGCTCGAGCATGGCGGCGAAGGGCTGTACCAGCCGATCGACCTGAATATCGCGAAATGCCGCATGTCGGTTGCCGTGCATGCCGGTTTTGATTATGCAAGCGCCGTGCGTCAGGGCGCGCGCCTGCGCGTGGCCACCAAGTATGTGAACGTCGCCCGTGAGCATTTCGCGGCCAAGGGTGTGCACGTGGATCTGATCAAGCTGTATGGTTCGATGGAGCTGGGCCCGCTGGTTGGTCTGTCGGATGCGATCGTCGACCTGGTGTCGACCGGCAGCACGCTGAAGGCCAACAACCTGGTCGAGGTCGAGCACATCATGGATATCTCGTCGCGCCTGGTGGTGAACCGCGCGGCGCTGAAAGTGAAGCGCGACAAGCTGCAGCCGATCATTGATGCCTTCGACAAGGCAGCGCGCCGCGAAAAATAAGCGGTGCAGGCTCGCCCGTCTCGCGCCCGGTCGGCGTGGACTGAGCCACCAGACAACAAGACAACCTGATCATTCAATGCAACGAGCAGTACCCCGCACGGGGAGGACAGCATGACCGTAAAGATTCGCCAACTGGACACCACCGAGAACGGCTTCCATGACAAGCTGCTTGCCGTACTCGCCTTCGAAGCTTCGGAAGACGAGGCCATCGATCGCGCTGCTGCCGGCATTCTCGCCGACGTGAAGGCGCGCGGCGATGCGGCCGTACTCGAGTACACGAACAAGTTCGACCGCCTGTCCGCTGCCAGCGTCACGGCACTGGAAATCCCGCGTGCCGAACTGCAGGCCGCGCTCGAAGGTCTTGAGCCTGCACGCCGCAACGCGCTGCAAGCGGCGGCCGAACGTGTGCGTGCGTACCATGAGCGCCAGAAGCAGGAATGCGGCTCGGATGGTTTCACCTTCACCGAAGCCGATGGCACGGTGCTGGGCCAGAAGGTCACGCCGCTGGACAAGGTGGGCATTTATGTCCCGGGCGGCAAGGCCGCTTATCCGTCATCGGTGCTGATGAATGCGATTCCGGCCAAGGTCGCCGGCGTCGCCGAAGTGATCATGGTCGTGCCAACACCGGATGGCGTGAAGAACCCGCTGGTGCTCGCCGCCGCGCAGATCGCCGGCGTGGACCGCGTGTTCACCATCGGTGGCGCGCAAGCCGTCGGCGCACTGGCGCACGGCACCGCCACGATTCCGCAAGTCGACAAGATCGTCGGCCCCGGCAATGCGTATGTCGCGGCCGCCAAGCGCCGCGTGTTCGGCATCGTCGGCATCGACATGATTGCGGGCCCGTCCGAAATTCTCGTGCTGGCCGATGGCAGCACCGACCCCGACTGGGTTGCGATGGACCTGTTCTCGCAGGCCGAGCACGACGAACTGGCGCAATCCATCCTCGTCTGCCCGGACGCGGGCTATCTGGATCGGGTGCAGGCCAGCATCGACAAGCTGATCGATGGCATGCCGCGCAAGGACGTGATCCGCACCTCGCTGACCAACCGCGGCGCAATGGTCAAGGCGCGCGACATGGACGAAGCCTGCGCCATCGCGAACCTGATCGCCGCCGAACACCTGGAGATTTCCGCCAGCGATCCGCAGCAGTGGGCGAACAAGATCCGCCACGCCGGCGCGATGTTCCTCGGTCGTTATTCGTCCGAGTCGCTGGGCGACTACTGCGCCGGCCCGAACCATGTGCTGCCGACCTCGCGTACCGCGCGCTTTTCGTCGCCGCTGGGCGTGTACGACTTCCAGAAGCGCTCGTCCATCATCCATGTCAGTGAAGCTGGTGCGCAGACGCTGGGTAAGGTCGCGGCAGAGCTCGCTTATGGCGAAGGCCTGCAGGCACATGCCCGCTCGGCCGAACTGCGACTGAAGTAAGACAGGCACAGCCCCGTCATCGACCTGCAAGCCGAGCCGCGAAAGAACCGAACTGTGAGCCGTCCTGACATCGCCGCCGCCAAAGTGGCCGAGAACATCATCCGCGCCGATGTGCGCGCGCTTTCCGCTTACCACGTGCCCGATGCATCGGGCTTCGTGAAGCTGGACGCGATGGAAAATCCGTACACCTTGCCGCCTGAACTGCAGCAGCAGCTGGGCCAGCACCTCGGCCAGCTCGCCATGAACCGCTATCCGGTGCCCAGCTACACGTCGCTGAAGGCAGCCATCTGCGACAAGCTCGGCGTGCCCGATGGTTTTGGCGTGGTGCTGGGCAATGGCTCGGACGAGCTGATTTCCATTGTCTCGGTCGCCTGCGCGAAGCCCGGCGCGAAAGTGCTGGCGCCGCTGCCGGGCTTCGTGATGTATGCGATGTCGGCACAGTTTGCCGGGCTGGAATTCGTGGGCGTGCCGCTGAAGGCGGACCTGTCGCTGGATCTCGACGCGATGCTGGCCGCGATCCGCACCCATCGTCCGGCGATCACCTATCTGGCCTACCCGAACAACCCGACCGGCAACCTGTACGACCTCGACGCCATGCTGGCCATCATCGAGGCCGTCGGCGACAGCGGTGTGGTGGTGGTCGACGAGGCTTACCAGCCCTTCGCCGGCACCACCTTCATGCCGCGCCTGCCGCAGCATCCGAACGTGATCGTGATGCGCACCGTCTCCAAGCTGGGCCTGGCGGGTATCCGCCTCGGCTACATGTCGGCCGCCGCCGGCCTGCTGGCCGAATTCGACAAGGTACGCCCGCCGTACAACATCAATGTGCTGACCGAGGCCACCGCCGAATTCCTGCTCGCGCATGGCGAAGTGCTGGACCGTCAGGCCGCCGCGATCTGCGCCGAGCGCGAGGCGCTGGCCGCCGCGCTGGCCGCGATCCCGGGCGTGCAGGTCTATCCGTCAGCCGCCAATTTCCTGCTGTTGCGGATCACCCGTGCCGGGCTGACCGGCAGCGCCGTGTTCGAGCGCCTGCTGGCGCAGAAGGTGCTGGTGAAAAATGTCGGTAAAATGCACGCACTGCTGGAAAACTGCCTGCGGGTCACCGTCAGCACGCCGGCCGAAAATGCACTCTTCCTGGCGGCATTGCAGTCCAGCCTGAATTCCTGATCACATCCATGTCCATGCAACGCAAAGCAGAAGTCGTTCGCGATACCAGCGAGACCCAGATCCGGGTCGCGATCAACATCGATGGCACCGGCCAGCAAAAGCTGGATACCGGCGTGCCCTTCCTCGACCACATGCTGGACCAGATCGCGCGACACGGACTGATCGACCTCGACATCAAGGCCAAAGGCGACCTGCACATCGACGCCCACCACACGGTGGAAGACGTCGGCATCGCGCTCGGCCAGGCCTTTGCAAAGGCCATCGGCGACAAGAAGGGCATCCGCCGCTACGGCCACGCCTATGTGCCGCTGGACGAAGCGCTGTCGCGCGTCGTGATCGACTTCTCCGGCCGTCCCGGCCTGGAATTCCATGTGCCGTTCAAGCGCTCGATGATCGGACAGTTCGATGTCGACCTGACCCATGAATTCTTCCAGGGCTTCGTCAATCACGCACAGGTGACTCTGCATATTGACAACCTGCGCGGCGAGAATGCGCACCACCAGTGCGAAACCGTATTCAAGGCCTTCGGCCGTGCGCTGCGCATGGCCGCCGAACTCGACCCGCGCGCCGCTGGCACCATTCCCTCCACCAAGGGCACCCTCTGATAATTCGCACGCAGGCGGCTACCGTCGCTTGCGTCGCCAGCTTTCCATGAACAAGATCGTCGTCGTTGATTACGGTATGGGCAACCTGCGCTCCGTCGCGCAGGCCCTGACGCATGTCGCCCCTGAAGCCGAAGTCAGCATTTCCCATGACCCTGATGCGATCCGCAAGGCGGACCGCATCGTCCTGCCCGGCCAGGGCGCGATGCCGGATTGCATGCGCTCGCTGAAGGCCTCGGGCGTGATGGAAGCGCTGCTGGAGGTGGCGCAGAACAAGCCGCTGTTCGGCGTTTGCGTGGGCGAGCAAATGATGTTCGACTGGAGCGAAGAGGGCGATGCGCATTGCCTGTCGCTGATGCCGGGCAAGGTGATCCGCTTCCGCCTCGATGAACAGTTGCAGCCTGACGGCTCGCGCTACAAGGTGCCGCAGATGGGCTGGAACCGCGTTCGCCAGCATGCGCACCCGATGTGGGCCGGCGTGCCGGACGACAGTTATTTCTATTTCGTGCACAGCTACTACGCCGTGCCCGACAATCCGGCCCATGTGCTGGGCGAAACCAGTTACGGCGCGACGTTTTGCTGCGCTGCGGGACGCGATAATATTTTTGCCACGCAATTCCATCCTGAAAAAAGCGCAGCCGCCGGTTTGCAGCTTTATAAAAATTTTGTACAGTGGAAGCCGTGATTCGGGGCTGAGCGAGCGAACGACCCATCGATATATCGACAGATCGACCGACCGCCCAGCCCGCAGCCGACACGCTCCTATCCCGACCCTCTGACACTGACCACTCCCCCAGTAGCCATGCTGCTCATACCCGCTATCGACCTCAAGGACGGCCATTGCGTCCGCCTCAAGCAAGGTGACATGGACCAGGCCACCGTGTTCTCGGAAGACCCGGCGCAGATGGCGCGCCACTGGCTGGAGCGCGGCGCGCGCCGGCTGCACCTGGTCGACCTGAACGGTGCGTTTGCCGGCAAGCCGAAAAACGAACCGGCCATCAAGGCGATTATCGCGGCTGTCCAGCAGTTCGCCGCTGAAAACGATGTGGAAGAGATTCCCATCCAGCTCGGCGGCGGTATCCGCGATCTCGACACCATCGAGCGCTTCCTCGACGATGGCCTGTCCTACATCATCATCGGCACCGCCGCGGTGAAAAATCCGGGTTTCCTGCACGATGCGTGCAGCGCTTTCCCGGGGCAGATCATCGTTGGCCTCGACGCGAAAGATGGCAAGGTGGCCACCGATGGCTGGAGCAAGCTGTCCGGCCATGAAGTGATCGACCTTGCGAAGAAATTCGAAGACTACGGCTGTGAAGCCATCGTCTATACCGACATCGGCCGCGACGGCATGATGAAGGGCGTGAACATCGAAGCGACCGTCAAGCTGGCGCAGAGCATGACCATTCCCGTCATCGCTTCCGGCGGCGTGCACAACATCAAGGATGTCGAGGCGCTGTGCGCGGTGCAGGATGAAGGCATCCAGGGCGTGATCTGCGGCCGCTCCATCTACGAAGGCACGCTCGACCTGCAGCAGGCGCAGGAACGCGCCGACGAACTTTCCGGCGAGCTGGACGAAGACGCCTGACATGACCCTCGCAAAACGCATCATCCCCTGCCTGGACGTGACGGCAGGGCGCGTCGTCAAGGGCGTCAATTTCGTCGAGCTGCGCGACGCCGGCGACCCGGTCGAGATCGCGCGCCGCTATGATGAGCAGGGCGCCGACGAACTGACCTTTCTCGACATCACCGCCTCGTCCGACGATCGCGACCTGATCCTGCACATCATCGAAGCCGTCGCATCGCAAGTCTTCATTCCGCTCACCGTCGGTGGCGGCGTGCGCGTGGTCGATGACGTGCGTCGCCTGCTGAATGCGGGCGCCGACAAGATCAGCATCAATACTTCGGCCGTGACCAATCCGCAGCTGGTGGCGGACGCGGCCGACAAATACGGCTCACAGTGCATCGTGGTGGCGATCGACGCCAAGCGCACGGCCGCGGGCAACTGGGAAGTATTCACCCATGGCGGCCGCAAGGCCACCGGCCTCGATGCCGTCGAATGGGCGCGCAAGATGCAGTCGCTGGGCGCGGGCGAAATCCTGCTGACCAGCATGGACCGCGACGGCACCAAGGTCGGTTTTGATTTGCCGCTGACCCGCGCCGTATCGGATGCGGTATCGATTCCGGTGATTGCCTCGGGCGGCGTCGGCGGCCTGCAAGACCTGGCCGATGGCATCACCGAAGGCCATGCCGATGCAGTGCTCGCGGCCAGCATCTTCCATTACGGCCAGCACACCGTGCAGGAAGCCAAGCAGTACATGGCGGCCAGGGGCATACCGATGAGGCTGGCATGATCGCGAAAGCCAAATGGCTCAACCACATCAAGTGGGATGAGCACGGGCTGGTGCCCGTGATCGCGCAGGAAGCGAGCACCAATGACGTGCTGATGTTTGCGTGGATGAACCGCGAGGCACTCGCGCGCACCGTCGAGCTCGGCCAGGCCGTGTACTGGAGCCGTTCGCGCAAGAAGTTGTGGCACAAGGGCGAAGAGTCCGGCCACTATCAGCAGGTGCATGAGATCCGGTTAGACTGCGACGAAGATGTGGTGCTGCTGAAAGTCACGCAGGTGGGCGACATCGCCTGCCACACCGGTCGCCATTCCTGCTTCTTCCAGAAGTTCGAAGGCGGCGAGCAAGGGGACTGGGTCGAGGTCGATCCCGTCATCAAGGACCCGGACGCAATCTACAAAAAGTAAAAATGAGCGACATCCTGAACCGCCTCGCCGAGGTGATCGAATCACGCAAGCCCGCAGCGGGCGGCGACCCTGAAAAATCCTATATCGCGCGCCTGTTCTCCAAGGGCGACGATGCGATCCTGAAGAAAGTCGGCGAAGAAGCGACCGAAACCGTGATGGCCGCAAAAGACGTGCGCCATGGCGCCGAGGCCGACAAGCTGGTCTATGAATGCGCAGACCTGTGGTTCCACTCGCTGATCATGCTGGCCCAGTATGGCCTCAAGCCGCAGCAGGTGCTCGATGAACTGGCGCGCCGCGAAGGCCTGTCCGGCATCGAAGAGAAGGCCAATCGCAAGCTGCAGGAGCGTGAGCAGGCCGAAGAGCGCAAGTGAGGCGTTTTCGCTTCCCCGCATGCGGGGCAGGTCGCAGCCGGTGAGGCGGCCGGTGCCGGTACACTCCCATCCCTGAATTGATCCCTGATGACATCCCTGCGAGGAGCAGCCTTTGGATAACTGTATTTTTTGCAAGATTGCTTCCGGTGTGATCCCGTCGAAAAAGGTCTACGAGGACGAAGACCTGATTGCCTTCCACGACATCAACCCGGCTGCGCCGGTCCACCTGTTGCTGGTGCCGCGCGAGCACATCCCGACGCTGGCCGACTGCACCGAGAAGCACCAGGCCTTGTTGGGTAAAATGCAGCTGCTGGCACCGAAACTGGCGCAGGAACTGGGCGGCGGATACGAAAACACGGCCGACGGCCCCGCCGGCGGCTTCAAAACCCTGTTCAATACTGGTCCTGACGGCGGTCAAGAGGTGTACCATCTGCATTTGCACGTGATGGGCGGCCCCCGCCCGTGGCGTGGCCAGCGCTGATACCGCGCTGACAGATTTTAGAATCGGGTCCCCCGCGGGATCCAACGAGGAGATAAGCAATGGGTTCGTTCAGTATTTGGCACTGGGTCATCGTGCTGGTGATTGTCATGCTGGTGTTCGGCACCAAGAAGCTTGGCAATATCGGTTCCGATCTCGGCAAGGCTGTCAAAGGCTTCAAGGATGGCGTCAAGGGCGACGAGTCTGCGCCGCCGGCGCAGGTGGCCGACAAGTCGACCATCGACGTGGAAGCCAAAGAGAAATCCAAGCACTGACCCCGCCACTGATGCGGCGAGCGTGACGTCTGCGTTCGCCGCACCCGCCTGAAATCCAGTCCAGATGATTGACCTAGGTCTTACCAAGATCGCGCTGATCGGCGCGGTGGCGCTGGTCGTCATCGGTCCGGAAAAGCTGCCGGGTGTCGCCCGCATGGCCGGCACCCTGTTCGGCCGCGCGCAACGCTACATCAACAACGTGAAGGCCGAAGTCAACCGCGAGATGCAGATGGAAGAACTGCGCAAGATGCAGTCCAACATCGTCGATGCGGCGACCAACCTGAACAAGAGCATGAGTGCCGATCTGGCGGATGCGGCCAAAGAGGTCAATGACGCCGGCAAGGAGTTCACCGATGCGGTGGCCGAGGCCACGCATGCGTACGAAGGCAGCGAAAGCGTGCGCGTGCCTGCCGAGTGGGAACTGGCCGCCAAGCGCCGTGATTTCCGCAAGAAGAAGCTGCAGCAAAGCTCGCGCGTGCCGCTGTGGTTCAAGAACCAGTCCGGCAAGAAGACCCGCGTGATCTCGGGCGCTGCGCGCGTCGCCCGCTTCCGTCCCTCGTCCGGCAAGTCCGTGAAGTTCTTCCAATAAGTCCATGTCAGACGAACAGCCGTCCGGTATCCAGGAAACATTCATCTCGCACCTGATCGAGCTGCGTACGCGCCTCGTGCGTGCGTCGGCCGTCGTGCTCGCGGTCTTCATCGTGCTGTTCCTGGTGTGGCCGGGGGCGGCGCAGGTGTACGATTTCATGGCGCAGCCGATGATGCAGGCATTGCCCGAAGGTTCGAAGATGATCGCCACCGGCGTGATCACGCCCTTCATGGTGCCGGTCAAGCTGACGATGATGCTGGCGCTGATGGTTTCGCTGCCCTGGGTGCTGTACCAGGGGTGGGCCTTTGTCGCGCCGGGGCTGTACACGCATGAGAAGCGACTGGTGGCGCCGCTGATCATTTCGTCATCCGTGCTGTTCATGCTCGGCGTGCTGTTCTGCTACTTCTTCGTCTTCGGCACGGTGTTCAAGTTCATCAATGACTTCGCGCCGAAGTCGATTTCGGTCGCGCCCGATATCGAGAACTACCTCGATTTTGTGCTGACGATGTGCCTCGCCTTCGGCCTGACTTTCGAGGTGCCGGTGGTGGTGGTGGTGCTGGTCCGCATGGGCATCGTGACGGTCGAGAAGCTGAAGGAAATCCGCCCCTACGTGATCGTCGGTGCCTTCGTGATCGCTGCCGTGGTGACACCGCCGGACATCATGAGCCAGCTGTTCCTGGCCATCCCGCTGTGCCTGCTGTACGAGGTGGGCCTGGTCGTCGCGCCGCTGTTCAAGAAAGTGACGACGGCGCCGGACGAGCGCGCCGATTCCGAAGCCGCCTGAGTAGGCCGGCCGCAGCGAAGCGGTTCGGAGGATGTAGTCGTCGCTATTTCTGCTGTTGCCGCCAAAAAGAATCGCCCCGATGCATGAAAGCAGCGGGGCTTTTTTTTCAGGGCGTCGGCCCGGCGGTGCGTAGCCATTTCACCAGCGGTGACAGTGCGCTGAATTCTTCCAGTATCTTCGCCGACAATTTCTCCGGGGGCAGCCGCTTGATGCTGGTCTGGCGCCACGCGATATAGCTCTTCAGCTTCAGGTAATCCGCCATGGGCGCATCAGCGTCGAAGCCCTTGGGCACGCGCGCCAGCATGTCCTCGGTTTGCAGGTCCCCATACGCTTCGTGCAGCGCCTTGCTTTTCAAGACCTTCCTCAAGCCATTCGGATCGCTGACCACCAGTTGCCGGATCTCGCGCAGGCGTTCCGCCGGCGGTCGCCATTCGCCACCGGCCGTGAACAGCTGGCCGCTGGCATTGATGTGGAAGTAATAGGCTGGCCCGCCACCCTGGCTGGGCTTCTTCAGGCCGCTGGCCGTGATCGCGGCCGAGAACGTGGTTTTGTACGGTGGACGGTCTTTCGCAAAGCGCAGGTCGCGGTTGATGCGGAACAGTGCCTTCTTCGGGTTGCAGGCAGCGACGGCCGGATCGAAGCGCGTGATGTCGCGGATCAGGCCCGTCACCAGTTCGAGGAACTCGGCGCGCAGGATGTCGTAGCGCGGCTTGTTCATCACGAACCAGGCACGGTTGTTGTTCTCTTCGAGTTCGCTCAGGAACTGGACCAGGTCGCGCAGGTGCATGCCGGGCTCCTCCGGTAATTATTCTTCGTCTTGTGGCAGCTGCGGCTGGCGCATGCGCGGGCGGCGACCAACGGTCAGGTCGAGCGCGGTCTCCTTGGTCTTGCGCAGTACCGTGACCTTTACCTGCTGGCCCGGCGTCAGTTGCGCAACCAGGTTCAGCATCGACACCGTATCCGTCACTGGCTTGTCGGCCACCGACAGCAGGATGTCGCCGGGCTTCATGCCGGCTTTGTCGGCCGGGCCACCCTTGAGCACGCCGGCGATGATGGTGCCGGATGATTTCTGCAAGCCGAAGCTCTCGGCCAGCTCAGGGGTGATGTCCTGCGGCTCGACGCCGATCCAGCCGCGCACGACCTGCCCATTGCGGATGATGGCTTCCATCACCGTCTTGACGGTACTGACGGGAATGGCAAAGCCGATGCCGAGCGAGCCGCCGCTGCGCGAATAGATCGCGGTATTGATGCCGAGCAGATGGCCGTCGATATCGACCAGCGCGCCGCCGGAATTACCCGGGTTGATCGCCGCATCGGTCTGGATGAAATTCTCGAAGGTGTTGATGCCCAGGTGGTTGCGTCCCAGCGCCGACACAATGCCCATCGTGACCGTCTGGCCCACGCCAAACGGATTGCCGATGGCCAGCACCACATCGCCGACCTGCGTGTTTTCGAGTTTGGCCAGCGTGATTGACGGCAGGTTCTTCAGGTTGACCTTGATGACGGCGAGATCGGTCTCGGGGTCGGTGCCGACCAGCTTGGCGGAGACCTTGCGGCCGTCGGCCAGCGCCACCTCGATCTCGTCGGCGGCTTCGATCACGTGGTTGTTGGTGAGGATGTAGCCTTCCGGGCTGACGATCACACCCGAGCCGAGGCTGAACTGCCGCTCGTCCTGACCGTCGCCGAAGAAGCGACGGAACATCGGATCATTGCCCAGCGGGTGCTGCTGTTTAGCGGCCTTGGTGGTGAAGATGTTGACGACGGCCGGCATCGCGCGCTGCGATGCGGTGCGGTAGCTATTGGGCAGGTTGACGCCGGCTTCCTCTTCGCGCACCGGTACCGTGGTCGACTCAAGCTGTGCATGGGCGCCCGGGCCCGCTTGCCGGATCCATTCGGGCTTGAGGGTCGCTACAATGAACCAGAGCGCGAGCGCGACCGTCACGGTCTGCGCAAACAAGAGCCAAAGACGACGCATGTCAGTACTTGGAAAGGATAGCTAAAGAGATGATCGACAAAGCCGGCAGCGTGCCCCGCGATACGCTGGAAAAATACCTCGCCAGCACGCTGGATATTAACCGTTTTCGCGATTACTGCCCAAACGGGCTGCAGGTCGAGGGCAGGGCGCAGGTGAGCCACATCGTCAGTGGTGTCACTGCCAGCCAGGCGCTACTCGATGCCGCCGTCGAGCGGGGCGCGGACATGGTGCTGGTCCATCACGGCTACTTCTGGCGCGGCGAGGATGCACGCATCGTCGGCACGCGACAGCGTCGTATTCGTACCTTGCTGGCGCATGACGTCAACCTGTTTGCGTATCACCTGCCGCTGGATGCGCATCCTGTGATGGGCAACAATGCGCAACTCGGCAAGCGCCTCGGTCTCAGCGACGAAGGTCGCTTCGGTGAGCAGGAGCTGGGCTGGCTCGGTCGCAGCAGCGCGCGCACGGTCGGTGAGCTGGCCGGCCTCGTGTCGCAAGCGCTCGGGCGTCAACCCATGCTGATCGGTGATCCTGCGCAACCGGTGTCGACCGTGGCCTGGTGCACGGGCGCGGCGCAGAACGCGCTGGGTGAGGCGATTGCAGCCGGTGCCAGTGTCTACCTGAGCGGCGAGATCTCCGAGCCTACCGTGCATCTCGCAAGAGAGGCGGGCGTCGCCTATCTCGCCTGCGGCCATCATGCGACCGAGCGTTACGGTGTGCAGGCACTCGGCGAACATCTTGCGCAAGAGTTCGGCATTCGACACGAATTCATTGACATCGACAACCCGGTCTGAAAAAGCCGCGCGTGCTCCACACAGATCAATCCACAAGGGAACAAAGCACAGGCATTCTGTACCGACGAGACGTTTGTTTTCGGATGGAGCCTGGATCATGCATCCCCCCACATCATCGACGCCATGCCGGGTCATGCTCGTCGAAGATGATGTCGTCACCCGCCGCTTGCTCTGCAATGCCATCGAGCTCGAACCGGCGCTGGCATTGTGCGCAGCCGTTGCCAGCGTTGCCGATGCATTGCGCACGATGGAGACATCGCACTTCGACGTACTGCTGACCGACCTCGGCTTGCCCGATGGTTCGGGCCTCGGCGTGATACGCCATTGCCGACGTTTGATGCCGCATGCCGACATCCTCGTGATCACGATGTCGAGCGAAGATGAGCAAATCCTCGCCTGCATCGAAGCCGGTGCCTCCGGCTATGTGCTGAAGGAGTCCGGGCATACCAACATCCTGCAGGCCATACTTGACTTGCGCGCGGGTGGTTCGCCGATCAGCCCCATGATTGCGCGCAAGGTACTCGCACGCATGCGCCGGCATGTGCCGGCCGTTGACCTTGAGACCCAGGCATCCGACAGCCTGCTGACCCGGCGCGAGTCCGACATCCTCGAACTGATTTCGTGCGGCGGCACGTACGCGAAAGTGGCGCAGTCTCTCGGCCTGTCGGTCGGTACCGTGCAGACCCACATCAAGCACATCTACGTGAAGCTGTCGGTGCATTCGCGCACTGAGGCCATCATCGAAGCACAGCGCCGCGGACTGATCACGTTTGGCGCGGCTGCGCGCTGGTAAGCGTTTGCATGGCCTTGCAAGCGTTTGACGTCGACAGGGCCGCCGCTGAAAAGCCCACGCCCCTTGCGGCATCGACGACCGAGTATCCCTCAGCATGTCGCCCGAAAATCGCGACAGCACCGCACGTCTGGTCATTTTAAAAAGCACAAAAGCCCCGCCGCTGCATCCGATGTTTTCAAATAAATAATCCATTCGCCGGCGTTTGCACGGTTTCCGGACCTTTGCGCCAGGTTTGCACCGGTTACAAACAGGTCATGCCTCCGCTATAATGTAAGGTTGCTGGAAGTTCCGAAAAAATTAGCAATTTCACTTGATTGGGGTAGTCATGAGCGACGAAAACCAGGTCGACTCGGGTCGACGCGGCCTGCTGGTTGCAACCTGTGCTGCAGGTGGTGTGGCAGGACTGGCGGCTGCCGGTGCCTTTGTTTCCACTTTCGAGCCGTCCGAGCGCGCCAAGGCCGCCGGTGCGCCGGTGGAAGTAGATATCGGTGACCTGAAAGCCGGCGAAATGAAGACGGTTGAATGGCGCGGCAAGCCTGTCTGGATCATCAAGCGCACGCCGGAAATGGTGTCTTCGCTGAAGAAGACCGATGCGCAAGTGGCCGATCCCAAGTCCGAGCGCAATGCCGACGACCTGACCCCGGAATACGCGCGCAACGAAACCCGCTCGATCAAGCCCGAAATTCTCGTGGCGGTCGGCATCTGCTCGCACCTCGGCTGCTCGCCGACCACCAAGTTCCAGGTCGGCGCCCAGCCCTCGCTGCCGGACGACTGGCAGGGCGGCTTCCTGTGCCCCTGCCATGGCTCGACCTTCGACCTCGCAGGCCGCGTGTTCAAGAACAAGCCTGCGCCGGACAACCTGCAAGTGCCGCGTCACATGTACCTGAGCGACAACCGTATCGTGATTGGCAAAGACGAGAAAGGCGAGGCGTAAAAAATGGCTTTCCACGAAACCAAATTGCCGGCCGATGCGCCGGCCGCACAAAAGGCACTGGCCTGGGTCGATGACCGCTTCCCGCTGACCAAGCTGTGGAATGACCAGTGGGGCAAGTACTACGCGCCCAAGAACTTCAACCTGCTGTACCTGTTCGGCTCGCTGGCCGCGCTGGTGCTCGTGATTCAGATCGTCACCGGTATCTTCCTGGTGATGAACTACAAGCCGGACGCCAACCTCGCGTTCGCTTCGGTTGAATACATCATGCGCGAAGTGCCGTGGGGCTGGCTGGTGCGTTACATGCACTCGACCGGCGCATCGGCCTTCTTCATCGTGGTCTACATGCACATGCTGCGGGGCCTGCTGTACGGTTCGTATCGCAAGCCGCGCGAGCTGATCTGGCTGTTCGGCGTCGGCATCTTCCTGTGCCTGATGGCCGAGGCCTTCTTCGGCTACCTGCTGCCGTGGGGCCAGATGTCGTACTGGGGCGCACAGGTGATCGTGAACCTGTTTGGCGCCATCCCGTTCATCGGCCCGGACCTGTCGCTGTGGATCCGTGGTGACTACGTGGTGTCGGATGCAACGCTGAACCGCTTCTTCGCCTTCCACGTGATCGCTATTCCGCTGGTGCTGCTGGGTCTCGTCGTTGCGCACCTGATCGCGCTGCACGAAGTGGGCTCGAACAACCCGGATGGCATCGAAGTCAAGGAAAACCTCGGTCCGGACGGTCATGGCATCGACGCCATCCCGTCGCACCCGTACTACTCGACCAAGGACATCTTTGGCGTGTCGGTGTTCCTGTTCATCTTCAGCGCGATCATCTTCTTCGCGCCGGAGGCCGGCGGCTACTTCCTCGAGTACAACAACTTCATCCCGGCTGACCCGCTGAAGACCCCGCCGCACATCGCGCCGGTCTGGTACTTCACGCCGTTCTACTCGATCCTGCGTGCGACCACGTCGCAGTTCATGTACGCGCTGATCGCCGGCGTCATCGGCTATGCCGGCCTGATCGTGCTGACCACCAAGCTGTCGCGCAACGTGAAGAACGCGGTGATGGCCGGTGCGCTGGTCGCTGTCGTGCTGATGCTGGTGTTCGATGCGAAGTTCTGGGGCGTCGTGCTGATGGGCGTGTCGGTGCTGATCCTCGCGGCCATGCCGTGGATCGACCTGTCGCCGGTCAAGTCCATTCGTTATCGTCCGGACTGGCACAAGTGGGTGTACCTGGTCTTCGGCATCACCTTCCTGATCCTCGGCTACCTGGGCGTGCAGGCGCCGACCGCCGGCCGTACGCTGGTGGCGCAGATCTGCACCTTCATCTACTTCGGCTTCTTCATGCTGATGCCGTGGTGGAGCCAGATGGGCAAGTTCAAGCCGGTCCCGACCCGCGTGACTTTCCAGCCGCACTGAGCCGCAAAGGACAACAAGAATGAAACTCCTGAAAAAACTTCTCGCGACCCTGGCGCTGGTACCGGTGCTGGCGCTGGCCAATGAAGGCGGCTTCCCGCTCGACCGCGCTCCGGATCGCAGCCATGACCTGTCGGCACTGCAGAACGGTGCCCGCCTGTTCGTCAACTACTGCCTGAACTGCCACTCGGCAGCGCTGGTGCGTTACAACCGTTTGCGCGATATCGGCCTGTCGGACGACCAGATCCGCGAAAATCTGCTGTTCACCGGCGACAAGGTGGGTGAGCTGATGAAGGCCACGATGCCGGAGAAAGAGGCGAAAGCCTGGTTTGGCGCCGTGCCGCCGGACCTGTCCGTGATCGTTCGCGCGAAAGCCTCGGGCGAAGGCTCGGGTGCCGACTATGTGTACACCTACCTGCGTACCTATTACCAGGACGAGGGCCGCGCAACCGGCTGGAACAACCTGGCCTTCCCGAACGTCGGCATGCCGAACGTGCTGTGGGAGCTGCAGGGTGTGCGCAAGGCAAAGTTCGTTGAAGAGAAAGATCCTCACGACGAAGGCAAGACCGTGCACAAGTTCGCCGGTTTCGAGCAGGTCAAGGCAGGCAAGCTGAGCGCGCAGGAATTCGACGCACAAGTGGCTGACCTGGTTGGCTTCATGGAATGGATGGCCGAGCCGGTCAAGACCAAGCGCCAGCAACTGGGCGTCTGGGTGCTGCTGTTCCTGGCGCTGCTGGTGTTCCTGACCTGGCGCCTGAACGAGTCGTACTGGAAAGAAGTTAAATAAGTAAAGTCCTGCTCATCGCTGCCGCGAACCTCGCCAAACTGGTTGGGGTTCGCTGGTCGAAACGGTGATCAGATTGTCGTACGCAGGGTGAGGCGGTTGCCGTCTCACCCTTTTTGTCTCAAGGAAAGCCACCATGATGGTTCTCTACTCGGGCACAACCTGCCCCTTCTCGCAACGCTGCCGTCTCGTCCTGTTTGAAAAGGGCATGGACTTCGAGATCCGCGACGTTGACCTGTTCAACAAGCCGGAAGACATCTCGACCATGAACCCGTATGGCCAGGTGCCGATCCTGGTCGAGCGCGAGCTGGTGCTGTACGAGTCGAACATCATCAACGAGTACATCGACGAGCGCTTCCCGCACCCGCAGCTGATGCCGGCCGACCCGCTGATGCGCGCGCGTGCCCGCCTGATGCTGTTCAACTTCGAGAAAGAGCTGTTCGTCCACGTGCACACGCTGGAGAACGACAAGTCGCGCGGCGCCGAGAAGGCGCACGAGAAGGCCCGTGCCGAGATCCGCGACCGCCTGACCCAACTGGCACCGCTGTTCCTCAAGAACAAGTACATGCTGGGCGACGACTTCTCAATGCTGGATGTGGCGATCGCGCCGCTGCTGTGGCGTCTTGATCACTATGGTATCGAGCTGTCGAAGACAGCCGCGCCGCTGATGAAGTATGCTGAACGCATCTTTTCGCGCCCGGCCTATATTGAAGCACTGACGCCGTCCGAGAAGGTGATGCGCCGCTGATCGGTGGTGTTCCTGGTGTTTCCCTAGTTGTTCGTGAAGCAGTTTCCGATGCAAGAAACGTCAACCAAGCCATACCTGCTGCGCGCGTTGTACGAGTGGTGTACCGACAATGGCTACACCCCGTACATCGTCGTCGCCGTGGATGCGGGCTGCCGGGTACCGATGGAGTTCGTGAAGAACGGCGAGATCGTTCTGAACATCAGCTTCGAGGCGACCGGCAACCTGAAGATGGACAATGACCTGATCCACTTCAAGGCCCGCTTCGGCGGCGTCGCGCGCGAGATCGAAATCCCGGTCGACAACGTCAGCGCGATCTATGCGCGCGAGAACGGCCAGGGCATGGCCTTCGAGGTCAAGCGCGACGAAGCAGAGCCGCCCCGCAAGAAGAAAGCCAAGGCTGATCAGCCATCCGCCGACAAAGCGGTTCCGGTGCTGGCTTCAGTGCCTGCGGCAGATAGTGCCAAGGATGACACCGACAAGGTCGCCACGGACGTTCCCGAGCCGCCCAAGCCGGGTGGCAAGCCGAGGCTCACACGCATCAAGTAGGCTTCTTGGTTTTGCCCTGCATCGCGCGACAAGTAAATCGATCACCAATGCGTCGTACAGCAGGGCAAGCGTCTCTCTTCACGTATAATCACGGGCTGTCGCCGGCTTAGCTCATCAGGTAGAGCACTTGATTTGTAATCATGGGGTGGCGGGTTCGAGTCCTGCAGCCGGCACCATCTTCCTTTTGCGTGGAGAGCGGGTCATTCCCGCCCTCCTGCAGTCAGTTCAGATCTTCTTGCGTACAGCAAGGCAGGAGATGGCTCCGCGGCCGCTAGCCGTGGCAGCGACCATCTCCAGTGACCCTCAGAACGCGTATTTCAAGCCCGCCTGGAAGGTGCGCGGCATGCCCACCTGGATGCCACGCGTACGATCGACGATGTAGGTCTGGTCGGTCAGGTTCTTGGCCGCGACGAACAAGGTGGTCTTGCCGATCGGGTAGTTGCCGACCGCATTCCAGATCCCGTAGCCGGCGATCAGGCCTTCCTGTCCGTTGCTGTTCGCACCCGGCGTCACGGTATTGTCGAAGTCGCTGTACTGGCGGCCGACGTACACATACTCGACGCGCGCATTCCAGTTGGTCGGCGCCCGATAGCCCAGAGTCAGATTCAGCAGGTTCTCGGGCGCATACGGCAAGCGGTTGCCGACGGCGCCGGTACCTGCGCTGTTCGTGAACGCCGACTTCTGCTCCGCCGTAGGCAGCCAGGTCCATGACACCCGCGCGAACAGGTTACCCTCGATCGACTTGCTCAGCTTGTCGAACTGGCCGGCCATTTCCACGCCCTGGAACAGCGCCTTGCCTTCCTGGTAGGACGTGCTGCCGCCAGCGATGCTGCCGACCTGTACGAGGTTGCTGAAGTCGTTGCGGAAGACCGCGAGGTCGAAGGCCACATCCTTCATTGGCGAAGTACGCACGCCGACCTCCGCGTTTACGCTGCGCTCGGCGCTGAGGTCGATCGACTGGCCGCTCGAATTGATCGCGTCCTCAACGCGCGGCGGGCTGAAGCCCTTGTGCACGCCGCCATACACTTGCGTTACGGCGCTCAGCTGGTAGGTTGCGCCGACGCCCGGGACGAACTCGGTGAATGACGAACTGCCGCTCGCATTGGCGCTGAGGAAGTTGATCCGCTGGTGCTGGATGTGCTCGACGCGTACGATCGGCGTGACGGCGAGACGATCGTTGACGATGAATCGATTGGCGACGAAAGCCGACGTCGCATTGGTGCGGCGCTGCTGGTTCTCGCCCAGCGTCATGCCGGTGCCGGACAGGTAGTTGGTATAGCTCGTGTAGTTGTGCTGGACGCGATCCTGTACCTCGTGCTGGTACTTCACGCCCGCCTCCAGTTCGCCGGCGATGCCGAAGGCCTGATGGTGCAGCTGCACGCGCGAATCGATGCCGGTGGTGGTGTACTCACGCAGTCGGCCCTGCATCTTGCAGGCTTGCAGCTGCGAATCCGTGATCGCGATACCGTTCAGGCGCGATTCTCCGGACTGTCCCTGGCAATTGAGCGCGCTGGCAGAGGTGCCGGTATCGGACGCCTGTCGCCACCAGTCACGGTTGAAGAAGGCGCCGTACACGCTGGTCAGTACCTTCGCATCCGCATTCAGACGCCATTCATGCGTCGCGGACAGGCCGGTGCGGCTGGCGTCGAAGAAATCATTCTTGAACGGGTTATAGCGCGGGCCGAGCTTTTCATACTCAGCCTGGGTGAGACCCGAATAGGTCAGCTGCGAATCCTCACGGAAGTGTGTGGCGCGCAGCACCAGCTTGTGATCGTCATTCAGCTGTCCGGCCCATTTGAAGTTGATATCGTCCAGCCGGCTGCGCATATTGTCACGCGCTCCATCGGATTCCTTGTGATAAATGTCTGCAATCGCGCCATTGCCGGTGACCATGACGTGGCCGTTCAGGTAGCCGCGCGTACCGGCAGCAAGGCCGACGAAGCCTCCCAGTGATTTTTGGGGTTCCGGTGTGATGTAGTTGATGACGCCACCGGCCGTCTGCGGACCGAAGCGAATGACCTGGCTGCCTTTGCTGACTTCAATCGAGTCATAGCGGTCGATGGGCGGATGGTAGTAGCTCGCATTGTCGCCGTACGGGGCAAACGATAGCGGTAGTCCATCCTCGAGCAGCAGCACTTTGGTCGAACGTGTCGGGTTCATGCCCCGAATGCCAATGTTTGGGCGCAGGCCAACACCTTCCTCTTCGCGTACATGAACGCCGGGCACCTTGCGTAGCGCCTCGTTGACATTGAACACCCGACTTTCCTCGAGGGTCTGGCTGTCGATCACGGCTGCCGAACCGGGGGATTTGCCTGATTGGGCGTCGGCATTGCCCACGACATCAACGCGTGGCAGAGATTTCTCTGGCACCGGATCGGTGGTTTGGGCGAAGGCGGGCGGGAAAAGCCCGAAGCTTCCGAGAACCGCAGTTGTTAAAAGATTTATCTTGAAACTTGCCCGAGCCTGTGGGCGAGTACATAAGGTCATCACAAAGTCCCTTGCATCAAAAACGAATAAGAATGATTCGCATTACCGAGTATTGTAAGGAAATCGTCAGTGAATTGCTTTAAAAAATCCTATTGATAAATAATTATCAATAGGATTTCGAAATGATTTCGAGGCATAGTCGGATTTTGGAATTGGCTTGACCTCGATTGAGAAGGTGTGGCCGCCAAGGACGGGGTACAAGCGAGCGATGCACTGCTTGAAAGGCGGGGCGGGAGATTGGGTAGAGACACTGCGCACGCACCGGGCGCAAGGGGAAAAAAAGGGCTATGCCGATGCATAGCCCTTTTCGATCAAGGCGGAAGAGAAGAGGTCTCGCCTGGTAGCTTCTGACGCCTCAGCAACACTTGGCGATGCGCCCGTTACCGCCGTAACGCGCATCCTGACGCTCCCGGAAAAACGCTTCGTAACTCATCACCGGCTGGTCAGGATGATTGACCTGCATGTGGTTCAGGTAATTATCGTAATCGGGCAAGCCAACCATCAGTCTCGCCGTTTGCCCGAGATAGGCACCGAGTTTTCCGAGTTCGCCAAACATGATGGCTCTCCTGTAATAGACAGTCTGTCCGCTCAGATCAGGCCGATGCTGCACCAAGGCTGACCGATTCGGCTTCCTTGGTCGTCGGCTTGTCCTGACGCAGCGCCTGCAGGCAGGCACGTACGCTGAAGAACAGGATGGACAGCACGACGGCCATGAAGATCGCAGCCAGTGTCGCATCGATGTAGTCGTTCAGGATGATCTGTTGCATCTGCACCGGTGCCTTGGCCGGCGCAAGCACCTTGCCCTCGGCCAGCGCGGCCTCGAACTTGTGGGCGTGCGCGAGGAAGCCGATGCGCGGATTTTCATGGAACAGCTTCTGGTAGCCGGCGGTCAGCGTGCACACCAGCAGCCAAGCCGTCGGCAGCAGCGTAACCCAGGCAAATTTCTCACGCTTCATCTTGAACAGCACGACGGTCGCCAGCATGAGCGCAACAGCAGCCAGCATCTGGTTAGAGATTCCGAACAGAGGCCACAGCGTATTGATGCCACCCAGCGGATCGACCACCCCCTGATACAGGAAATAGCCCCAGGCGCCCACGCACAGCAGGGTAGCAATGATGCTCGATACCAGCGCAGGGATGCGGCGGAACGGCGGCACCAGCGTGCCGAGCAAATCCTGCAGCATGAAGCGACCGACCCGAGTACCTGCATCGACGGCTGTCAGGATGAACAACGCCTCGAACAGGATCGCGAAGTGGTACCAGAACGCCATCATCGCTTTGCCGCCGATCATCTCCGAGAAGATGTAAGCCATGCCAACCGCCAGCGTCGGCGCGCCACCGGCGCGCGAAATGATGGTTGCTTCGCCGACGTCGGCTGCAGTCTGCTGCAGCATCTCCGGCGTGATCATGAAGCCCCACTGGCTGATCGCCGCAGCTGCCGCCTCCGGCGTGGTGCCGATCAGCGCGGCCGGGCTGTTCATCGCAAAGTAGACGCCGGGCTCGATGATGGAGGCAGCCACCAGCGCCATGATGGCGACGAAGGATTCCATCAGCATCGCGCCATAGCCGATGTAAGGAGCGTGCAGCTCGTTCTCGAGCAGCTTGGGCGTGGTGCCCGACGAGATCAGCGAGTGGAAGCCGGATACGGCACCACAAGCAATCGTGATGAACAGGAACGGGAACAACGAACCCGACCAGACCGGACCGGTGCCATCGACAAATTTGGTGATCGCCGGCATCTTCAGCTCCGGAGCGACGATCAGGATGCCAACCGCCAGCGCAACAATGGCGCCGATTTTCAAGAAAGTCGACAGGTAGTCACGTGGTGCCAGCAGCAGCCACACCGGCAACACCGAAGCCACCACGCCATAGCCGAGCAGCGCCCACGTCAGCTGGGTGCCGGTAAAGGTGAAGGCCGGGCCCCAGTACGGATCGGCCGCGACCGAACCGCCAAACACGATGGACGCCATCAGCAGCACGAAACCAATGATCGATACTTCACCGATACGGCCTGGGCGCAGGTAGCGCGTGTAGATGCCCATGAAGACAGCGATCGGGATGGTTGCAGCGACAGTGAACGTGCCCCACGGGCTTTCAGCCAGCGCCTTCACGACGATCAGTGCCAGCACGGCCAGCAGGATGGTCATGATCATGAAGGTGCCGAACAGTGCGATCACGCCGGGCACGAGGCCAAGTTCGGACTTGATCAGGTCACCGAGTGAGCGGCCATCGCGACGGGTCGACACGAACAGGATCATGAAATCCTGTACCGCCCCGGCCAGCAGCACGCCGACAATCAGCCACATCATGCCGGGCAGGTAGCCCATCTGCGTCGCGAGCACCGGACCCACCAGCGGACCCGCGCCGGCAATTGCGGCAAAGTGGTGGCCGAACAGCACGTGCTTGTTGGTCGGCACGAAATCGAGGCCGTCATTCAGACGCACCGCAGGGGTTGCCCGAGTGCCATCGAGTTGCATGACCTTGTTGGCAATGAAACGCGCGTAGTAGCGGTAGCCGATTAAATAAATCGCCACTGCTGCGACCACGATCCACAGCGCATTGATGGATTCGCCGCGAGATACCGCGACGGTGCCGAACGCGAAGGCGCCGATCAGCGCCAGCGCCGCCCATCCGGCTTGTTTGACAAGAGTGCCCATGAGCCTGTCTCCGAAAACTTTGGTTATACGGAATGAAAAGAAAAACGGCGGATTATACCCTCGAAGAACAGGGGTGCTTGCCCCCTGTCATGCATGAAAAATTCATCCGTCATTGGTTAAAAAACCCGCCCAAAAACCATGTGCGAATGCTGCGTTGCAGTGTCAATGAGCGAACGGTTTTCGCGTACATATTTGTTAGACTCGTGTCGGGAATTATGCGCTTATCCAAAAATAACAAGGAGACGTGCCATGTCTACAACACTTGGCCATGCGGCCGCCCGTTTGCTCGAACAACGCTTGTCGCTGACGCCCATCACCCCACTGGGTGCAGGGCTTTCCCCCCAGACCATGGCTGAAGGCTATGCAATACAAGCGGCGCGCCACCCGCTGCTGATCGAGGCGGGCATGGGCGAGCTGGTCGGCCACAAGATAGGCTGCACGACGCCGGTAATGCAGGCCTTCGTGAACATCAATCATCCCTGCGCCGGACGCATTTTCAGTCGTACCGTGATGCGCGACCATGGCGTGGTGCCACGCCGCGGTTTCGTGAAGCTCGGCATGGAGTGCGAGATTGTCGTCCGGCTGGGGCGCGATTTGCCGCCCCAAGCGACACGCTATACCCGCGAGTCCGTCGCCGATGCCGTCGATGAGATCATGCCCGGCATCGAACTGGTCGACGAGCGTTATCAGGACTTCAACGAGCTCGGCGTGCCGACGCTGGTAGCGGATGACTTCTTCAATGCGGGCTGCGTACTCGGGAAGGCCCGTCGCGACTGGCGCTCGCTGGACCTCGGCGCACTGGTGGGACGGACCTGGATCAATGGCGTCGAAGTGGCTCATGGCCGCGGTGCCGACGTGCTGGGGCATCCGCTCAATTCGCTGGCCTGGTTGGCCAATGCGCAGCATGAATATGGCTTGCCCGGACTGAAGGCGGGCGAATTCGTGATGCTGGGCAGCCTGGTCCAGACCCAGTGGTTGAACGCCGGCGACAAGGTCAGGATAGACATCGAAGGCTTGGGCGAAGCTCGCCTCGACGTGGGCGACTGAGCAACGCCGGCGCGCGGTTGGCAGCGGCGATGCGAGCGATGAAGGTGCGTGTTACATTCAAGCAAGCTACTTCACCGGAGAAAGTCATGCGTCGATGCTTCTTTGCATTCGCCTTGCTGCTGAGTTTGCTGGGTGTTGCCGTTGCGGACGATCGCGAACAGCATGGGGACTGGTCGTCGCAATTCCTTGAAGGCATGGGCGAAGCATCGACGCACGAAAACGGTACGTCGGTCTTCGGCATGCTTTGCGCAAACGACAGCTGCCGCTATTACTTCGCCAATGGCATCGACTGCGAGGCGGGCATGAATTACCCGCTGATGCTGACCACGGCGGCCGGTGCGCTATCAATCGATGCGATTTGCGAGCCGATGGGCACGGCCAATGGGGATGTGATGCTGTACTGGTTCAACGAGTCGTCCAGGCTCAATGAGGCCTTCGCCGCCTCAGGCGAGATCGGGATTGCCTTCCCTTTGTCGAGCGGGCAATTCAAGCTCAGCAAGTTCTCGATGAAGGGCTACGAAGATGCAATCGAGCGCATGGTCAATGGTGTGCGTGAGCGCCGCGAAGGCGGTCAGTCGCCATCAAACAACGATAGCACCTGAGTGAATGCCGCGCGAACCGGGCGAATCAGGGTTGCCTGACCGCCTTCAGTCCTTGCCATTGCGGCGCCAGCGACTGTTCGATCCCGAACTGATCCAGTACCCGCCCCACCGTGTGGTCCACCATTTCTTCGATGGATTGCGGCTGCTGGTAGAAGGCCGGCAGCGGCGGGAAGATGATGCCACCCATTTCGGTCACCGCAGTCATGTTGCGCAGGTGGGCGAGATTGAACGGTGTTTCCCGCACCATCAGCACCACTTTGCGCCTCTCCTTGAGCATCACGTCGGCGGCCCGCGTGATCAGGTTGTCGCACATGCCATGCGCAACCGCGGCCAACGTTTTCATCGAGCAGGGCGCAATCACCATGCCGTCCGACCGGAACGAGCCACTGGCCACGCAGGCACCGATGTCGCGCACGCTGTGCACGTGGCTGGCCAGCGCTTCGATGTCGACGCGCTTCTTGTCAAGCTCATGATGGAGATTGAGGGCAGCCGCGTCCGAGATCATCAGGTGCGTCTCGACGCTGCCCAGCGCGCGCAGCTGCTCCAGCAGCCGCAAGCCATAGACTGCGCCTGATGCGCCGGTAATGGCAACGATCAGGCGCTGCATGCGGAATCAGCCCTTGATCAGGGACTGCAGTTCGCCGGACTGGAACATCTCGCCGATGATGTCGGCGCCGCCGATGAACTCACCCTTGATGTACAGCTGAGGAATGGTCGGCCAGTTCGAGAATTCCTTGATGCCCTGGCGGACTTCATCATCTTCCAGCACATTGATGGTGACCAGGTCTTCGACGCCGCTCGCCTTCAGCACTTCGATCGCACGGCCAGAGAAGCCGCACTGCGGGAACTGCGCGGTGCCTTTCATGAAAAGCACTACCGGGTGGCTGGTCACGGTCTCTTTGATCCAGGCTTGGACGTCGCTCATAAATCCTCTGTTCAGGAATAGGGTGGGTAACCCCGTCATTATAGTGAAAGCCCGCGGTCAGCGCCGGCGTTGGGGGCCTGTGCCGCCGGGGGCGGTCGGATGACATCCCGGGCGGAGCGGCCGGCCAAGTCACCGGGCCGCTGCCGGCCGCCGCCCGCCGCCGATCGGGTTCAGCCTTTCAACTTGGCGAACGCCGCTGCCATCGCCGTATTGGAAGGCGGCGGCGCGGCGCGATCCTGGCGCGCGCGGTGCTGCTGGACGCTGCCACGGTCGTTGCGGTCATTTCGCTCGCGGCGCTCTCCCGGGGCGGGCGCGGCATCCTGCAGGCGCATGGTGAGCGCGATGCGCTTGCGCTTGACGTCCACCTCCAGCACCTTGACCTTTACCACCTGACCGGCCTTGACCACGGTATGCGGGTCTTTGACAAACTGGTTGGACAGCGCCGAGATGTGCACCAGTCCATCCTGGTGCACGCCGATGTCGACAAAGGCGCCAAAGGCGGCCACGTTGGTCACCACGCCCTCGAGAATCATGTCCGGCCGCAGGTCGCCGATGTCTTCGACGCCTTCCTTGAAGCTGGCAGTCACGAAGGCCGGGCGCGGGTCGCGGCCGGGTTTGTCGAGTTCTTTCAGGATGTCGGCCACGGTCGGCACGCCGAAGCGCTCGTCGGCGAAGCGCTTGGGGTCGAGCGACTTCAGCAGGCTGCTGTCGCCGATCACGCCTTTCACGTCGCGCTTGATGTCGGCCAGGATCTTTTCCACCAGCGGATACGATTCCGGGTGGACTGCCGACGCATCCAGCGGATTGTCGCCATTCATCACGCGCAGGAAGCCGGCGGCTTGCTCAAAGGTTTTTTCGCCGAGGCGCGGCACCTCGCGCAGCGCGGCACGCGACGCGAACATGCCTTTCTGGTCGCGGTAGTTGACGATGCTCTGCGCCACATTGCTGTTGAGGCCGGATACGCGTGCCAGCAGCGGCACCGACGCGGTGTTCACGTCAACGCCGACCGCGTTCACGCAGTCCTCGACCACGGCATCCAGCGAGCGTGCAAGGCGGGTCTGCGACACGTCATGCTGGTACTGGCCGACGCCGATCGACTTCGGGTCGATCTTCACCAGCTCGGCCAGCGGGTCTTGCAGGCGGCGCGCGATCGACACTGCGCCGCGCAGCGACACATCCAGCTCCGGCAATTCCTTGGATGCGAATTCCGATGCCGAGTACACCGACGCCCCCGCTTCGGAGACGACGATCTTGTTCAGCTTCAGTTCCGGATGGCGCTTGATCAGGTCCTGCGCCAGCTTGTCGGTCTCGCGCGACGCAGTGCCGTTACCGATCGAGACCAGCGATACCTTGTGCTTCATCGCCAGCACGGCCAGCGTATGCAGCGAACCTTCCCAGTCATTGCGCGGCTGGTGCGGGTAGATGGTGGCGGTATCGACCACCTTGCCGGTCGCATCGACCACGGCTACTTTCACGCCGGTGCGCAGGCCAGGGTCCAGGCCCATGGTGGCGCGCGGGCCGGCCGGTGCGGCCAGCAGCAAGTCCTTCAGGTTGCGCGCAAACACATTGATGGCCTCGGCTTCGGCTTCCTCGCGCAGCTTGGTCATCAGTTCGGTCTCGAGGTGCATGAACACCTTCACCCGCCAGGTCCAGCGCACGGTGTCGGAAAGCCACTTGTCGGCCGGGCGGCCCTGGTTCGATACGCCGAAGCGCTGCGCGATGCGGCTCTCGCAAGGGTTCAGCGGCGCATCCCATTTCGGCTTTTCTTCTTCGGTGTCCAGACGCAGCGTCACCGTCAGCATTTCTTCGCGGCGGCCGCGCAGCAGCGCCAGCGCGCGGTGCGACGGGATGTTGGCGATCGGTTCCGAGTAATCGAAATAGTCGGCAAACTTCTCACCCGCATCCTGTTTGCCGTCGATGACCTTCGATTCGACGATGCCATGCTCGGTCAGGTATTCGCGCAGGTTTTGCAGCAGTGTCGCATCTTCGGCGAAGCGCTCCATCAGGATCTGGCGCGCGCCATCCAGCGCCGCCTTCGCATCAGCCACGCCCGGGTTGTCACCGTTATCGGTCGTGAAGGCCGGGCGCAGGAATTTGCCTGCTTCCTCTTCCGGGTTCAGCGCCGGGTTGCCGAGCAGCGCATCGGCCAGCGGCTCCAGGCCCGCTTCGATCGCGATCTGCGCTTTCGTGCGGCGCTTCGGCTTGTAGGGCAGGTACAGGTCTTCGAGGCGCGTCTTGTCTTCGGCCGTCAGGATCGCCGCCTTCAGTTGCGGCGTCATCTTGCCCTGTTCCTCGATCGACGCAATGATCGCCGCGCGACGCGCTTCCAGTTCGCGCAGGTAGCGCAGGCGCTCTTCCAGCAGACGCAGCTGGGTATCGTCGAGTCCACCCGTCACTTCCTTGCGGTAGCGGGCGATGAAAGGCACGGTCGCGCCTTCGTCGAGCAGCGCGATCGCTGCAGTTACTTGTTCAGTGCGGGCCGCGAGTTCGGTCGCGAGGCGTTGTTCAATGGAGGGCAACATTGGCGAGGTCAACAATTCAACAATTTAACGGGTCAGCGGTTCAGCGGAGGAAAGACATCGATACAACAGTCTGGCGGTAAAGCGCGGATGATACGCAATTCATGAAGGTGCGCCAGTCTTGACAGCGACGGCGCGCAGGTTGAAGAAATCAGGCGACCGGGCGCACGCCCCCGGTCACGCGTTCAATGCCGGCCAGGTCGGTCCAGCTCTGCACTTGCTGCCAGCCGGCGCGCTCCAGCAAGGCGCGCGTGGCGGCGGACTGGTCATAGCCGTGCTCCATCAGCAGCCAGCCGCCGGCCTTCAAATGCGCAGGGGCGCCATCGATCAGCGCGCTGATATGCATCATCCCATTGGCGCCATCGGTCAGCGCGCCACGCGGTTCGAAGCGTAAATCGCCCTGCGACAGGTGCGGATCGCTGGCGGCAATGTAGGGGGGATTGCTGACGATGACATCAAAGGTGTCATCGACCGCGCTGAACCAGTCGCTCTGCACGAAGTTGACGCTCACGACATTGCCCGCAGCGTTGCGGCGCGCGACGGCCAGCGCCGCCTCGCTGATATCGGCAGCGCTGACCTTCGCATCGCGGCGTGCATGTGCCAGCGACACCGCAATCGCGCCCGAGCCAGTCCCGAGGTCAATCGCGCTGCCCCCCTTGGGCAGTCTTTCGCTGGCCAGCTCAACCAGCAATTCGGTTTCCGGGCGTGGGATGAGCACATCCGGCGTGACTTCAAACTTCAGGCCGTAAAACTCGCGCTCGCCCACCAGGTAGGCAATGGGCTCGCCCTGCATGCGGCGCATGAACAGCGCGCTGACATCCGTCACCTGCTGTGGCGTGAGCTCATCCTTCGAGCGGATCACCAGCTGTACGCGCGTGCATTGCAGCGCATGCGCGAGCAGGATGCGCGCCTCCAGCGGGTCGATCAGTGCCAGCTTCAGCAGGCCTTCGATATTCATGCAGTGCGTCCGCCACGCCACGCGACCAGTGCGGTCACGACAGCAAACACCAGGAACCAGACCAGTGCCCACTGCGGAATCGACAGGCCGAGGATCGGGTCATATTCGGTCGTGCACAGGCCGTCGGCCTGGAACAGCGGCGGATACCAGTTCGCAAATGGCAGCTTGTTGAGCAGGGTCTCGAGCGGATCGATGCCACACGAGACGCTCGGATGCGCCTTCACCCACAGGTGGCGGATCGCGATGCCGGCACCGCCGATGGCAGCCAGGCTGCCCAGTCCGGCGACGATGCGCATGCCTTTGACCGGTAACGCTAGCGCGATCAGACACAGGACGGCGACCTTCATGAATGCATAGCGCTGCATGATGCACAGCGGGCAAGGCAACATGTCCAGCACCAGCTGCAGATACATACCGACTCCGAGCATGACGATGCAGGCGAGGGCAACCAGCAGCAGCAGTGGTTTTGCGAAGCGGGCTATGGACATGATGTCGGCGTCTCCTTTTTCTTCCTTGGACGTGTTCGTTGGTCTGGCGTCGGGCCGGTTACAGTGCGGGCGATGCGGTGGCGACAAGCGTCAATCATCATCCGTCCGCTGCTGATGGTTTTCCGGTCAGATGGCTTCTGCCAATGCCGCCAGCTGTTCAGCCTGGTGCTCGGCCATCAGCGCGTCAGTCAGCTCCTGCAGGTCGCCTTCCATCACCGCTTCCAGTTTGTACAGGGTCAGGTTGATGCGATGGTCCGTGATACGCCCTTGCGGGAAATTGTACGTTCGGATGCGCTCACTGCGGTCGCCCGAGCCGACCAATGACTTTCGAGTGGCCGCTTCCTTCGCCTGCTGCTCGCGCAGTTGCACGTCCTTGATGCGGGTGGCCAGCACCTTCATCGCCTGCGCCTTGTTCTTGTGCTGGCTGCGGTCATCCTGGCACTCGACCACGATGCCGGTTGGCAGGTGAGTAATGCGCACAGCAGAGTCGGTTTTGTTGATGTGCTGGCCGCCGGCGCCGGACGCGCGGAACGTGTCGATACGCAGCTCGGACGGATTGATGTTCACGTCCTCGATCTCGTCAGCTTCGGGCATCACGGCGACCGTGCAGGCCGAGGTATGGATGCGTCCCTGTGTTTCGGTCGCCGGCACGCGCTGCACGCGGTGGCCGCCGGATTCGAACTTCAGCCGCGAATACGCGCCATGGCCGACAATGCGCACGATCACTTCCTTGTACCCGCCGAGTTCCGACGGGGATTCTGACACCATCTCCATTTGCCAACGCTGGCGCTCCGCATAGCGCGAGTACATACGCAGCAGGTCGCCGGCAAACAAGGCCGATTCATCGCCACCGGTGCCGGCGCGGATTTCGAGGAAGATATTGCGTTCGTCGTTCGGATCCTTTGGCAGCATCATCTTCTGCAGCTCGATCTCGAGCTGCTCCGAACGCGCTTGTGCCGCCGACAACTCTTCCTGTGCGAAGGCCTTCATGTCGGGGTCGCCCAGCATGTCCTGTGCAGCGCGGATGTCTTGCTGCGACTGCGTCCATTGTCCGTAGGCGCCGACCAGCGGTTCCAGCTCAGCATGCTCGCGCGTGAGCTTGCGGTACTGGTCCATGTCGGCTGTGGCGCTCTCCTGGTTCAGCAGCGCGCTGACTTCTTCCAGACGCTGGGACAAGTGGTCGAGTTTGGAGAGCAGGGAAGATTTCATCCGGAATTCTGTCGAACGGGTGTGGCCGGGGACGCGATCAGTGCGCTGCCTGCGCGGCGAATCAGGGAGCAGGGCGCCCCGCAGCTCGCGAGCGAGGGTGCAACGCGTGGCGAAGCTCGCCGCTAGCGCTTGGTGCGAAACAGCTGCGGCAGCAGCTGGGCAAGGCGGGCGCGCTCGTCGGCGTCTGCATTGTGCAGCGCCTGTTGCGGACCGTGCAGGAACTTGGCCGTCAGGCCGCGCGACAGCGCTTCGAGCACCGCCTCGACATCTTCGCCGCGGGCCAGAAGCTTACGCGCGCGGTCGAGCTCCGCGCGCCGCATCGCCTCGCTGCTTTCCTGCAGGTCCTGGATCAAAGGCACGACAGCGCGGCTGTCCAGCCAGTGCATGAAGGACTGCACGCGGGTCTCGATGATGGCTTCGGCTTGCGCAACCGCCGACTGGCGATTCTCGACGCCAATCTGCACGGCGGTGCCGAGGTCATCGACGGTGTACAGGAACACATCGTTCAGGCGGCCGATCTCGGACTCGATATCACGCGGCACCGCAAGGTCGACCATGAAGATGGGCTTGTGGCGGCGCGCCTTGATTGCGCGCTCGACCATGCCGAGGCCAATGATGGGCAGCGACGAAGCGGTGCATGACACCACCACATCGAAATGCGCCAGCTGCTCGGGCAGGTCGGCGAGACGCATCGCCTTGCCGCCGAAACGGCGCGCCAATTGTTCGGCACGCTCAACGGTACGGTTGGCAATTGTCAGGCTCTTCGGGAGCTGCGCTGCGAAGTGCGTCGCGCACAGTTCGATCATTTCGCCAGCGCCGATGAACAGCACGTGCTGGTCCGACAGCTTGTCGAAGATGCGTTGCGACAGTCGCACCGCGGCGGCGGCCATCGACACGCTGTGCGCGCCGATTTCGGTCGTCGAGCGCACTTCCTTCGCCACGGCGAAGGTGCGCTGGAACATCTGGTGCAGGTAAGTACCCAGTCCACCGGCGGCTTCGGCCTGGCGGACGGCGTCCTTCATCTGGCCGAGGATCTGCGGCTCGCCCAGCACCATCGAATCCAGCCCCGAAGCGACGCGGAACGCATGGCGGACGGCATCGTCCTGCGGCAGCGCGTACAGGTAAGGGCGCAGGTCCGAGTATGAAAGCTTGTGATAGTCGGCGACGAAGTGCGCCGTCTGGTCGAGCGCTGCGTCGATATCGCCGTCATTGGCGCTGGCACCATAGATTTCAGTGCGGTTGCAAGTCGACAGGATGGCTGTCTCTTGCGTGCGCTGCCCGACATTCCCGAACCATGCGCAAGCGGACGCCACCGCCTGACCAAGCTGGTCGGCAGGGAAGGCCACTTTCTCGCGCAGCGAGACCGGAGCCGTGGTGTGATTCAGTCCAACGGCAAGAAGTTTCATTCAGGACAAGTCAAGGGAGGGTTTGTCGGGAAGTATTATAGCCTTGCCCCCCTGTGTTCAACCGGCTAGTTTCTCCAATCGGTAGCCATAGCTGTAGACCGGCGCCAGCCGGAAGCCGCGGTCCGGCCGCAGTCCCAGCTTGGTACGGATGCGGGATACATGGGTATCCATGGTGCGAGAGTTGAATTCGGTATCCTGCGACCACACCGATTCGAGGATGGTCGCGCGCGACAAGGGGCGGCCCAGGTTGCGGAAGAACAGCAGCGCGAGATCGAATTCCTTCTGGGTCAGGCTGATTGGCGAGCCGCCCACCGTCAGCCGTGCTGCCCTCACGTCAAAGGCAAAATCCCCGAATTCCTGTGCATCCGACTGGAATTTCGCAGGGTGTATGCGTGCGACCAGCACCCGCGCACGGAGCGCGACTTCACTGCGTCGGACCGGCTTGACCAGATAGTCCGACGGGCCTTCCAGCAGCGCATCGGCAAAATCCCTGTCCGCTGCTCGGCCGGTCACCATGAGCACCGGCAGGGTTTTTGCGGTCTGCCGCAGCGACTTCAACCAGCGCAGGCCCTCAGCTTCCGGCTGCCAGTGAAACACCAGCAGGTCCAGCCCTTCGCGCATGCCCTTGGCGACCTCGGTCTCATCGTTGTGCAAGCTCTGGCAGTCATGGCCGGCGGCTGTCAGCGCGTCGATGAGCAGCGCTCGCTGTTGCGGATCGTTATCGATCACCGCGATATGCATGACTTGACTTTCAATTTTGAAAATGACGGCAATGGTGCTGTTGTCGATGCAATTGAACGACAAATTTCTATTTCACAATGTTTAACGTTCGCCACCTGCGGTGTCAACCGTGAACGTCAGGAAAGCTGATCAACCTCAGACCTGTCGGCATACCGGCGATGTACTACCCGGGGCTGTGCCCCTGTGCCCTGGGATTTCAAATTGCTATGCTTCCTCCCCGTGCATCGAATCGCTGTAGCGATGTCCGGACCTCGCCTTCATTGACGGTGTCCTTCACAATGACCTTGCCAATCGACTTGTCGATGCGCCTGACGCGAGCCTTTTACGAAGGGCTGGCCAAGCCACAGCGTTTTGCTGAAGGTTTGCGCCTGATGGCCGAGACGCTCGACAGCGAGCTGGCCGTATTCGGGTTGTGGGACAGGCGCGGCCTGTGGGCCGTGTGGCGGCAAGCGCGCAAGGCAGGCGACAACGCGTGGCAATACCTGATTGAAGACAACCGCCTGCCCTCGACCGAATTCCGCATACAAGTGCGCAAGCTACCATCGTCGCGCTGGACGCAGGCTGATCCCTTTGACTTGCCCATTTCGTTCGGCCGCCTGAACGACACACGCCTGCATGCGCTATGCCGCAGACTTGCTGTTGGCCGTGCCGAGGCGCTGGTTTGCGTGTACCGGCAAGATGAAACCCTGCCGGGTCCTGTCACATTGCTGGCGGCTGAAGATATGCTGGCCACCTTGTTGCCCGGCCTGGAGCCGCTTGCGAAAATGCATCAGCTGGCCCAAGGGAGTCGTTACCTCACTCACCTGCTCAGCTGCATACGCATGCCGGTGATGCTGGTCGATGCGTCGGGTCGAATACTTGCCGCCAATCCTGCAGCGCGTGGATTGGTCGAACAAGCCCGCAAGTCCAATGGTGGCAAGCCAGGCGTTTCACTGCCGGGTCTCAGTGCAGAACAATTTTCAGCCATCGTTCGCCGCGCATGCCGACCGGGTGAGAAGGGAGGCGGCAGCCTGATGCAAGTGAAGCCCGGTAGTACACACACACCGTTGCAGGTCATGGCGACACCGGTGGCAGCCAACCCGGCAATCGGCTCGCACCAGCCTGCGGCGCTGATTCTGGTTCATGGCCCGCAAGGGGTCGATTCGGGCAGTCACCTGCTGCAACAGATCTTTGGATTGACGCCGGCCGAGGCCAGACTGACGCGGTTGATTCTTGAGGGCCGTTCTCCCGGGGATGCCGCCATCCAGTTGCATGTCAGTGTCTCCACGATACGAACGCAACTCTCTGCTGTCCTGAAAAAGACGGGCGCGCAACGCCAGTCCGATCTGGTGCGCCGCCTGTCACCGCTGCTGGTGCTCGACAGCGGCCACCACCTGCACTGATTTCCTCTGAACGTACCTGTTGTTTCCTGCGCCGCGCACGCGTCGCAGCGATGTGACTTTTTCCTTGGCGACTTTTAGTACATCGGCTTACTTCAAATGAAGGATGTGCGGCTTGTTGCCCCTCCGTAGCATCGACCGGACCAAGCAAATTGTTTGCAACGAACTTCTGCGTTGCATTTTTCATGTTGTCCGAGCCTTCCACCTAGGAGATGTCGATGACTACCACGTCCAGCGTTACAACGAATACCAATGACTACGCGCCTGGTGCCTACGCGATCATTACGGCAACCGGTTTTACTGCCGGAAGCACTGTGACATTCGAAGTTGACCATGTGTCTGATCCCGGTGCGGATGGCGTTTTCGGAACGGCCGATGACGTCGTCATCGAGATGGGCGGGGATGGTCATGATGCATGGGCAATTACGGACGGCGGAGAGGGCGACCTGGATGGCGTAGTCAACGGGACTGTCGTCACTACCTGGTATGTAAATCCGGATGATTCTGCTGGGGAGCGCTTCTTGTTGACGGCCAGCACGTTGTCCGGATGGTTTGCCAGCAACACGTTTACTGATGCAAAACCCATCACGGGCCAAGGTGAGCCGGCGAATCCAAATAACCCGGGCGGGTCACTGATCGAAACTTTCATCGTGTCGGCCACCGCGGGCACGGGCGTCATTCACTCCATCGTCAAAATCGCTAGCAATACCACGTTTGAACAGGGCTACAACTCGGATTACCGGGACGTTCAATTTGACGAAACCAACGCCGCCAATTTCAATCGCGCGATCACTCTGGCGGAAATCCCTGTTGTTGACATTAATGGCGTCTCGTATCGCGAGTTCGATCTCGATTTGAACGAAGATAACGGCGGCACCAATCCGTTGATCACGCTGCACACCTTGATGATTTTTGCGTCCGATTCGAATCTGTTGACCGGATTCGATCCTGTGACGCAGACATTCCCGGCCGGGACAGCCACGCTGATCTACAACATGGACGAGGCTGGCGATGTCTCCACACTTCTGACCGACTGGAATTCAGGTAGCGGTACTGGCGACTACGCCTTCTTCATTCCAGAACTTGGCGTAAATGGCTTGCCTGGGTTCACAGGTCTGTCCCAAGGTAAATACATTTATATTTATTCGGAATTCGGCACGCTGAACGGACAAGGAAGCGGGGTCAGTGGCGGCTTCGAAGAATGGTTCGTTGTGTCTGCGCCGAATCCTTCGATGACTATCGACAAGACAGCATCGATCGAAGGAAATGTGGCTGACCAAGTGGGCGACGTCATTAATTACACGCTGCTGGTATCAAATACGGGTAATGTCGCTTTGACTGGCGTGACAGTCACTGACCCTTATGCCGACCCGGATTCGATCGTGCGCGGCGCAGATCTGTTTGGTGATAACGATAATATTTTGGAGTTGGCTGAGGTGTGGTCCTATACGGCAACCCACACAGTCACGCAGGCCGAGATCGACAGCAATGGCGGTGGTGACGGCATGCTGGAAAACACTGCGACGGCTGACAGCAATGAAACCGATCCGACTTCAGATTCGGCAAGCGTCCCAGTCCTTCAGCTTCCGAGCCTGAACATCGTCAAGGACGCGTCGATCGATGGCGGCTCGGCCGATGCGGCCGATGAAGTGATCAACTACACGATCACGGTCCAGAACACGGGCAACACGACGCTGACGGATGTGACGGTGACGGATCCGTATGCGGATGAGAATTCGATCATTCGTGGCGACGATCTGGTGGGTGACAACGACAACCTGCTGGAAGTGGGCGAGACGTGGAGCTACACGGCGA
>JACCDW011397278.1_pt1 | contig 61448 bp, 89 predicted proteins | sample 7449781 | NCBI WGS metagenome assembly JACCDW01 (sample SAMN15323449, study PRJNA562643) | freshwater metagenome | isolation source: river surface water | place: USA:Blue River Watershed | collected 2017-08-18
AACAACACCGCCAGAAGCCGATTGAAGAGGAGACAGCCTACCAGTGGCAGACAACAGAGCCTCACGGCCCCAATAGTCAGGCGGGTTTTCTTCGTCGTATTTCCGTGCCGACTTGGTAACTGGCAGTTCAAGGCCAACATCTGCCGCCAACCCACGAAGACCACTTGCCTGAGCCTGTGTAAGAGGCTTCAACCCAGCCCAACCCTCACCAAGACCTTCGTCTGAAGGCGACTTCGGCGCAGACGGAATTGTAGCAGACCTGACGTTGATCTTGCCTTCCGGTACATAAGCTTCGGCTTCCTCAAACGGATAGAACGGAACGCCGCCACCCGCCAAACCCTCGCGGCCCATGGACGGACTTACAACGCCACCCATGCTATTTGCGGCGTCCTCTGTGGCGTCCTTGTAGTTCACCATCTTCAGGCCCTTGACCTGAGTTACGGCATCCGGCTTAGTCTCTTCAACTTCCTGCGCCAGAAGGCCGATTTGCGTCTTAGGATCGCCCTTAAAGTTATAGCGATAGATAGTCTGACCGTCATTCAGCTTACCAACTGCCTGAATGTTTTCCTTGAGCCGCTTGTCAGAGAAGATGCTGCCAATAGCGCCCAAACCGCCGAAAATCTGAGAATACATATTCGGGGCCGGGGCAGTCGTGGAGGAAGTACCGCCAGCGCCAGCGCCAAGACCCTGCGCGATGTTCGCAAAGAACTGGGCCTGCTGGTAGGGGTAAGCCTGCTTCTGCATCCACTGCTGATAGGCGGCCTGAAGTTCAGCCTGCTTGGTAGCCTGCTGTTGAGCGCCAGCAGCCATCTGAGCCTGAGCGCCCTGAAGTACAGAACCCTGAGCGCCAGCGCCCAAGGCGGCCAACTGCTGGCCCATAGCGCCACGATTTGCAACCTGTTGCCCAGCCAGACCCATGGCCTGACCGTAGCCCTGATTGTAAATGTTAGACATGGACATAGCATTGGCCAATTGCTGCTGGCGAGCCATTTCAGCCTGAGCAACACCGCCACGATCACCGCCGAAAGCGCCAGCGTTAATAGCGCCGCCCTTCAGGCTGGACATCTGCTGTGCGCCGCTCTCAAGCAAATTGGCCTGAGTAGCGTCCGCGACATCCCTCACATACGGAGAATAGAACCGCTCATACAACTGAGGGGTAATGCCCTTGGCGGCCTGTTGCGTGTAACGCATACCCTGTTCAATTGCAGGCAGAGCCATGCCTTGGGCGGCGTTAACATTGGCAATACCCTGACGCTGAGTGGGAGTAAGGCCAGCAACCAGATCGCCCTGATACTGCCTGTAAGGCTGATCAACAGCATCACGGGCCATATTCAAGGATTCTTTGTAAGCCTTCATAAAGGCTTCTGGTGGCTTAAAACTTGATGTAGTTGTATTCCCGCCGCCCTTACCGCCGCCCACCGCAGTTCTCCTTAGTTCACGACTTCCTGCGGAGGCACCATTCCTGTCCTTGCACCGTACAGGAAGAATGCTCCAGCAGGAGAGCCAAATTGACGCTCATAAAGCCGCGTTTTCGCATCGGTGCGCGAATTGCTGAGAACACCTATCATCAGGGGCATTTCCAACTTTTCACTAACCTTTTTGGCAAACTCAACCAGTTTGCGCGCCCTTCCCCCCTTGGCCGCGCGGTAATCAGGATGCACGAAAACACACATTTCTTCAAGATATGATACGTTGGAATACCAATTTTGGGAGATTCTCAGAATAATACCGCCCTCAAGTTCGTTCTTCTTGCCAATAACACCAATAATTCCGCCACTCAAATACAGAAAAGGACGGATGCTATTCCTCACCTTTTCTTCGTCCATCTCAAAAAGACCGTTCTCTACACCTACAATGTGGGCCAGCTTAATGATGCTGTCCTCATCTTCAGGCTCCGCTGTCCTAACGTAAACTTCGTTTGGATTGTTCATTTCATTCTCCCCTTGTTAGTCCTTCTTGGGAGCGGGAAGTTTCTGAAGGGTCTTAATCGTGTTGGCCCTCTCATACTTTACCCACTCATCAAGCGCCTTGTGGCCAGTGTCCAGATCGCCACTGCCAAAACCCATAACAGCATCAGGCGGAATAACATACTCCCCGCCAGCCGCGACAATAGCGACAGGATCGCCGCTTGCCATTTCGTCTACATCGCCGCCATCAGCCTTGCGCTGCTTGACCATGTAATCAATGATGTCAAATCCATGGGCGGTGTTGCCTTCGCCAATGGCTGAAACAATATCCGCCGGGATCACATAGGAGCCTGACGGAACGTGCATTGGGAGATGGTCTGTGCGCCCAGCAACGGGGGCCTTGATAGCCCCTGTGTGCAGCTTTGTAGCGCCGCCAATCGGCGTGACTGGCTCAGGGGCGGCAATCTTCTTGGCAAGGCTGACCGCTTTGCTAATGGACTTAGACGGGGCTTTGCTCATCACGCATCCTCTGAATAGATAACTGTTATGACTGAACCAACACCCGGCTTTATAATCAGGCCATTTGTAATGGGAATGCCAAGCCCGACAATGCCTGTGCTGTTAGGGATCGTATAGACTGTATTGGTGCTGTCAGCGGCAACAACTGTTGCCGAATCGTGAATAGTCCCGCCAGTGGCAGCGGTCACAATAGATATGCTGACAAGGCGTCCAGAACCCGCGAACACCCGCGTGTTTGATGTGATGTCGCTGTCAACAGAAGTTCCGGCAGTCTTTTCATACAGCGTCTTAAAGTCGCTCAGAGCCTGAACCAGAGCGTTAACAGCTACTACGCCGTTCTTTTGGACTGTAACAAGATCATCAATGTTTGCCATATTTCACCTTAGTATTTGCCATCCGGCTGGAAGCGATAGCGCATTGCACCAATACGCCAGAAGCTATTCAGGTCAGAACTTGAAACGCTGATGGAAATAAGGCGGCCCCTCATGCGAACGCTGAGATATTCGGTGTCTTGCGTCACGGCATAAGGACCATACTGAATAGGTTCTTGGCCGGGGTAATTCGTTACATAGAACGTGACGTTAACAGTAGCGTTTCTCTGAGAATCAACGAAACTCCACTTCATGTCAGGCCAAACCTGATCAATGAATGTCATTTGGTCGCCTTCAGCAAGGGCAGCGTAACCAGTTGTGAAGCCGCTATCAATGGCATAGTTGTTTGCATTGTTGCTTGTTTCGTGCTGGTAAACGTAGGAAAACTCTTGGTATCTGATTACACCAAAAGTTCTATCGGTCAGGCTTGTGGACGCAAAATTTGCGTTTGCCATCGTCACTGAACTTGGACTGTAGCAAGTGATAACACCGCTTCCCGTGCTTGTAGTGTTAATAGCAGCGCCGCCAACAGTGTATGAAACAGTAAACTGATTTACACTCACAACTGTTTTTACAAAGTAAATAGTGCCAGCAACCAGACCAACTGGCATTGATTCTGTAGTCGTAAAGTAAACAGGCGAATTGGCGGAAAGGTTATGGCCGCCCCAAGTCACAACAGCAGGCGATGCGCTTGTGATTGTTACCGCCGAAGATTTGCCAGTCGTGGAGGATGTGACTTCATAGTTCCCATCAAATTCAGTTTCTGTCATCTCAGAAATGTTGATGAGCGTTCCGGGCGGGAAAGTTCTTGTGACTGGAGAAAAGTAAAGTGTAGCCACAGATGAGGAGCCAGTAGCATAACGGCTTACGCTGGGTGCATATTCGTCAACAGCAACGCCATTATTCAACCCTACAGACGAAGATGCCGCCACGCCAATAGGCGGGCCAAGGACAGACTGGTCAATCCAAGCTGTGCGGCCAACCAAGACATTTCCGTTTTCTTCATCCTGATACCCGTAATCCCACTGGTTCAGCGCGACATTGTACTTAACATATGCGTTTACCTCACCTGTACCAATCAGGCTGTTCTGAATGTTCAGGCTGTCAGCCGGGTCAAGGCCAGAAGTGTAATATGCCGGGAAATACCAAGTGATTTCATTGTACTGGCTGTTGGGCGCGCAACGGATGCGGTCTATGTACGGGTTGCCGTTTTCATCTGTGCCGGGATACAGGTTCTGGAAAATCTGGTCCCACACAGGGCATGGGATGACCTCAACGCCATTTCCAGCAAACCTGAAGAACTGCTTCTGGCTCATCCAGTAAACAGTGCCGCCCATCTGACCAGCAGCCTTCTGCGAAATCAAACCAGCGTTGGCACCAATCTTATTGAAGCTGTAAATATACGGTTGGCCAATGTAGGTCATTGACCATACATCAATGTCCGTCCAGAGGATCGCCTGCTGTGCCGCCTGAAGGCCACCAACAATCTTTGATCCAGTCGGAATGCGATAGCTGCCAGCTTGGTTGATTGCCTGAGCCTGCCATACGGTGAAGTCTTCAAGATCGCACCAACGGACAAGAAGCGGGTCTTGAATGGAGCCAAAAGAAGAACCGTAAGCAATGACCTGTCTTTGCGGCATCGCAACAAAAGCACCTGAATTTGCGATAGGTGCGTTTGGCATGTAGCTAAGATTTGAGATGGAACTTCCGACAGGTTGCCAATAATACAGCGGGCCATTTTTGGGGCAGGCGACAAGAATGGAACCCCAGTTATCAAGGGTCCAATCATTGCCGACTATAGCTTCTCCCTGATCTGCGGCGGGGATTGCGCCGCTGCCATAAAGACCTTCACCGTAAATGCCGCCACCATAAAAATAGTTGTCACCACGGTTAGAAGAAACAAGACTTACAAATTGCTCAACTCTAATAGACCCAGCGTTCTCATATGCACTCACTGGCATAGTTACTGTTCCGGCTACAGTCTGTGATCCTGTGGCTGAACTTGCATAAGAGAAGTATCCGGGGAACGAAGATGTAACAACAACTGTTCCGTTGTAACCAGAAGGCGTCACACCAGCGATAGTGACATATGTGTTAACCGGGACAACATAAGAAGTGTTTGATATTGAAACAGTTGCTGTAGTTCCATCGCCTGATGTGGATGTTGTTGAAAAAGTTGTGGCAGGAGAGTCAACGCTAATCTCAAATTGATTAGCCCCGTTAGTATCATTTACAGTATAAAGCCCAGAAACAGTTGTGCCGCCAACATTTGTTGGGACAGGTGCATTAAAAGTATCTCCAACAGAATATCCATGATTTGTCAGGGTAACTGTTACTGTCGTTGTTCCATCAGTGGTGTAAAAAGGTGGAGCGCCGCCCAATGTAACGGCAGCATTTACCGTACCACCATCAGAATTAGCGGCGGAACCTGACTGAGTATATGTAATGCTATACTCCGTTACAGACGCAATTGTAAAAGTCCCATTGAAACTTGTGTCTGTAACGCCGCTAACATAAACTTTTTGACCCGCATAAAATGTATGCGGTTGAGAAAAATTAACCGTAACAGTTCTGGTGCCGCTGCCAGTAGATGTAACTTTTGAAATCGGGACCAGAAGATCAGGAACTACAAAAGTCAGGAAATCTTCGCCTATTGTAAGGATGTCGTAGGGTCCAAGAATGTTTACGTTCCCAATATTTATGATTGTTGGGAAGTAGATATATGACGCGGCGCTTGGAACATCGGTTGTGTAGAACGTAACAGAAGATGACCCCGGAGATGTGGTCATGCCAAAGCCACGGTAAAATGTTATGGAAGTACTTCCAACCGTAACCGTGGTATAGTTTACGCAATAATAATATCTGCTGGCATTGACCGTGCCGCTGGTCACAAGAAATGCAGCACCATATTCAATGTCGTTTGTTCCCCACTGATCAAAGTCAGTGGCGCGAGTGAGAGCCCAATTAGTTGAGCCGCTGCCAACCGTAGTTACGGTATACACGCCATTTTGGCTGGCAGTAGTCTGGTCTTTAACCAAAACTCTTTGACCAGCACTTAGCGAAATACCGTCAATGCTAAGTGCAGCTTGAGTGCCAGAATTTGTTAAAGTAGCGCCAACGCCAGATGTACCGTTATTGTATGTGGCTGTAAGATTGGCTGTTGTTGCAGCCACAACTGCTGTGTGGTTGTTTGCTTCATAGCCAATGCCTGTCCCGCCCAGAGTAACAAAAGCGGACAATACATCAGCAACAATTGTGCGCGGGGTCACATCAAGAAGTGACTGATCAGCCTCACGATAAACCTGAACGCCTACATTCCGTTCGCCGCCAATCGCAAGATACTTGGTATACTCAAGGTCACTCCAAGCCTTCAGGGCGCGCACAGGAGCCGGAAAAGAACCAGCGATAAACTGTGTCCAGCCGCCAATCTTCTGGATCAGACCCAAACCAGTGCGGTCAGGAACAAACCGGACCAGAGTGGTGTAGGAAACCGCCATCTCATTGAGGGTCGGTGTCTTGTTGGTATCAACACCCGGAATCAGCTTGAGGGTTGCGTGAGGCATTTATTAACCCCTACCCGGCGTAGCCACAGGAGATGGAGAGATGGATGTCCAGCCAGAGGCGGCAAACTTCTTGCGGTACTCTTCAACAGTCGCGCCGCGCAGGAGGGCCTGATACTGGCTTTCGTAAGACTGAGCCATGGCGGGATCATCACTCTGGCGGCCAAAGTTGCGCTGATAGCCGCTGATGAAAATCATGGAAGCCATCAGGAACAGGTCAGGGAGGTATTGCGAAATAAACGTCTGGGTGTTGACGGCGGAAAGTGTTTCCGGCCTGTAAGTTCCAATAATCTCAAGCGTGTAGGCCGCATCCGGCCACGGGCCAAGAGAGAACGTCCGCTCATCAATCATGGCGAAGTATTCCGGCACACCAGCGTTTGACGAACTGGGCCAAGAATACTGAATGTATTCCTTGGATACCGGGAGAACCGGGTTTCGCGTACCAGAGTCAGGATTTGTAGTTCCTGCCGGGGTGATCACGTTAACATTCTGAAGGGTGACGAAAGTACCCTGAGTAAGTTGGACCTTTGACGCGCTGGCGGTTGTGGAGAAGCTTGTGTTCGTGAGAACAGTAGAAAGAAGATCAAGATCGCGGTAAATGCGAAGTTCCGCGTAATCAATTGTGTCTGGAAGAATAGCAAGCCAGTTCGGGTCAGTTTCCGGCACGACCGAAAGTGTAGCCAAAGCAGTCTTGTAAGTGCTGTAAGTCAAACCCGCCATGACACGGCCTCATTAACTTCGTTTCCGTTGTTTTACCATAGCTTATGGCTTTTGCGAAGCCAATGTTGTTACCTCTTGCAACGCTTTTTAATGTGGTCCCACTGGCCGCCACGGCGAATACAGGTCTGCATTTCTTTTTCCTTTTCGGGCGTCATGCGCTCCTTAAGGACAGGGATGGCCTCACGAATGATGCTGCCAGCCATACTCAGCCAAAAATCTGGCCGCTGGGCGATAAGAAAGCCGCCAGAGCCAACGCCCAAGAGCATTACGACTATGGCGGCAATCTTGATCCAGTTCATTTGAGGGACTTCTTGGACTTCCAAGACCAAACGGCAACGAAGATTGTGCCAATAGCGCCAATGACAGCCATCGCGGTTTCGTTGTCAATGTAGCCCTGACCAGCCGCCCAGCCAGCAAAAGCAGCAAGAATTGTACGGACAATTCCCCAAATCTGGTCTGCATTCATGTTCATTTTGCTTCTCCACTTAAGGTTGACATTCACTCTTTCCTTGATAGGGCGCGAGACGCGACATTCAGGATGTCCCGCGCATAACCAAGATCAACGGGCTTCTCTTTCCAGCCAACAGTTATCTGCCCAATGAACTGGTTAATCTCAGGCGGAACTGAAACCCGGCAAGTGAAGGCAACGCCCTTGGAAAGATACCAAAGACCTATCTCAGACTGAGGCCGCCTATAATCCCCGCACGGAATGTTGCCTGCGATAAGTTCAATGGCGTCCTGATTGTTGCTTAGATTGCTTGTGAACAATCCAACATCAATGCCTTCAACGTCCTTCGCGCGACCGCCATCCTTTTGGTAAGCACGGACACTGACGCGCCTATTCAAAATCGGGTCAACAGTGAAGATTACCAGAACTTCCGCCTTGAGTTCGCGCATGATGTCGGCGGAAACCTGATCAAAGCGGTCCTCATTCATCTGGGGCAACTGACGCTGCTTTTCCCAAACATTGAAAAACAGATCAAAGTTGTTGTGAATGAAGTATCCTGTGTACCCAAGGACGCCCAGAAGGATCACGACAATCAGCTTGAAGGGACTGTCAATGTAAGTCAGCACAGACATTGCCGTGCTGGCAATATCATTCCCGCCAGCAGGCTTGGGCGACTCTGGGCTTTCACCTTCGGACATTTTAATCTTTCTTCAGGAAGAGCGTTTTCTCAGCTTCCCGGCGGCGGGTAAGGCCAGCGAGAACCTTGCCAGCGGCCTTGTTCCAAAGAAGAAATGAATTGGCAGCACCCTCTACATCGCCAGCGTTAAGCTTCCTGACAACAGAAGATGAGGAGAAATTACCCGGCCCGATATTGTAACAAAGGGAAACCATTGCAGCGAACTGATTTTCAGTCGGCGTAATGGTGATCGCCTTGTCTACAGCCGCCTCATACTTACCAAGATCACGGGCGAGGATTTCCTCCGCCTCTTTTTCTGTGATCTTCATGCCCGGTGTAACTTTCGGCTCACCAGCAGCAGAGGTGTGTCCATAGCCAATTGTGTCCACACCAGCACTACATTTATAAGTTGTAAGCCTCAACCCTTCAAACGACTTAATCAGGTCAAGTCCGGCCTTGTTCGTCTTCATTGTTTCCCTCGCTCACAAAAACAAAAGCAATTCTGTTGATTACTTGTCGGCCTTGCCATCAAGCTTGTCACTGATTTTGTTTAGCATCTCTTTGATTTCTTTGATGCTTTCAGAAAATTCATCGCGCCGGATATATGCGACTGGAAGTTCTTTTTCCATCTGATGAAGGTCTTGCTTCAGCTTTTCAACGGCGTCCCAGAGTTGACGCAAGAACCATCCAGCGCCAAGGAACACAAGACTGGCCGCCGCATTGAAAAGAATCTGATAGTCAAGCATCATCTTCGCACCCAAGCACTTTCCCCCCATTGATTTTCTACATGGGTTTTTAAGCAAAGAAAAGGGGGCAGTTAGCCCCCAAATTCGCGTCCTTCGTACCAGCCCTTATCCCATAAATGCAGCAAGCGGGCGAAGTAGTCTTCGTACTTCTTGCCTATAGTCTCAAGGGAGTATTGCTCCACGGCGCGCTGGCGGATCAGGCGATGGTCAACCTTCTCCGCCTCAATAGCAGCCCGCTTAAACTCTCCAAACGTCCTGCATCTGAACCCGGTCACGCCATCAACAACGGTTTCAGTGAACGCGCCCCAGTCCGTTGTGATCACGGGAGTGCCGCAAGCTTGCGCCTCCACGTTAACATTTCCAAACGGTTCAATGTAGATCGTCGGCACAAAGACCGCCTTGGCGCGCGACATGAGGCGGCCACGCTCCTCCGGGCCGATCACGCCAACATATTCGCAGCCCAAAGGAGCCTCGCCTTGGCCCGCCACCACAAGCTTCTTGCCAAGGTCAAAGCAAACATCCGCCGCGATCCTGTAGCCCTTGCGATCAATCAGGCGGCCAATGAAGAAGTAATAATCATCCTTCTCCTCACTGAACGGGAACTGATTGGGGTCAAGATAGCCGGGAATAACCGTATCCCACCAGTTGCCGTCAATGCTGTGCGGATCACCGCTGCGGGATGCGCCATAGCAAGTGTGCATCCAAGCATAGCTTTCAAACACCCGGTACTTGCTGAATGAGCCGCCATAGCCAACGCCAAACTCAACCGTCATCATGTCAGGCAGGGAATCGGCTATTTGCTTCTGAGCGTACCCGGCAATGATGCAGATGAAGTCAGTCTTATCGTTTCTATTGGCCTTGATGCCATTCACTACATTTTGATTGAAGTCCCGCCAGAATGGCAGATTGTAATCAAAGCTGGCTGATGTGAAATGCTTGTCGCCAACGTGGGCGGCGCGCTCTGCCTCACTCACGCATGTGATGTGTTTATCGCAAGTCGCTTCGTTATATTCACCGCCGTACAGGTAGACCGTATGTCCACGGTCTTTCATCATGCGGCAGAAGTTGATCACCTTAGCGGTGTAGGCACAACTGATATAGTCAACAGTCGTGTGAGTGTGCGGTAAAGCACAAACGTGAAATATCATTTTTCCTCCCCGAAGTTTTTAGACTACGCCCAAGGCGGCGGCAGTGTACCTTGTTGTGGGTTCCTCTGGTTTTCAATTTCGGCATCAAGCAGGAACTGCATAGTTCCAACCTCACCAAGACCCATCTGAGACTCAACCCATCCCTGAACGATTTCAGGAGTCAAAGCCTCATACGCCACGAAGGGCTGACCGGGAGAAGGCAAAGAGATTGAGCCATATCTATAGGCGGAATATGCGCCATCAGTGGCGGTATAAATCCAGTTAACAACGCTGACCACGTTCTGAACTGGCTGCTTTGTCACCGGGTCTGTCTCATTGTAGACAACCTCAAGTGAGGGGAATGACCAAGTATAAACACTAGCCATTATGCACCTTCCGCTTTAACGAAATTTTCTGTTTTTGCAGAACTTTCAACCTTCTGCATGATGGACAGTGCTGCTGGAGCAAGGCGGATTCCTCCAGCTTTGACAGCAACATCAAGCAAGCTAATAAGCGCATTTGCCTCATCAACGCTCAATTCAATTTTGATCATTTTTGTCTTATCCCACATTATTGGCCTGATTTAAGTTTGGAAACTTCCGACTCAAGAGTTTTAACAATAGACAACATTTCCTGCAAAGCTTTAGTCAGTATTGGGATAATTGTCTGATAAGATACACTTAAATAAACCCCGCTGTCTCGCACAACACCTTCTGCATATGGCTTGTCATTCATAGCTGACTTAATTTCCTGAGCGATAAATCCGGGCTGCATTTGACGCTCAGATGACCAATCAGATTTATAACGGAACATAACTGGCCTTAAAAGTGAAACAACTTCAAGGCAAGAATCAAGGTTAGATATATCTTCCTTAATTCTAAAATCGGAGCCATTCACATAAGCGCCAGCGCCCCATACACCAGTCCCGCTTACCTGAAGATTGTATGCGCCCTGATCTGTAGTGCCAGCAATATACACCTCTCCACCAGAGGTAATTCTCATGCGTTCTGCGTTTGCAGTTTTGAAAATTGCGGCTCCACCAATGTCAAAAGTGTAGTCAACAGTCGTTGCCACTCCGCCGATATTACGGTTTGTAAGCTGATATGCCCCCAAACCAAGGCCGTAATTACGGGAGGCATTTTGAACCGAAATAACGGTCGTTGTTGTGGTGTTGTCATAGGCAGTTACATCAAGATTATACTCAGGTGAACTTGTGTTTATTCCAACATTAGATGGGCCAATAAGTATATTGTTTCCAAGAGAGTTTATATAAAGCGGCTTACCTGAAAAAGACTGAATGTAGGCGTTTGATGCGTTGCTTCCAAATGAAAGGTCATGTGTAGCGCCACCTCCGCTATTCGCAATTGAAACAGCGTAAGTTGAGGGCGTGGAAGTGGTTAATGTCGGGCCAACAACTTCCACGCGCGTTTGAGGATTAACCGTGCCTACGCCAAAATTTCCAGCGGCGGTAATGCGAACCCGTTCTGCATTATTTGTCGTAAACGCAAGAGGGAAATTTTGATAATTTCCAAAATACGTCACGGAACCATCAAAGCTAAGAGTGGTGTCATTTTCAAACGTAGCGCCGTTGTACGTTGTGAATACAGTATTAAATGCATTTACGGCTCTGTCGTTCTGAACCAAGAGCCTTTTGTTTGTTGTACCTGTTCCACCAATAGCTACGTTACCAGCATTGGAAATACGCATACGCTCTAAATAATTGGTTTCAAAGCGCAGAAGGTTATCTTTATCTGCGATAAAGGATGCTTCTACGTTATCTGAAGTAAGGGCAACGCTTCCGCTTGTGCGCCACAAACCGCCCTCAGAAACAGCCCCCGAACTGATTGACTGAAGAAGCCAACCATCTGAGGCCCTACCAGTCATTTTAATGAAGCCAACGGAAGTAATTTCTGCATTACCATTTACGGTAAGGGCCTCAGTCGGTGTGGTTGTCTTTACCCCGACATTTCCATCCGCCTTAACAACAAATGGGCTGCTGTCAGGATTTGTGGTGTCCTCAACAAGCAACGCATCGCCAGTACCAAGCTGGGTCACGCGAAGGGCGGCATTTGTATTGTCTGTAAGAGATATGATCTGATTGGCGGAGAACGTGTTAGTGCGGTTTTCTTTCGGGACAATGCCGCCTTCAACTGCGATCACACCAGCAGACGAACGCGAAATCGTCGTATCGTTAGCGTTGCCCACTTCAAGCGTTGTCGCCTGAACAGCGCCAGTAACGGTAACAAGCGATGTGCCGTCAAACGTGAAGTTGGCAGAAGCACCCAGAGCGCCAGCGTTATTGTACTGTACCTGACCAGTAGAACCAGCGGGTGTCCCTGTCGGACCCGTGGCACCAGTCGGGCCTATCGGGCCTGTCGGGCCTGTAGCGCCCGTCAAGCCAGTCGGACCTGTAGGACCAGTAGCGCCAACTGACGCATACAGCGTCCAGTATGTTGGGTTTGTAGGAGCGTTGCCCGTCGTTCCAAGGATACAAATATATGTGGAGCCGTCTGTGTAGCTGACAATATCATTGACAGCGTAAGCTGTAGCGCCGTTATAAGCGCCCCGCCAGACGAACCCTACACCTGTCGCACCCGTGGCACCTGTAGGACCATTAGCGCCCGTAGCGCCAGTCAAACCAGTCGGACCCGTGGCACCAGTCGGCCCGGTAGCGCCTGTGTTACCACTTACACCTGTAGCGCCTGTTGGACCCGTGGCACCCGTAGCGCCAACGTCACCTGTAAGACCTGTTGGGCCAGTAGCGCCCGTAGCACCTACTGGGCCAGTCGCACCAGTCGGGCCAGCAGGGCCTGTCGGGCCTGTGTAAGCCGCAGAGGCAGGGCCGCCAGCAACCCACTGTATACCGTCCCAGATGTACAGAGTATTGTTGCTCAGGACCACATAGGCATCGTTCGTCGTGTTCCCAGAGCCGGGAAGATTGGCGGGAGTGGCTACCGTACCCTTGTAGGTGAAGCCCGTGCCATTAGGACCAGTAGCGCCAGTCGGGCCTGTCGGGCCAGTGGCACCTGTCAGACCAGTCGGGCCAGAGGCACCTGTGGCACCTGTCGGCCCCTGAACGCCCGTAGCGCCAGTGACACCTGTGGGGCCTGTCGGACCCGTCGCGCCTGTAGCACCGTTTGTACCCGGATTGCCTGATGCACCAGTGGCACCTGTCGGACCTGTGGCACCCGTGACGCCAGTGGGGCCAGTAGCACCCGTGGGGCCAACAGGACCAGACGGACCCGTTACGCCCGTGGGGCCTGTGGCACCCGTAGCACCTGTAAGGCCAGTCGGGCCTTCCGGCCCTGTAGCGCCAGTAGGACCAGCCTGAAGGCCAGCGATGTCGCCAGTCGTTGTGCGTACAGAAGTACCGGACTGAACGATTTCAACTTGCTCAGTACCATCAAGGGCAATTGCCGCCGGGAGATTCGGGATTTGCACATTTGACATCAGAGCGGTCCTGTCTTCGGAATTTCAGTGAAATTATACGGCAGTGCCGGGTTGTTGACAACATATCCGCCAGACGAATAGGCGTTCGCAAAAGAAGAATTTTGCAAATCAATTTGCGTCACATTAACAACAGTGATCGTCCAGTTGCCATTGGCCTCAGTCGTTCCGACCACATCGCCAACAGTAACTTGCTGGCCAGTGATCATGCCGTTTGTAGTGTCAACAGTCAGGCGGATCAGGCCATCACCATTATCGGCGGCGGCAGAGATGTTCCGGTATGTAACGGCGTTCGGATCAGTACCCGGAAGCTGATTAAGGCTACCCGGAGCCGCGCCAGTCTCTTGTGTGACGCGATAATCATCATTCTCAGTAATGCGGAGCGTGTTGCCCAAAATGGGAATGCCAGTTGTCGGGTCAACTGTGTTTTGTCCAGATGTGGCCCGATAGTCCGTTTCCGCCTGTTGGTAGTTAGGAACGCGCGGGTTCATAACTGGCATCGGGTCAGCCGGAAGCACAATAGCGCGCAACTGTGTCTGCGGAAGGTCATTACACCGCCTGCACACAAGCTGGCGGAGGTTCACAAGCTTGTTACCCGCCCATTGGAACTGCCAGCGCAATTCTGAATGATTGTACTGAAAACCGCAGTTATCGCATATAGCGAATGCTTCCGGGTTTCTTGTGCTGACCTTTGCTCTACCGTGAGGGCGCATTCTGGCCTCACCTGAAATATGGAGCGATCATGGGCGAGATGTAGACAGATACGTTTTCAGTGTCCTGATTGGCGGCAATCATGTAGGATTCATCCGCTTCCTGCTTCAACTGGGCTGTCAACTGTGGTTGCCAGATGCGCGACAGGTAATAAGCCAAACCATTTGCAAACGCATCAAGCCAACGGTACGGAACGTCAATTGTCTGGCCGCCCGGAAGATTGGCGTCCTGAATCTGTGTCACACGGTAATATGTGATCGTCGTGGGCGATCCAGAGCCATCCGGCACAGGCCAGATCGTGACTGTCGGGTTGATCAGGCGATCAAACCAGAACACTGTCGGGAAGCCCTGCTGTGCCTTATTAGGATAGCTGGCGTACTCAGAGCGGCTGATCGGCATCATAATACGATCTGTATTCGTCGTTCCCGAAGGAGTGCGAGCATACATATCCAAGATCATAACCGTATCAGAAGGAACTGTGTAAGTGGAAACGCCCTCTTCAAGAGTGATCGTTTCAGTGTCAACCTTCCAAAGGTTTACTCCCATGTTGCTCCAGCGAGAGAGCATCATGTTCATTGCCTGACGGGCGCTGTTCAAATGCTCCTGAGCAATTGAAGTAGAGCGAACCTGACACAAGTTGAACGCATACAGCACCACCTCACCAATTGAGGGGTTGTAGTTATATGTCCCGCTTGTTGTCATCAGAGGCTCCCGTCATTCTTAACCAATAGCAAGATGAACATGGAAGAACATGCGTTATTTGCGGATGACCCGAAAGCCTGAGCCTCAACCGTTGTCTTTTCAGGAATGGCAATAGGATACTCAAATACATAGTCAGCGGAACCATTGTTCAGCGTTGTAATAGCGGCAGTCAGGCGGATATCGTTTGTGCCGCGCGTCATAAGACGCCCGGTAACAGCGTTTGAACCGCCAGCCTGACCAGCAGAGAACAAACCCTGCATCAAGTAGGCCGTATACCCAGCCGGAACTGTGTAGCTGCCAGTCACGCGGCGATTGTAGTCAAACGCGATGGTGTCGTACACAGTTGCAGGAACGCCCAGCGTTACAGTGCCAGTACCAATATAAATGGAACCAGCAGCAGAGTTTCCTGAACCCGCAGTGGCAACGTAAGCTTCGTTGATGTGCAGATAAGAGTTGACTGTCGTTACCGCCGTTTGGCCGTTAAGCGTAACGGTTTCCGAAACAGTGTTGTGGCTTGCGTTGAGGCCAGAAATATAGATGGTACGCGCACCAGTGCCGTTTGATGTGTCACTTGTGCTGTCAGAACTGACGCTCATCTGGAGCGCGGCAGACGGGAACGGCAGAAGGCCGCCATAGGGCCAAACAGTCTCAGGGCTTGTGTCAACGTCACCGTTGTACCCGAAGACGGTCACAGACTGGTGAAAGGAGATTTGATTCCTTGAAACCTGAAGTTCAAAAGGCTCAAACCGTCCGTTCTGTGTGATTGAGTAAGGTTGAAACGCCATTAGCCAATACCAGCCTGACAGATTGTTGCCACAACAGAACCTGTGCCGCTCGCAATTGTGAGGCGGATGCCACGGCATGGAATAGTCAGAAGACCGTTCTTGCTGGCGTTTGCTGATGTAAGATCGGCTGTCGCACCATTCCAAGTGGCGGAAGAAGCCACAAAGCCGGGAGCGAGAATGTCATCAAGCGTATATTCAACAGTGTAAGTGGCCGTGCCAGAGAGGACCGCCTGAATACCGATATTGATCGGACACTTGAAGTAATCAACAGCGTAGATGCTGCTGGAGCCAGCCCCTGTCTGGGAGATTGTGTTCACGGCCATTGCGTCACCTATTTACCCTTGCTGCGCGCCACAGCAATATTGTCTACAGCATTTGGATACGGGCGTCCAGCAGCGCGAGCCTTTGCCTTAGCCTGCTTGATCTGATGAGCCTTCATCGGCTTGGACTTGTGATCCGCCGGAAGCTTCTTTTCCCACACGGGCTTCATGGACATTTCCACTTCCTCAGAGATTTGTTAATGCGGCTGTCGGGATCGCGGGCAGTCTCAGAAGATGTAAGCTTCGCCTTCATGCCTTTCATGCGAGCGCAGAAGCTATCTTTGCGAGAGCCGCCTTCAGGCTGCGGACGCTTGATGTCTTTGCCCTGAGCGCGAAGCGATGCCCTGCCCTTTTCATTCAAACCGCCAGAAGGACTTTTGCCCTCTGCGCGCTGCCATGCAGGCGTCTTAGCCATTGCCTTCTCCTAAGAAAAGGACGGGATGCCAGATAACACCCCGTCCAAATGCCCCAACCACGGGGACTTCCAAGCGACCAACCGGGGAGGACCGCTGGCCGCCCGGAACTTTTAGCCGCGCGGCTTCTGGCCTTCGCCCTGAGCCGCCGTCCAATCGGAAGCGCAGATGCCGCCAGACTTGCGAGCCTTACGGTCAGCGCGACCGTGGCCCTTCATGCCAGCCATCTTGCCCATGTCCTTGCCAGCCTTGCCGCCAGACTTACGCATCTTGCGGGCTTCGGCCACAACGTCCTTGTTGCCAGAAACCAGTTCCGGCGTGTTCTTCTTCGGCATTACGCCCTTCATCTTTTCCATTGTTTTCGCTCCTTACAGATTAGGCAGTTGCATTGCGGTTCTGGAGATAGGACACGACAATCGTGGCCGTACCAGTTCCGGTGTTGGTTGCAGTAACCGCGATCTTGCGGTCAGTCGTGCCAACATCAATCCAGTTGCCGTTGCGCGTGGCATCGGTGCCGGGAGTGGCCGTCAGCGGGCCAACAGCAGCAGCGTCCAGCGCACCAGCCGCCGTAAGGAACGTGGCAGATGCAGTCGTGCCGATACCAAAGGTCGTGGCAGCGCCGCTGAAAATGGCGGTCACAAACACCTTGATGTCAACAATCTGGCTATTTGCGGGAATAACGATGTCGGTTGCACCGCTGGCCTGCGTGATATTCGCAGACTGCGCCATAAGCACCCAACCCGTGTTCTTCACATTGGAACCCAGCGTAGAACCGCTGGTATTCACAATGTCACCAGCCTTAATCGGCCCGGTGAAAGTGGTCACACCCATTGGTGTCTCCTTGCACTTGCGCTGTACCGTCTGTGCAAAGTCCGCTGGATCGGTCGGTACAACAAGTTAATCCAGAACAGGCGGTTGCCCGCCATCAAGTATTCGTATCAGCAATATTGTACTTGTGCAAGTATTCAATAGCGGAGGAGAGGATGTCGGTGTTTTCATTGAACAAACCAATTGCTTGATTGCACCGCGCACAAAGTAAACCGCGTATTTTCTCACTATTGTGGCAATGATCAACCGCCAAAGGTTTAATTTTGCCATTAACAACACTGGTTTCGGGTTTTGAGCAAATGGCACAAACGCCATTTTGGGCCAACAACATCTCTTGGTATTTTGCGAGGTCAATGCCGTAATAACGCTTAAGGCCATAGTGGCGCTGGGCCTCTGGCGTCATTTTGTATGTGCGCCTTCCTTCGGCCACAACTTTTACTGGCCTAAACTTCCCCTCACGAAGGTTGGAAAGCTTTAAGTTTTCGGTGTCACCATCATCAAAAATGACATTGAATTTTGGCCATTCCCTATAAGCAAGAAGCCAAGCCGCACGGGCGGCAGGAAACTCATGGTCATCAAGCCTGACATAGAGATACCGCGTATGTTTTCCGGTCTTTACGCTTGCGCGCCCGCCCTTAAAACACCCAGCGGGCGTTCCGGCTTTTACGTTCTTGGAAATATCTACTTTCCAAGTTAGCGCGCCAGTATTCGGGTTGTAGTCCAAAACTTCAGAAACGCGCTCATAAGTAAGTTCAATAGGTTTTACATAAGCCATAAGGGCCTCCATTCTGTTGCGCCAGAGAGTGTACCCTCTTTTGCTAAGAATGGAAGCCCCATTTTGTACCCTTCTGTGGGTAACTGCTAACCTATTGATTAGGTTGGCAGACTGCCCCAGATGGACCTCCAGTTATAATAGCCGAACGAATAGCGCTCGTACCCTTTGACAAGGAGGTTGTCAGTCACAAAATCTACCTGCATATCCGTCTCAAACTTGACGCGCTCCATGTAGGAGAGGCCATCAATGTTCGTGAGAAGGAACCAAGCGGTAGACGATGTGAGGTAGTCGTTCGTCATGTAGCCTTCCGGCAGACCGCCCGAAGTGCTGATGATCGCGTTCACATCGTTGTCCGCTGTACCCGGACGAAGTTCAGACTTCGTGAGGCGGATCGCAACAGGCTCAAGCTGCGGGGGAACCAGCAGCTTACGAGCGCGCGCGAAGACCTTCAGGCCAGCCTGATCCTTGAAGTTGGTACGGATGGCGATCATACCCGAAAGCAGGGTCGCTTCGTTCAACTCAACGTCAGTGGAGGGGCGGTTGGCAACCGTGCCGCCATCAATCGGGTGATTGGTGGCGATAAGAGCAACACCGTCACCGCCGACCGACGCATTGTAGGTCGTGGCAGTGTTGATGACGTTCGCGCCGTAGATTTCCTTCGTCTGATTGAACGACTCAATCAGGCCAAGGTTAGACGGCTGGAACTGTGTCTTATACAGGTTGTCGTCAATGGCCTTGCGTGTGATCGCGTAGCCAAGAGCGATTTCCGTATGCTCCTGATTGTAGACGTAACGCTCACCAGCACCGTTATCAAAAGCGGTCTGACCGCCTTCGGTCTTAAGCTGCGCGAGGCCCAGATACCGCATTTCGGCGGTACGTTCCAGAGCCATGCGCGACTCATGCTTGGTGAAAATCTTGTCGTACTGAGACGGAATCTGCTCGTACTTGCCTTCAATGCCACGGAGGCCGGGGAGGAGAAGGTCTTTAATTGCTGAGAGATTAACAGCCATTTGTCCTTACTCCTCTTAGATGCCCGTCGGGCCAGCGCCGTTATTGCGGCTGGTGACGTTGTTGAAGCCGACAATGATCTGGTTGTAAGCAGATGTGATGTCGGTCCCGTTCGCACCCGGAGGGCTTTCAATGAAGCCAATGATGCGGAAGGGAAGTGTGGCAGTTACGGCGGGGCTTTCAACATAAGCACCAGAGATGCCCGTGTTGGCGTTGCCCGTGCCAAGGTTGAACTGGATGTTCAGGCCCATATCAGCCAGACCAATGGCGGTGCCGCCAGCCTGAACGACGAACTGAGCGTTCGGATCGTCAACGATATAAGCTTCAACAGCCGCCGAAGCGTCAGCACCCGGCCAATAGTTGGACCAGACAGTGCGCTTCTGCGAGGTGGACAGATACTTGCAGCCGACGAAAATGCCAGCGATCTGAGCCGTACCAGCGGTAGCGCGGGTAATGTAACCCGTGTTGAGGTTGGATACGGGGTCGCCAAAGTAAACGGCGGTGGTGTCAGCAGAAGCGATCAGACGAACGGACTGTTCGTAAGTCGGCGCAGAGCCAAGGCCGCGATACTGGCGAAAACCAAAGGGGGCGTTTGTGTTGGCCATCCCGGTTTCTCCTAGAGAACAATCACGTTGATAACTCCGGGTCATCTAGTGATCAAGTACAAGGTTTACTTCCGCACCGGGGGAAGATGGTTAATTTATAACACGGAAAGTAAACTTTGCAATAGTCAAAATAAAACACCGCCCTACACAAGTAGAGCGGTGCATTAACGTGCAATTTTTACTTTATTCGTCGCTAATCGGCATAGCTTCAAACGACTTCTTGATGCTCGCCTTAACGCGCGGGTCATCGCGGTCAAACGTGCCTTCAGGAGCCTGATTAAGCTGGGCTTCCTTGGCCTTGACTTGCCTGCGGGCCTTAACAAGGTTGTCCTTGTGAATGTCCTCAGTCAGCACCTTCGGGCGCTCCATCAGGATCATGCCGTCCCGCTCAATCGTCTGCCAGTTGCCCTTGGGCATCATCTGCGGATGGCGGGTGGCAGGCACGGCTTCCCAGCCCTGACGGGCCAGTTCAACCTCATGGGCCGGGTCTTCCTTGCCCCAAATGGTCTTGCGCTTCCATTCATAAGACCAACCGTCAGGGATAATGTGCGGATCAACCCAGAAACGGTCAGCACCATCGCTGGTATCGCCCTTCAGATGCTGGCGGATTTCAGCCGCCCTACGTTCAGCACGGGCGCGAGGGTCTTCTTCACGCTTGGACGCGCGCATATCCTCACGGGCCTCCGAAATAGGCTCCGCGCGCATCTCCTCAATGACGCGGGGCTTGGGTCCGGGCTTCTTTTTTACAATTTCAGGCGTGTTTTCTTCGCTCATTACTGCAACTTCCCTTCTTTCTTCAGGGCAACCTTGTTTTTCGCGTATTCTTCAGGCGTCATGCCCATGATGGACGCCATTTCACGCTCTGCACCGCTCAAAGTAACCGTATTGCGACCGCCAGAGCCGTTAGAGGCGGCGCGGGAGGACGGAGCGGCGGGCGGAGGAGGCTTCCTTGCGACAGGCTTGGCCGCCATGGACGTTGGCTCCTCAGTTTCCTGATGGGAAACAGCAGTGGGCTGCTTCCGCATACCCATCTGGCGCTCAATTTGCTCAAAATACTCATCACTGTCAGGCACATAGCCGTCAGAAACAGCGATATTGTGAGCGCCGATCATACGCATGTAGAGTTTCTGGTCCCTGACGCATTCAGGATGCGACCTGACCCACGCTGCGGAGCGCGGAGAAAGCTGGGACGCAACCGCCTCAACCGGGTCCATAGGCTCTTCAGCCTGCTTCGGAGGCGGATTGGCAATACGCTGTTCAAGCGCCGCCTTCCCATTCTCCAACTGAAGCAGTTTCGCGCCGTTAATGGACATCTGAGACTGGATTTCAGCCGCATGTTCATAGTGGCCCGCCGACATCGCCGCCGCATAGTCACGCTTCAGCATCTGATTGGAGCGGTTCACGCTGTCAATTGCGCTTGAAATAAGCTGCAAATTGCTGTCTTGAACTTCCATGGAAGCCTTGGACGCATGTGACTCAGCCTGACGGGCGCGCCTTTCAGCTTCCGCACGGGCCTGACGTTCCATCTCAAGCTGGTTGCGAAGAGCCTCAATCCCAAGGTCAGAAGAAATCTCCTCCGGTGCCTGTGCTTCGGCTTCAGGAGCGGCCTCAACCTCTTCCTTGATGACGATTTCTTCGTCTTTCTGCTTGTCTTCAGTATCAGACATTTAGTTCTCCTTCACCACACTGCATCCGGGGCCGGGATGCGGCCACGAACGTCGGTATCGTCCAGAATGCGGCAAAGCTGCCCATGGACAGTGATCTGCCAGCCATCGCTTGGGCGGAAGCAAATCCAGTCGCCAATGTCCAAGTTAACGCCCTTGAACCACTTGCCAGTGTCATCCACGAAGGCATCAGCGCCCTTCTTGATGATGAGTCCGACCTTGCCCTGATACTTATCTTCGTCGCGCGTCTGCGCCGAAAGATACAGGCCGCTCTTCGTTTTCTCAGGCCGAATGTAAATAGCCACCAGCACCTGATTGTGAAAAATCTCAATGTCGCTGATGTCGCCCATTTCCTTGCGGATCAATTCCGCTGGATCATCGGCGTGTTCCATACGCATGTATGGCATCACTTGCTCCCCTGTTCTGCTTTGTGGATTTCGTCGTTAACAATCTCAATCAATTCGTGAGCAATGTTGAGTCCACGAATTATGCCAACCTGATGCTTGTAGGCGGCGTAGTCTTCAGCAGCACCAGAGACAAGAGCCTCACCCTCGCGGGCAGCGGCCTCATGTAGGCGCTTCGCAAACAACTTCTGCCAATAAGTATCGTAAGTCTGCATGGTTGCAGAGGTAAGTAAATTCGTTAATTAAATCCATTAACAAACAGAGAATGTAAAAATTCATTCACCAAATTGTTGTTAATGAACGCGCTTGACTTTTGTTAACGCCCGTGCTAAAGTGTTTTTGTTAGGTCGGAATTGTCCGACCCCCAATGAGGTGTAAAATGACTGAATACATTGCATTCGTACTGATCGGCGCTGGCTCCACTTGGGGGCGCTCAAAAGACAAAGAAGAGGCAATTACTGAGGCACTCAACCAATTACGCGGTTGGGACCAGTACTACGATGTATACGACAAGGATGTCCGCGTTAACATAATGGACGCTACTGGATATGATGAAGTGTCGTGGGACGATAATGGTATGTACGGCACGCGCGAAGGCGGCGATGGCAAGTACGAAAATATAGACAGACCCATAGAGCGGATTACACGCCGTACACCGCCAAAGAAGCGCAAAATCGCATAAACAAAAGGCCGGGGAAACCCGGCCTTCTTCTTTTGGTGCCACAGGGGGAAGCCGAATAATCGGCCTACTTCATGCGGATGATCATGCCCCCTGTAGCCCCCTAATCAGTAAGCCTTCTTGCCATAAGCGTCAATCTTCTGGAGACGCCCTTCGCCAGAACCAGCGCCAGCCGTCATGCCCAGCTTGCCGCCAGTCGCACGGCCCGGACGCGCGCCGTACCATTCCTTCTTCTGAAGGCGGCCCTCACCAGAGCCAGCGCCAGCCGTCATCTTGTTGGTACGGCCACCAGACTTACGCGGCATCGGGGGAGCGCCAGCACCAGCGCCAGCAGCGCCAGCCAGAGCCGCCAGAGCGCCCGGAGGCAGGCCACCAGCGCCACCGCCACCGCCCGGAGGCGGAGCCATGCCCGGACCCATCGTAGCGCCGCCCGGAGGCAGCGGGGGCATCGGGGGAGCGCCCAGCGGGATCGGGCCGCCAGCAACCGGAGCCATCGGCATCTTCGGCTCAGAGTTGATTGTGATGTTAACAACCGGGGTCTTGCTCTTCTTTTCAGTGTTCGCAGACTTCGGCTTCGGGTTGTTCATGTTCTCGCCAAAGCCACCGCCGTAAGCCTTGCCGACACGGCCACCAGACTTGCGCTCTGCGCGCTCATCATCTTCGGCCTCTTCCGCCTCATGGTAAGCCTTCAGGGCAGCGCCGACAGCGTGACCGATAGCCTTGTGGGCATCGTGCTTGTCAACGGAACCGCCAGACTTGCGGCCCATGATCTGGTCAGCAAGCGGACCCATCAGGCCAGAGGACGGCTTGTTGCCAGCTTGCGGCATGGGCATGGCAAACTGGCCATCAGCCTGACCGCCATCTTCACGCTTCTTGCGCTTGGCTTTGCCGCCACGGGCATACGGGGGATAATCCATACCCTCAACCATCGGGCGGTCATCGTACTTGTCGCCGCTGGGACGGATCATCTCACGGTCACGCTTCATCGCGCGGTTGACCTTCGGCTCAATGTAAGTAACAGCGCCAGCCCCCTCATTTTCAGCGTAAGGGTTTTCAATGCCAGCGGCCTGCAATGCCCTTGAAAGGGCCTTCCCAGTCATCGTCTTATTGTAATAATCGCGCAGATAACCATCTGCCGCAGCGCCGCCCTCCTGCTTACCCTTGCGGCCCGTGCCGCCAAACAGGTTGTCCTTAACGCCAAGGCTGGGAGCGGGGCCAGTCATGCCCATGTTTCCCAACATGCCGCTGACGGCATTGTAGGCTTCTTCATCGCCCTCAAACATGCCACGCGGAACCGTGAACATGGTGATGCCGCCGCCACGCTTGTTGGCACGGCCACCCTTCTTGAGGCCCTTCATAGACTGCTGCTTGTCGTGCTTTTCGTCCTTCTTGGACTTCTCCCAAGCCTCCATGGACATGCCATGCTTTTTGGCCAGCTTCTTGTCCTGCTTCAGATCAGCCTTGGAATGTTCCCACTCCTCCTTGCTGACCTTGCCGCCCTTGTTCATCATGCCGCCAGTAACAATCTTGCGGCCCAAGCCAGAGCCTTTGCCCTGCGGAATGCCGAAGTTCTCGCCGCCGTAGGGCATACCGCCGCCCACATACTTCTTGGCGCGACCGCCCTTCTTCATGCCACCAATGTGCTTGATGCCATCGCGCTCCTTGTTGGCTTCCTTCATATCGCGGTTGATCCAGCTATCAGCCGTCAGGGCCTTGCCACCGGACTGGCGCTTCTTGCGGTCAGCGCGACCGCCGCACATCTTGCCCTCAACCTTGTCATCAGCCTTGACTTTGCCGCCACGCTTGAACTGACGGCGGCTGATCGGGCGCATACCCGTTTTTACATCCGCATTAAGCGGCTCAGGCGCAGTCCAATCCGAAGAATCCACCTTCGCCTTGTCGGGCGTGATCATGCGGCTGATCTTCTTGTTCATCGCGGCCTTAGCCTGCTTGCGGTATTCCATGGCGTTCTCCTGTCGGCGGTTATCTGACTTTATCAGTTTCCGCACATTTTACAACAATTTGCTTTTTGCAATACGAAGGGCGGCGTCAACGCTGTCACCGATCCGGCCACCCTTGTTAAAGTTGCGCTTGTTAAACTTGTTAAAGGCAACAATGTCAGCATCCGGTCTGGCACCGACAGGCCCGTATTCGTTGTACATATAGTCGCGGTAAACGTACTTATCGTCCTTCGGGCGGGGCCGACGCTTGCGCTTCTTTTCTTCTTCCTGCGGAACCTCTTCCTTGCGGGGAGGCTGCACAGCTTGAGGCGGCGGGCGCTCAGAACTGCGCGTATCGCCAAGATCGCTCAGATAATCAGCGCGGCGCTCAGGAGACAGGTAGCTGGGGCCACTTTCATCGCCGGGGTAAATGGGGCGCATGTAATTAGCCGGGTCTTGTGCAGGATCGTAAGCGTACTGGTCATCAGGGCTTACGACAGGCACAGTCTCATCGGCTGAAGCCGGAACAACACCTGTTGGCTGTGTTGGACCCATTCCAACAATCTGCTGGGGAGTGTAACCGACGCCCTCCCGTTCAGAAATAGGAACGGATGGCGGAGCATTAGTTCCCATTACAGGCTGGTTCTGAGACATAACCGCCATAGTCTGTGGCGTTGATCTTACAGCGCCGTAATTGCTGAAATCACCCCATCTAGCAGTGGGATTATTGAAAGCATAACTCTGGGCAGCTTCATTAAGTTCAGGCTGTGCGTATGCACTGGTGCTTACAATTGTAGGCGAATAGCTGTTGTCAACCTGTGCCGCCGCAGGCGTTGTGCCAACAGAACCCGGCGCTGTCGGGCTGTATCCAAGCCCCTGATTTGGCCCGCTCAAAGTGCTGAATGAACGTGTAGTCCCGCGCATGTCACTTGGCATGTAGCCATCAGTAGCCTGTGTCGCCGCAGGGCTTGTAGACACAGACGGCTGAGACATCGCAGTTTCCTGCGGGGTGTTCAGCGATCCGTAGCCAGAGAGGCCCTTCCATGTATTGGACGTAGCAAACGACTTATCAGCCGCCTCCTGCAAGGAGGGGTCAGCCAGATTGCTCAGGGATACCGTTGGGGCCTGAGAATAACTTACAGGCGCAACTCTGTCCTGAATCTTGGGTTCTGCATAACCCTGCGGAGTTGTATTACCGATCACGCTGCTTCCAGACGCAATCCTGTCCATAGCCGCCTCAGACGCCATGGAGGACGGGGCGCTGGAGACAGGGTTATACCCGCCATAGGACTGATAGCCAGAAGGCGGTGTAGGCGCAGATGTGGCAGAATAAGACGATGCCTCAGTTCTGGCAGGCTGGCTGAGAGAGCCAGATGTCGGGCCAGTAGAACCGCTGGGCGATGTGCCGGATGTAGACGAAGTACCAGTGCCGCCAGATGTAGAGGTGCCGCCAGTGCTATCAGTGCCACCAGCGCCGCTGTCTGAGCCGCCGCCAGACGTTCCACCCGCCCCGCTATCGCTACCACCGCCAGTGCCACCACCGACGCCGCCAGATGTGCTGCCGCCACTATCAGAGCCGCCACCAGTTCCGCTGCCAGCACCAGAGTCGCCACCACCGTCATTCAAACCGCCAGATGACGAAGTACCCTGTCCTGTGTCACCAGCAGCGGTATCGCCCGGATCAGGGAATGCCGGAACACCCTTGTAGTTGCGCCTGTCCTTGAACATGCGCTTGGCCTGAACCAGAGCCATTTCTTCATCGTTAAGGTACGCCAGCTTGTCCAGAGGGATGCCCGGACCCCAATCAAGGGCTTCCGGCAACGTCTTCTTGCCCTTGGTCTTGACAGGCTTCTTAGGGACACTGCGGACCTTGCGGGCTACCTCAAGTGCTTTATCAACAAGGTTGGCGGCCTTCTTCATGTCAATACTCTCTTGTTAACGCCAGAGCGTGAGCAACTGAGGCATCGTTATCATAGGATTTTCCGCCTGTCACGCTGCCGCCTTTGTTAAAGTCGGAGAAGCGGGCATCGTGCAAGTCATCAATGCGAATGGCATCCTGCATCCTAATACCATCCGCAGTATCAACAGGTATTCTCTCCCAAGAAGCCTTTTTCCCGGTCGCATCCTTGATTACCTTCAGGACGCGCTTCTTGTAGATGTTTTCATAATAATCTACCATCTTGTCGCCCTTGGCTTTGATTTGTTCATTATCCAAGATGCGCCAATCACGATACGGGCGGTCTTCCATTTTGCGACCAGTATCGTTTTTGATCTTTTCGGCTATTTCTTTGCCAAATGTTTCTTCAATTTCATCGTAATAGTAATAGCTGTCTATTACGTCCTTGCCCTGTTTGTTAACAGCTATAATTTGGTAAACGCCTTTGCCAACATCTTCATCGGCAGGCTCATACTCAATGTGAGAAAGATCGCGGGCAAGGCTGTATCTATCAGCCTGAACAGTTCCGGGTGTGAAAGTAAAATATTCGGCTCCGCTATCAAGAGCGTCATCAATGGCTTTCTTGATTGCAAGATCAGTCCAGCCCTGAGTTGAACTAATATAAGGAGCATCCTTAACGGCTTTTTTGTCGTTTTGATTGTATTTCTTCAAAAGATCATCTTCTTCTTTTGCAAGGAAATCGTACTTGCTGCGCTCATCAAGGTCCGTTGAGCCAATATATTTAGCACGCTCTTCACGAATCTGATCTATTCTGTCACGGATCGCTTTGCGCTCTGCTTCCGGCATCTTCAGGCCATACTTGCGCGCGTCCTGAGCCATATCACTCTGAGTTTCATCCATGTTGTACACCTTAAATGGGCGATTTGCTCCCTCCGGTGTTGCCGTAAGCATTTGAGAACGAATATGGGCGACCACATTAGGCTCAGACCAGTGATTTCCATAGTAACCAGAAATGACTTTTGTATTGATTGGGTCAAGAACAGTACCGGAAATACGGTCAGCCATCATTTGGGCAGATTCGCGGTCATAGTATCTGCCGCGCTGAACCCCATCAGGTCCGACAACGGGCCATTCAACCAAGACAGACTCATCAGGCGGAAGAGCAATAAGAGTTTCGCGGTAATCTGTCCCACCCGGAGTTACATACTTTTCTCCATACTTACTTCCGGGGCCAAAACGAAGAGGAACACCAAGACCTCCCATTTCAGCAATGGTGTCATCAATCATTTTGCCGTGAAGTTTGTCCATTTCGTTATCAATGGAAATCTGCTCTTCCATCAACTGATCATAATTGGCCCGCCTTTCACTTGGGGCAAGCATTACCTGTTGATTTATTTCTCTTTTCTTGGCCGCCAATTCATCCCAGCGCGCCTTCATAGATGCAATTGCCGCCTCAGACGGCACAACGTAGTCCCTGTTTGTCGGTTTGCTTCCACCACGGACAATATCTTGCCTTTGGACGCGGTTTTTCGCCAGATGCGCCAGCAAATCGTCCTTCGTGACCGACTTTTGGCCGCTCAGGAACGCATCTGTACCTGTCCAGCGCAGTTCTTCAGGCGAAACACCCTTGCGGAGCATCGCAAGAGCCTGTTCACCAGTCATTTTCTGCATTGGAATGGCCTGTGCGACCTCCATTGCCTTGGAAAACCACCTTGCAGGGCCTGCTTCAGCCTCATCAGGGGCCGCCAAAGCCGCAGTACCAGCCAATCCAGCCGCAATTTTGGGGCTTTTACGCACAAGATTGATAGCACCCCTGCCCGCAGCGCCAGCAACCTGCATTCCGGGGGCGGTCATAAGCGCATTTAGGCCGCCTTCAGCCGCCGCAGAGCCATAGTCGCCAGTGCGAACAGCCTCATAAGGCACATCATGGGCTATTTCGCCCAATGCGACAGGGCTAAAATCCAGAACAGTGTTGACGAAGCCCGCCATGTCAGACGGATTGTAGCTGAATGGACCCTGATACGGCGACGAAGCACCGCTTTCAGGCGCACCCATAGCGCGGCGGACGGCTTCTGTACGCATCCGGCCAAAGTTTGCGTCACCACGGGCGTCTGTCGGCTGACCAGAGGCGGCAACCTGTGTGGCAACGCGCATGGCGTCAACCAGATCAGGCTCACTGGGCATACCCGGACGGTCCATCGGGGTCATGGCATAGTCAATGAATGGCTTTACTTCGGCCTCATAGTTCTCAGGCTCGCCAGCTTCAATGACACCAGCGCGCTCTTGCTGCGGCACTACGTTGCCCTGAGCGTCATAGTCAATGCCGTTGGCGTCAGTCATAAATACGCCGCCAGTTGCGCCGCCGTTATCCTTGGCAATACGGAGTGCGTCATTGATGTCATCGTCATCATAGACTTCGCCGCCATCAGCGTATTCGTTTTTGAGCGCAGTAACCTTGCGGATCAGGTCTTCAATGTCTTCGCCCTCCATAAGCTGAAAGGCATTTGGATTCATATTAAACGCACGGCGTTTTGCATTTACATAACGTCCGGGTTCAGCGGGATTCACATCATAAGCGCGAGAGAACTGGGTGAACAGTTCATCACGGGTCAGGCCAGAAGGAAGGCCGCCAACATACTCACCGTGCATCGTTGAGGGGTATGACCTGTGAACCTTGGTTATCACTTCCGGCTTCTCAGACGGCGTGATGCGGGCAATGTTGTAACCAGCCGCCTCAGTCGGTGAGGCAACAAGTTCAGGCGTTGTTGTGGCATAGCGCGCAAGAGAAACTTCAGGGAAACCCTTGTCGCGCCAATACGCCGAATCCATCACATCAAGGAATGCCTTGCGATGCTCGCCAGCGTTCGCGTTGATAACGTAATCTGCGGCCTTCGGAGACTGAAGACCGGGCCAATCCGCAAACTTCTCGCGCATCTTGGCGTCAAACTCTTTTACATCTGCGCGCTTAATCTTTGAACCGGGCAACATACCCATAACCGCTTCGGCGGTGTGGGTGGAGAAGTCACCAGACTGCGGACCCATGGCAACATAGGAACCATATACGTTAGGGTCTTTGTAGCCCTTGGCCTCAGACTCCCTAAGTGCATTCTGAATGCGACCTTCAAGGCCAGTAATAACGCCCTTGCCAGAAGCCCAGACACTCTTGTCAGACTGCTGAGATGGGCCGCGCATGTAGTCAGGGCCGCCCTCAGTAATGGCAGGAACTTCAAGAGGCTGGCCAGCGATAGATGTGATCTTGCGGCCTGTTGATGTGCGGTCGCCAACCAGAGGAATGATCACATCACCCGGCTTTAGGCTTTCAGGGTTAAACTCTTTTGACGCGAGAAGATCGGCGGTCGGTTCAAATTCATACCGCCATTCCTCAAACGGAACGCGAGGCTTCTGATTAGCAAAGCCACCAAGAAGTTCTTGTGGCGTTTTTCCCTTTGACTTGGCTAAACCCTCAAGGCCCTCTCTGGCAACACGGAGGGCTTCTTCAACCAGCTTTGACTTGCCCGCCATTTACAATCACCCCAACAGACCCGGCTTCGGTTTCTTGCCCGGAACTTTCGCTACGGGCGGATTCTCTGGCTTCAGCGCAGACTGCATCGCAAGCTTCTGCATATCACCAGCCTGCATTGCCTTTTCGTGATCCATCTGCAACGCTTCACGCTGCAAGTTCACCATGGCAAGCTTCTCACGGCTATCACGTTCGGCGGCGCGGTTCTGGCCGTCCATAGTGATGTCCTTGTGATCCACCTCAAGCTGCTTCTGCTTCAAGCCAAGGTCAATGCGGTCATTCTGGGCGGACATCATGGCCGCCTGAGCGTTCAGCATTTCAGCCGGGTTGCCAGCTTCGCCATTCGGACCCATCTGGATTTCAGCGGCGATCTTCTGCGCCTGAGCCGCCTTCAAGGCAGCGTCAGCCTGTGCAGTCATCGTCTCATTCTGAATCTTGGCCTGAGTAGCCTGCATACCGACCATGGAAGCCATAGCCTGCGGAGAGATGTCGCCAGTATCCTTCTTGACGAACTCATCCGGGTTGTAGCCAATCGTGCGGAGCGCCTGACGGTTGACCGCCTGAAGGTCATACATATCAGGGGCCTGTGCCGCCATCTGGATCAGGGCCATTGTCTTCATCATGCGCTGGGTCTGGCTGGCAGTGTTCGGGTCAGCCTGTGGAACCAGATAGTGGTTCTCCAGAGCCTGCAAGAACGTCTCCTGATCCCACGGATATGCAGGCGAGTTATTGCGCTGCCAGAAGCTTTCCGGGTTCTCGCGGAAGCAGTGCTTCAGAAGCTGGAACTCCTCCGCCTGAGCGGCATGGAGGCGCTTGTGTACGGAATTGAGTACCTTCGTGGCCTGATCAATCATGGCCAGCGTAGTACCCACCGGAGCGTCCTGACGGCCCTCGCCGACCGCCAGTTCCGCCGTGCCGCCAAGGCGCTGGCCGTATTGAGAGATGTTCTCAGACAGAGCCATAAGCGCGCCGGAAGGCTCCTTGTAGGGCAACGGCATAATGGCATCACTGATCCTCATGCCATTGGTCTTTACCGTTGCAGAGCCGCCCGGAGGCACACGGAAAATGTTTGTGTTCTGACGCGCGCCCTGTTCAGCCATCAGGAAGCCGGGGAACGCGGCAAACATGCCAGCGTCAAGAAGTTCACGCCAAGCAGCCGTCACCGCATTCGTAGTATTTCCCAGAATGTGCAACAGACCAATGTCGTAGAAGCCAAGACCCGGAACGAACGGATACTTAACGAATACTTTGCGCGCCGTAGGAAGTTCTTCATCCTCTTCCTTGTAATTGCGAACAATGCTCAGAATCTGGCGGCTGGAAACGTCAATCGTGACGCGATACGGAACCTCAAGGCCGGAAGGCTCACCCTTCCACATATGTTCAAAGCCCTTGATGTCCAGTTCGCAGTAGCACTCGTAAATCTCGCGGTCACGATCCTCATGGTTCATCACCGTGTTGGATACGCCCTGCTGTGCGTTCTTTTCCTCCTGAGCGGCGTTCAGCCTTGGCTCAGACGGCTCGTAGAGCGGGATGTCCCGGTAAGCGCCAATGATCTGCATACGCTTCACCACGCTGGGGCGCATCATAATGCGGTGCGTAATGCGCTTTGCGCTCTCAAGATCAGTGGCCGCGTTGTTAACGATCAGGTCTTCGGCGTCAATGCTTTCGGACACAGGGCGGTTGCGAAGCGGGCAGAAGTAAACTTTCTTGAAGCCATCGCCGCCAAAGCCCACCATGAACAGCATCCGGTCAGTGTCCGGGTAATATTCGGACGCCGTAACCGTCAGATAGTGGTTCATGTCCTTCTCAAGCGCGTTCGCCAGTTCATCAAGCTTCGCGCCAGAGTTATTGCTGTCATCCCTAATCTTTACAGGGCCATCTGTTGGCAACAGTTCAGAGCGCGCATTGGCCTGAAAACGCAATACAGCCTCAAGCAAAAGCGGGTGGCGAACTTTGCTCATGCCTTCCACTGGTGCGCCATCACTTGCGCCCTGCACACCGGGAATTTCAATCTTGAGGCCCAAAAGCTTCAGCCCCTGAGCGCGGTCTTCAATCCAATCGGAACGGGTCTGGATGTCGTTCTCAACGCCGCGCATGAGGTCATCTGCGATGCGCGCCAGTTCAATATCGTCAATCTCATCCGCTAAGTTGTCGTACCATCCGGCGGGGGTGTCGCTGGCGTCGGCTCTGGAAATTGGACCTCCGTCAATACTGACGGTGACATCACCGTTCGCGTGTTGGATACGCAAGACGTTCCCTGCTTCGTCCAACTGTTCGTCTGCGCCGCCCTCATCCGCGTCAACAATGACAAGATCATCTAAGTCCATCTCCTCTTGGGGTTCAGGCACAAGGCGAATGTTCGGGTTCAAGCCAGCCATGTTAATTCAGCCTCACTGCATTCTGGAGCATTTGCTCAGTTTCTTCTGCACGGCGAAGTGCCAACATCGCCGCATCATCCTCGCTCTTGGCAATGATATTGTGGCGGCACGGGGCGTCATGCCCTTCAGTGAGGGTTTCAACGTGATAAGTATCGCCAGTCTGGCCGACGATATAAGCTTGTACACGGATCATATGTAAAAAACCTCTACACTGGGTAGAGAGGTTTATCGCCTGAATTGCCCTTAAATGCAAGACTATCCGCAAGTTCCGCCGTGCGTTCAGAACCGCGCGTTAACATCCCGGTCGTTCTCAGGAAGCGCAAAGCTTGCGTAACAGTGTCAACCAAATCGTCGTTCTTGGCTTTCGGAAACCCGGCGCACTCCGTAATAACCATGTCGGCCCATGAGAAGTTAACGGGGGCGTAAACAAGTTCATCAGCAAACAGGTGCTGGACACTGTAGGCGCGGGCCACCTTGTCCTGTCCCTTGGGGTCAATCAACTGGACGCCCCAGTCCTCATAGCCGTACACACGGCGGATTTCCTGAGCCACGCTCAAGCCTGCCGCCTTGTTTTCCAGAAGCATGTGGTCAACCTTGAACTTCTTGTTCGTGGCCGCGATCTTCTCCACCAACTCGTGCAGTTCAAGCTTTGCCCGCCAAGCGTTCATTAACATCACGCGCGGCACATCGTTATCGTCCTCAAAGATGCCCCACACAGTCATGGCGGAGAAGTCATTCTCCTCCTTTGTCGTGTAAGCAGTATCAACGGACGCCACGACATACTGGACTTGCGGGTAGTTCTCCTTGTCCCACTCCATCCACCAGTCGCGCTTCAGGATGCCACCGCCCTTCGGCTCAGGACGCTGCTGAAGCTGACCAGCGGCACCAAACGGGCCAAGCTGGCGCTCAAGGCGGACAACCGATTCCTCATCGTAGCGGTCTGGCGTTAACAACTCGCCTTCTTCTTCGCGCGGGTCGCTCCAGCCAAGCGTGTTCGGATACAGCATAGCCGCCCGGTCAGGTTCGTAGCGCATGGGAAGCATCAGATGCACCCAGTCCTGCCCTGCATCACTGGACAGGATGTGGCCCGTCAGGTCTTCTTCGTGAAGCCTCTGCATCACAAGGATGATCGCGCCAGTGCGGGGATTGTTAAGACGGGTGCTGAGTGAGTTATCAAACCACTCAAGTGTACTGGTACGCACCGCCTCGCTTTCGGCCTCCACAGCGTTGTGCGGATCGTCAATGATGATGATGCTGCCGCCTTCACCTGTTAACGTGCCGCCGACTGATGTGGCCAGCCTGTAGCCGCCCTGATTGTTGTCAAACCTGATCTTGGTGTTCTGGTCAGATGTGATTTGCACCTTGTCGCCCCAGTACCGCTGATACCACGGGCTTTCAATCAGGCGGCGGGTCTTGACGCTATCGCGGATGGACAGCGTTTGAGCGTAGGACGCATGGAGGAACTGGACGCCGGGGCCAGATGTGTCGCTGATTTCGTTTTGCTGCGCCCAAATCCACGGGTCAAACGCCACCAGCATGGATGACTTGGATGTACGGGGCGGCTGGTTAATGATCAGGCGCTTTATCTCGCCAGACCTGACGGCCTCTAGATGCCGCGCAATCGCGCCCAGATGCCAGTTGTCCATAAACGGATTCGGGTCAATGTACCGCCACGCTGCCCGCAGGAACTCATACAAGCTGCCTTCGTAATAGTTGGCCTCCATGTCCCGAATGGTAGCGTCAGCGTCAATGGGGCGATTAGGGTCAGCCCCAAATCTTTCCGCAAACGGAAGATCGCTTATAAACATGTGCGGCTCACTAATCCTGCATTTACATTTATGTAAATAGTTTGACTGTTCTTGACAACAGTTGTTTCGTCACAATAACTCATTACGCCTAAGTCGTTCAAGTTGTTAGCTATTTTGTTAATAATTATTAACAGCTACATGGTGGCGCTCCTGTTTAAGGCATTGCTCCACCAGCGTAGCGTAGCCCGCTATGTCGTGCCAATTGTCCACATACTCGTAATCGCCCTCAAGAATGCGCGCGATTTTTGACGCGATCATGTGCAGGGCTTCCTGCTGGAATGGGTACAACTCACCCCAGTTCTTGGAATACGCCATGTTGGCAAGGAGGCCGCGCGTGAGGTTGGCAACCTTTTTGTAGTCGCCGTAAGTGTTCTCACGTTCGTTCAGTGTGTCTTGGATCATCTTTCCTCTCAATGTAACCGTGGAATGGGCCGCCATAGATGCAGCGGTACTCACCTATTGGACACCAGCACTTCTGGCAGGCATCGCACTGAACCCGCAAGTGTTGGCGGCCATCAATCTCAGCTAGTCTTTCGCGTTGCTGCATGACTGTAGCAACTCATTCAGCCGCTCCACTTCCTTGGTCAGTTCGTTAATGCGGGCCATGCACTTGAGCGAACTTACCTTGAACCGGAGAATCTCCTGCTTGAGGCGAACCGGGCAGTCACCGATATGCGGGTCATCGCCTTCGCTGCCGCAGTAAATACAAACCTTCTCATCCATTGTCAGGCTCCGCAAAAAGATCGTGGCCAAGCGCCCTGACCATCGCCCTGACGCTGGAATAATCCGGGCTGCTTCTGCCCTGAAACCAGTTCCTGATGGATGTGCCTGAGTAGCCAGTGCGCTCTGTCATAGCTGCTTGTGTAACCCTCTGCCGCTGCATCTCAAGCCAAATCCACATTAACATCGGGTCTATGTTTTCGGAAGGATGCTTGTTCGGCCTTTGGTAATTGTCCACTATTTCCTCCTGCCCGCCGTCCAGTTTTCTTGCAAGCGGACTTCCTTGTTAGGGACGCACCAAATCTCGCCGCTGTCGTTCATACCGACAACCCAGATCAGGTCATTCTCAAAGCCGTAGTCAATCACCATGAAAGCGTAGCCAGCGCCCTTTGGCGTGTAGACAGGGATCGGAGGTTCAAGCCTTGTCATTCTTTCTCCTGCGGAAGGGGGAGGACAACCGCGCCAAGGTAACGATCAACCCCCTGCCACGCATTCAGTGCAGCGGCGATGGCCTTGCGAGAAGATTTCTTTGTTGGTGGTCCAATCATCATCCTCTCCAAAATGGAGATATGCGCCTCCACCACCTCATCCGGTATCTGCTTTGGGTCAATCATGCGCCACCTTTCTGCGGAAGTGGGAGGTGTAGAATTGCGTCCATCCGGTGGTAGAGATTCGGCCCAGTATTTGCTCCCGGCCACGCATTCAAAGCTGCGGCGATGGCTACACGACAATCCCAGACTTCAGTCAGCGTATCACCGTCATCTGCAAGGCTAGAGTGCAAGGCGTCCACCACCTCATCCGGTATCTGTTCAGGACGGATCATGGCTGACCTCCCAAACCGCAATATCCGTGCGTTTCGGACTTGATCATTGGCGGGTTTTCCCAAGGCAAACGGGGTGGATAAACCATACTGTGAGGCTGGACATAATCCGGGTTTGGTACGCTTTCCCAACGCCACGCCATGCACCCACTGCCAAGGCAAAGGCACCCGCTATCAGCATCACCATTCGGCAACCTGTTAGCCACGACTGTCTCCCAGTCGCCATTGCCACGGTAATCATTCGGCGCTTTCGCCATTGGACACCACTTGGTCTTTGCTTGATCCTCAATCATTGTTCACCTCCAGTGCTGCATGTTGCGATAAGTGGCTGCGGCGGCTTCCGACCACACGCCGGGTTCTGGCAAGTCTGTTCGCTGGCTAGAGGGCAGATGCAGCCAACGGGATATTGGAACATGGGCCATGACATCGGCCAAGTAATCGTCGGCTTTTGCAACACGCACTCAACCACGCATTCAGAGCGTCCGCAGGACATAAGCGCGCGGGATGGGCAGTCTCTCATGTGTCACCTTCAAGGGCAGCGCGGGTGCGTTCCCACGCCTGACGGCCAAGTATAAAACTGACGCCCATGTATTGCGGTCCTTCCATTGTCACGTTGATTTTTGTGGCGAGATGCCAAAGTTCCAGCGCCGCCCGCAGTCGCTCAATCTCATGCTTCGCCGCCAGCGCCACATCTTCGGCTGGCATGTCATTCTCAGCCCACTGGGCGAGGCGATGAACTATGTCAGTCATTCTTACCTCCAAGGTGCTTCGCCATACGGTCCTGCGGACCTTCTAGAGCAGCGCGGGCCTCATGGGGTGCCTCCTCCCACCAGCAGCGCAGCGGAAAATGTCCCTCCACCCACTCATCAATGATGCTGCGCGGATAACCCTGCTCAACAATCCACGCAATGATGTCGTGACGGCGGTCATCAGGCACGGCCTTCGGGAAGCCGTAACGGTGGCCGTCAGGCGGGTCCACGATAAGGATGTCAGCGGTCATGGGGATGCTCCAGTGTGGTACGGGCCAGCTTCAGCATTTCCCTCGCGCCGACTTCCCACTGCTTGCTCTGCTCAACGGGATGCTCGGCAATCAGGCGAAGTGCCGTCCGCAGCCGCTCAATTTCGTCGGCGGCTTCCTCAAGCGTATTAACTTCCTCGCCGTATATTTGACGCGAAAGGGCAAAATCCCGCAGCTTATCCACAATGTCAGCCATTCTCACCTCCAAGTGCAACGCGGGCGACTTCAATAATCATCGGCTGGTTGCTGCATTGATAGATACATTCAAGCGTTGCCCGCAGCTTGGCGTTCTCTGCCGCCAGCTTTACATTCTCCTCCTCCAACTGAAGGCGCGTCTTGCGAGCAAGGTCAATGGCCTGCTTGGTGCGCCCCGGCATACTAACACGGGCGTCCTCATCGCCAGTCAGACGCCTTACCCAGCCAGACTTGACAGGCCACTCCAAACCCCATGCCTCAAGTTGCTTGCGGGTCCAGCCACCTCTTGGGGTGCGCGCAGCATTTATCTCTTCCAATGTAACGCGCTTAGGGGTTTTGGCCATTGTCATCCCCTCCTACTGGTAAATCTGGCAACGGCATCCAGTGCGTTGCCCCAGCGGGGGCCTCCACCGTGTATTCGCCATCAAAGCGCCAGCACAAACCCCACATTGCAGTTCCGGCTGCATATCCAATCTGGATCGGCTCACAGCTTAAGCTTGGGTGCATGAGAAGCAACACCCGCGTTCCATCAAGCGGTGCCGTTTCAATAGGTTGCCACTTAGCCATCAATGAACTCCCACAACATGCGAAGAAGGCCAATAAACAGAGCGACCATGAAGGCAGTCGCAGATGCAACCGCGACCATGGCGCAGAAGTAAACTAAATTAACAAACGCCTCGTACATCATTTACCTTCCTCCATTTCATACTCTACCCTTGCGCAAAACTGATACTCCGACCTGATGGCAGCGGCGGGCCAAAGCCCTGTTGCCGTGAGCGCCGCGATAACAAATCGCCAAGTGCATCATCCCATAACGGGCCTGTTGAGCGCAAGAAGCTTTTCGGATGTTTCCACCGAAACCTAAATGACGCGCTGTCGGTGCCGTGATCTGTAGCGGGCCAGAAGCCGTGCTTCGCTTGTTGTGGTTGTTGCACCGGATGCCAGACTCAATGCGGGCCATGCGGAGCGCGAAGTCCACCGGAACGCCTTGCCGCCTAGCCTCTACGGTCACTATGGCGGTAGCATCCTGTGCCGCCACATCAGGTGAGGAACAGACGATCAGGCCGCTTGCGATGACGGCGCGTATTGTATTCTGCATTACAAGACCCTCGTTAACAATCGGGGTCAGGAGAATGGCAGGGTTTCCCTGTGTGTCAACCCGTAGCCTTTTGTGTTGCCGCCGGGTTCATAAATGGCGAAGTGGCGCTCATCGTCATGGAAGTAAACGACTGACGCGATGGCGGGCCTCTTGCAGTGCTTCTGGTAAACCACGGAAGTGACCGGACGCTCACACATGGGGCAGCGGGGATTGGGCGGCAACTTCATTCGCCCATCTCATACTCAGGCGGGATAATGTCCTCCGCCGTATCAATCAGGATGTCCAGCGTATCCGCATATCCATTCAGGATGCGATGCAGGATCGGGTCATCTTTGCTTTCGCGGGCCATGGACATTGTAGCGTATCTCGCCAACTGGATTATGTGCGCCAGTGAACGGACGCCCTTAACGTAGCCAGCGCGAAAGTCATGGCTGGTTTCGTTGACCCTGTAATTGGTGGCTGCTGAGATAGCGTCCTTCTGGATTTGCTTGACGGTCTTTTTAACGCTCATTGCCCATATCCTCCAGCCCTGTAATTCCGTGCTGAGATGCCCACTGGAAGAACCGGGAAATCCTCCAGAGCGCATACGATACACCCGCGAGGTAAACAAGCAACGCGGCAAAGATAAAGCCCATAACCGTCTCAAACATCATTCTCATCTACCTCTGTATATTCAGCGTCTTCGGCTTCCTGCTGGGCTACTGCAAGCTGGAGGGCGTTGTAGAGGGCCGCCCTAGTTTCAGGGTCCATCTGCCGGGTGTTAAGTACCTGTGGCTGTAGCAATGGCGCTCCATCTGCGCCTGTTAACTCAGTGGTCTTTACCTCGCCCCACTTCTTACGGCGAAGCTTGCCCATGACCCACTTTCGGGCTTCCATACTCTCTTTACGCTGGGCCAAATCCTCATTCACGAAATCGGGATGCCGCCCGTCAATTATGTCAATGAGGTCTTCCGCCATGAAGTCCTGAGACAAGTCCTTCGCGCGCGTGTATCTGGCAAAAAACTCATCATTTGACGCAAGGTAATTCTTGATGGTCATGGAACTGGGAAATGCGCCCTTCCCGAACTCCTCAACGCCCAGTATCTCTATCTCTCGCCTGGACTTGTTAGCCAGTATGCAAGCGATGACGAAATCCTCCAGTTCCGGGGTCCACTGAAACGGAGGCCGCCCCATTTTGCGAAGCGGGATTACGTTATCTCCTGATTTGTCTGACTTTTTAGCCATCTGTTAACCAAACATATCCGGCTGATCATCAATACTTGTTGAGATGGAGGGCTTATTCATTGCTGCCTCTAATCTAGCCTTAGCGATGTTAATGTATTCTGCCTCACGTTCAATGCCAATGAAGTTAAACCCCTCAAGGATTGCGGCCTTGCCTGTGCTGCCACTTCCCATGAACGGGTCAAGTACAGTCCCGCCCGGAGGTGTAACAAGGCGGCAGAGATAGCGCATTAACTCTGTCGGCTTAACTGTCGGGTGATTATTCTTATACGCTGTTTCACGGCCCTCACTGAGGCTTGATGGTTTGCCGCTTGCGCCGTTTCCAGTTTGGAACTGAACAAATGGCTTCTCTGGTGTTTCAAGCCCCTCATCTCTGTCCTTCTTGCTGGCCTTGGCGCAATAAAAGAAACGGGCAGCACTGCCGCCATCATCTGTTGGGCGGTTTATTTCTACCCTGCCAAAACCATACTCCCCGACATCATCGCGGGTTCCCTTGCGCCCGCTATGCTTGCCACCCTGCGCTGGCCCAGTCCGGGGGAACACCGCAACAACATCGTCGCTGCCATCATGGATCAGGTTAGCAGGCCAGCGGCCAACGGAATTTCGCTCTGCCTCAAACCCACCCCGACTTACGTCCTGCGCCGAAGCAGGACCAGCCAAGCTGCCCGCGCCATGCGAAGTTGTTTTGCCTCCGGGGAACGCTGCTGCCTTGTCCTTCTCACTAGCAAACCCAACCCTGCACCCATCAATGTTAATCGCCCCGGTGCTGTATGCCTGCACATTCTCCGCCACGGTGCCAATTAACGGCTTGCGGGCCACGGTAATGGGTTCCAATGCAGGCTTCAGGGCGGTTCCCCAACCTTGCCATTCATCCTTGAGATTATGCGACTTCGGGAATCCACTGCCATAAACCCACGCAATCATGTCGCGGATTTCAAACCCACCATCCTCAATCCTTACCGCCATGCGGTGCTGAGTGCGAGTTCCAGCAAACGCCAGCAGATGGCCGCCCGGTTTCAGGACGCGGAGGCATTCAGCCCATATTTCCAAACCGGGAACATCATAATCCCATTTCTTGCCCATGAAGGACAGACCATACGGCGGGTCAGTGACAATTGCGTCAATGCTGCAATCAGCGATTGACTTCAAAACATCAAGGCAATCGCCGTTGTGGATTTCATACGCCATGCGGTGATTATAGCCCATATTCTCCGCGAAAAAACTGCCTTTCCACAGGAAATGGGTGTTGCAATCACTCCAGATATGTGCGATATGGTGGTCATAGGCCGCTGGTGGCCCCCACACAGGAAGTACGGAAATGCACAAGTACGTTAAGCTGGCGATCAAACAACCTGAAACCTCCCACCATTATTGGTACATTGTTGCCACCACTGAAGATGGCCGGGAGCATTCACTTGGCAGGGTAATTCTTACGGAACGCGGTGCAAAGTCTTGGCTCACCCGCTGGAAGCGCATCCTAACTGAGGAGGGTCGCTATTTCCCCGCTGAATGATAGGCCGAAACCGCCTCCGGGCGGTCTACGGGTTAGGCCCGTACTGATGATGGCCCCTACACTGGAGATTAACATGACCGACACCACCTTTAACGTCACCAACGCCCTCAAGGAACTCTTGGCCGCCAGCGCAGCTTACCGGGATGCTGAGTATGTCACCCGCACGGCTTCCGCTACCAAGGCCCGCAAGGCCGTCCTTGCTCGCAATGAAATCCTTGAGCGCCTGTACAAGGCTGAAGCACTTGCCCGCCATGCCCTGATGGATGCCGACCAATAAGGCCGAAACCGCCCTCACGGCGGTCTGCCAGTGATGCTGGCACTGATGATGGCCCTCTTTTCTCTCTTGCACCAACTCCAAATCTGTGCGATGTAGACGGCATAGGCCACCTACGGCCCCCACCATGGAGACTATGATGACCAAGACCTCTCTCAACTATCTCTGGGAAGATACCTTCCGCGTTTGGTTCGCCTTTGATGGCGAGACGCCCGATCTTAGCATCTGCTCTGGCGAAGGCAGCACCAAGCAGGCCGCCGTGGAAGATTACTGGTGGTACAGGAACAAGGGCGACGAGGTTTACATTGTCCAGAACGACAATGGCGAGTGGGAAGTCCAGCTTTCTAAAAGCCACAGCATCATCGTTGGCACCTTTGACGATGCCTTTGAATACGCCATCACCAACGACTACCGCCCCATCGTCAGCAACTCCTAAGAGGCTCACCATGAAGAAGTTCCCCATCGGAATGTACTACACCCGCGAAGCCGCAGAGAAGGCCGCCATTGGCTGGTCAGAGATTTACCCGGAGGAGGGAATGTCCATTGAACTGGAATGCGTGTTCTACGTTCTGTACCTCCCCTACACGAAGGAAGACTATGAAAATGAAGGAATCTGCTATGAAGATTACTGAGACGTTTAGGCTGGCCGACGGCATGGCCCCACGCATGTACTGGATGACGGGTTATGTAGCCCTCGCTAGGGAGATATACCAAAGCTACACCCAAACCGGGGAAACCAGCGAACGCGCCCGCCACGTTAGCAACTGCGCTGCCCGCTGGGGCATCTCCCGCCGCTGCGCTGAAGCCATGCTCACGGGGGAATGTGAGTACACCCTGTCCGACGATGACGTAACTATTATCCGCCCCGTGATGGAGGAGTGATTTACAATGTTGAACCTGAGCCATTACCGCGAGTGCCTTTCCAGCGAAGAAGCCGCCTTCTTTGGCACCTTGGAACTGGACGAAGCAGAGCCGCCCATTTCTGAGGGCGAAGCCTTCAACTGGATCAACGGGCGGGTGTTCACTGCGGTCTGGCCTGATGACGAATTTCCTTGGTAAATCAGGCAGATAATACACAAAAACATGACAAAAGTCACGCCTCAGAAAGTTAATATCTGGGGCGTTTTTCCTGTTGCAAGTCATCCAGATATGTGCGATAGATTGGTCATAGGCCAATCACGGCCCCCAACTAGGAGTTACTCACATGACCTTTGACACCAGCCTCTCCCGCTACGAAAACTTCACCCGCAACATCAACATCAACGTGCCGGATCACGTTAACCCGGACACTGAGTTTGCCTACATCAAGGCCGCTGTCGCCCGGATCGCTGGCAACTGGGTCCGTGGCAACCGCACCCGCTGGTTCGCCGCCCACTCTGACGCCCAGCGCCTTCAGGACTGGCTGCTGTCCTCTGGCGAGTTTGCTGGCGACTGGGACCACCATGGCAACCACAAGGCCCACCCGCTGGCCATCAAGGGCAACGGCGGCTTCATTGACCTTCTCCGCAAGCTGGCCGCTGATCTGGACGAATGCGGCGGCCTGTCGGACAAGCAGACCGAAATTGTTCGCAACGCTCTGGCCCGTCAGGAAGTCTTCGTAGCCCAGCGCAAGGCCAAGTTCGTCGCCGCTGACGCTGGTAGCCAGCACATTGGCACCGTGGGCGAGCGCACCACTTTTGAACTGACCCTGAACTGGGTGAAGTACTTTGAAGGTGCCTTCGGTGCCACCTACATCCACGGCCTCAAGGACGCCGCTGGCAATGTGGTGATCTACAAGGGCAGCAAGTGCCTTGGCCAGAAGGGTGACACTGTGAAGGTCAAGGCCACCATCAAGGAACACGGCGAGCGCGATGGCGTCAAGCAGACGGTCATCAGCCGCCCGGTGGCAGCATGAGGAGGGGGCAAGCTTGCGCGCACCTCCAGCCTGACTATAATAGGCTGGAGGATGCCTACTACATCAGGCTGGACCCTGATACTGGGGAAATATCTTGGCCGCCCACTCGCATGATAGACGAATTAAGGAAGCTTGGACTTGTCTCACACCCGGATCACGATGCAGATGGTGCGCCAATTGCGCCAGAACCCCGCATCCGCCGCTGATGACGCAGCCGAAATGCTGCTCGCTCACGACATGGAAATTACGAAATTGAAATACACTTTGGCACAGATTGCCGACGGGTCCGATCCGCTTACAGTCGTGCGGGGCATGGCCCGTCAGGCTCTGGTCAAAAGGTAATGGTGCTGGCGGTAGGAATTGAACCCACGACCTACCGCTTACAAGGCGGTTGCTCTACCAACTAAGCTACGCCAGCAATTGAATGATGGTTGCAGAGGGCGGATTTGCACCGCCGATCTTCTAGGTATGAACCAGACGAGATAACTGCTTCTCCACTCTGCGGTATCTAGCTTAACGCTGGATGTGCTTTTTTACAAGAGTCTCAATTTTCTCCAGCTTGTTAATCCGCTCCAACAGGGATGCAAAGTTAACGCTCTGGGAAATGGCGCGAAGCTTCTCAAGCTGCGGCTTCAGGGCCTCAAATTCTTCCAACTGCTTTTTGTAAGCGGCAAGTTCCGCCAGCCCCTTCATAAACTCCTCAATGTCACCGTTGGTGTTAATGGGTCCGAACATTTCGTCGCGGACCTGTTCCACCCATGAGCGGGGAACACCCAGATCAATCGCAACCTTGTGATCGCTCCAGTCGTTGTCGTAGCCACGCTTCTCGTCAAGATAAACCGCGTTCAGCTTCTCAAAGATGATGCGACGGTCATCACGTTGCATCACGCGCGGCGATTCCGGCTTCACTACCAATTCGGGCTTCACCTTCACAACCTCCTCTACTGGCGGCTCTTCCGCCTTTGGTACAATTTTCAAAACAGGCTTTGCGTCCCGCTTCGCAACGCAATCCGGGCAGAAATCCCAGTGATCGTTGGAGCCAATCTCCCAGCCGCGCTGAGAGAACTTCTTTTCAATCGCAATAGGCGGGAGCAACCCGTATGCGGTCTTGATGCTAAGATTGTCAATTTTGGCGCAGTTCCGACAAGATATGACAGCCACGCGCCTCCATTGGCCGCCAAGATTTTCACTCGCTTCTTTGAACGTCCGTGTTTTATGGCTTTTCTTCATGCGCGCCTCTTCTTGCGCTTGGATTTCTTACTCTTTTTAGGAACTTCTGCGGCCATCCGGTCATCGCGCGGCAGGGATTCGTAATGCTGGATCAGGGCGAAATCTCGCGCGTTCTGAGGCACCCAACGATATTCGTACCTCACTGAGTCCGGGCAGCGATGCAGTTCAGTTGTGTGCAGCGCAGCATCAACCACGAACGGGCTAATGCAGCGCAGCACTACAACCATAATATATTCGCCAGTCACCGCTATTCGGCGGCAGCGGACGCAAACTGCCTGACGTTAGACTTCAGGCCCAAGGGGTCATCCGATTCAATCGTGGTAACATACGGAGCCGTGTTGCCAAGGACGCGGCTCACAGAGCGGTCACGCTCTTCAAAGGCCGCCTTGATGTCACGCTCCAGAGCGTCCGTAGCCTCCCTGAGAAGGGCAACACCCTTCAAGAGGTTATGGCAAGCATCGTGAGAGAACCGCTGTTCACGGGTCAATTCTTGCTGCATATCAACAATGGTCTGGGACAGGTGAAGAAGGGTAGTCATTAAAGTCCTCCGCTATAGTCTACATCATTTTCACTGGCGATCTGGTTAATAGCATCACTGATAAGCGCCAGCACCTCATCAATAGCTATGTCGTAGCCCGCATCCCAGTCATCCATGACTTCTGAAACGCTCCGCTTTTCAATAAGCGCCGCCAACTGAGTAAGGGCAGCAATGACAGCCTCATCCTTGGACTGCCTGTTAATCAGAACACGGGGCCATCTAATCTTCATTAGTTCAACGCCTGATCTTCGGGGTGAATGGACACCGATTCCAGAATATCCCTGATTTCATCCTGATCATCCGGGTTATCAGCGGCAATGGCGGAGATAGCCGCCCCGCACAACTGGACCGCAGCCACCAGAAGGCCGACGCGCTCAATTGGGGTCATATCAAGGAACTCATCCTGTGCCGCGATACGGACACCCGGTTGATTGCTGTCGTTTAACAGAAGTTCAACGGTGGCTAAAATTATCATGCAGGGAGCATAACACAAAAACGGCACCCGAATATCGGTTATTCACAATTTTTACATTGGCCGCATTTTTCCTGTTGACTGCAACACGGATTTGGAGTTAGAACTCAAACCAACAGAGCAATGGCGCTCTGGCCAACCACAGGAGACTACCATGAACGCTTTCACCAACATCCGCCGCTTCGGTCGTGGCGCTATCGCCCTTCAGGCCAATCGTGGCGAAGCACTCAGCTTTGACCAGATCGCGGCCTTCGCGCCGACCATCTTCAAGGAAATCGCCCACGAATCGCGCTCTGAGCGTTTTCAGGTGATCCCCACCCACCAGCTTCTTGGCGGTCTGGCCAAGGAAGGCTTCCTGCCCGTCAAGGTTCAAGTCGGCGGCTCGCGCGATGCCGAAAAGCGCGCCTTCACAAAGCACCTGATCCGCTTCCGCCGTCAGGACGATCTGTCGGGCGCTCCCAAGGTTGGCGACAGCCACCCGGAAGTCGTTCTGCTGAACGCCCATGACGGCACCAGCAGCTACCAGCTTCACGCTGGCCTGTTCCGCCTTGTGTGCCTGAACGGCCTGACGGTTTCCGACGCCAACTTCGGCAGCGTTAAGGTCGGCCACTCTGGCAAGGGCGTTCTGGACAAGGTGATTGAAGGCACCTACCGGGTTCTGGATGACGCGGTGCTGGCTCTGGAACAGGCTCAGGAACTGCGCGGCGTCCAGATCAACCGGGACGAAGCCCGCATCTTCGGTGAAGCCGCCCTGCGCCTCCGGTACGACGATGAGAGCCTGCCCCGCGTTGAAGGCAGTCAGGTTGTGCGTCCCCGCCGCGAAGCTGATGCCTTCCCGACGCTCTGGCACACCTTCAACCGCGCTCAGGAAAACCTGATCCGTGGCGGCCTCTCCTACCGCCATGAGAACAGCGAGGGCCGCGTATCCTACCGCGACACCCGCCCGGTTAACTCAGCGGATGGCGACCTCAAGCTGAACAAGGCGCTCTGGCACTTGACTACAGAATTTTCAAAACTGAAGGGAATTTCTATCGCCGCCTAAGTTGCAAATAAAAACCGTCCTGCTACAATACGAATGCCGCCAGAGTTCCAGCTTTGGCGGCATTCTAACCGTTTAACCTGTACCGGAGGCCAATGGCTGTGAATAATATTACACAAGAACGCTTGAAAGAACTACTCCATTATGACCCTGACACAGGGGTTTTCTTGTGGATTAAAAAAAATTCCAGAAAAATTTCAATTGGGAAAGTAGCGGGTCACATAGACAAGCAAGGGTATTGGGTAATCGGTATTGATAAAAAACAATTTTTTGCCCATAGGCTTGCTTGGCTATACGTTTTTGGCGAATTTCCAAATGGCTTAATTGACCATATGAACAGAAACAAAACAGACAACCGTATACATAATTTACGAGTGGCTACTAATTCTGAAAATGGGCAAAATCATAAAATTCAAAAAAATAATACCAGCGGAATTACAGGCGTTTTTTGGTGCAAAAAAGCAAAAAAATGGCGCGCCCGTGTAAAGATTAACAAGAAATACAAAAACCTTGGCTCCTTCCACACAATGGAGGAAGCCAAGGAAGCCAGAAAGGTTGCTGAAAAAGAGTTTTACTCTTTGCCAGACTGATCCGTAGCGGGCGCTACGATTTTCTCAGTCTTTTTATACCAACGCTTCTCAGGATGCAGCGCGAAGTAAACGGCTGGGCCACTGACCCCCAGCCGCCTTCCTATTTCCTGAAACGTCATGCCAGTTTCAGCCCGCATCTTACGGGCCAGTTCATGCCAAGAGCCGCGCGGCAGCTTAGGCGGGGTGACTTGTTCTGGTTCGCTCATGTTCACGGTTTATACCGAAGGCCGACCATTTTAACAATTCTTTATCCACAGGCTCTTTTGGCCTTGCAATGCGTCCAAATATGTGCGATTGATCAGACATAGGCGGTCGCGGTGATCGCCCCAACCACGGAGAACTAAGATGACCATTTCCAACACCCTTGCCGACCAGATTGGCCAGCTTGACGCCCAGATTAAGGTTCTCGCCAAGGAACTGGAAGCCCTCAAAGCGCAGGCCAAGGACAGCGGCCTTAACGAAATCGTCGGCAACGTGTTTGTCGTAACCATCTCCAAGTCCATCGCCGCCACGCTGGAAACCGCCAAGGTCAAAGCTGAGATGGGCCAGAAGTGGTATGATGACCGCTGCAAGCTGGGCGAAAAGACCACCCTGCTTGTCAAGGCGCGCCCGGAAGCCTTGGCTAACCTGAACTAAGGAAACCGACAATGTGTGCAGTATATTACGTTATCCCATACTATGCCAATATCACCGAATGCGGTGAAGGCACCACCGGGCCTGAGCCAAAGGTTTACCATTCAGCGGAAGCCGCAAAGAATGAGGCCGACAAGCTTCATGCGCGCTACGGCAATCACTGGCGGGTCATCAAGGAAGAGACGATTTGGACCACCAAGACACTGGCCGAGTTTAGAGCCGAAGGCGCATTCTAATCAGAGGGGCTTCGGCCCCTCTTCCTACCCACCTGAACACGGAGAACGAAAATGACCACCAAAGATTTTATGGCCCGCAGCGCCGAACGAATGGCAGAAAAAGCAGCCCGCAAACCCGCTGCACGTTTGCGGACAACAATGTCAGACAACAAGATCAGTGCGGCTGACTTCGCGGCCTATGTCATCCAGTGCCGGGATCGCGGCATCAGCGACATCCAACTGGCCACCAGTCTGGGGTGCGGCATAGGCAGCATTTACAATTGGAAACGGATTGACCCGCCCCGCTACATTGGGCTGGCCATCGCCGCCCTTGAGAAGGGGCTTAAACCATGGAGGAACGCTAAGTAATGCAGTCCCGGCATAAAACTTTGAGAGAACTGGAAACCTACTTAAAGCCCCACAAAATTGAAATTGTGGGCGACGAAATGATGAAGCGCCACCGCAAGGTCTGGCTCACTGATGGGAGGTCAATCAAGTTTATAACGATGTCCATCAGCCCCAGCGACCACAGGACGTACCTAAACCTATCTAAGGATGCCAGAAAAATGTTCAGGGAAGCCCCGTGAGGGGCTTCTTCTGTTTTAGGCCACCACCCTACCAGCCAACCCAAAGAAGGCCGCCCAGCATGTAGACGTACCAGCGGGAAAAGGCATCTTAAGTCTCAGCAACCGTTTCCACGAACATCCGGGCATCTCTGCTGTATTGCAGAACAAACTCGCCCAGCTTCCCGGCTTCCGGCTGATAGCGTATCTTCTTGATGTAAACGCCAGTGCTGGTGCTGATGTCTTCTTCGCCTATGCGGCCAATCGTGACCCCAATATCCGCCTTGTTGGCCCAATGCGCCGAATCGGAAATGTCCTGAAGGCCGATAGCCTCCGCATCCCTGTGACGCGCGCCCTTGTCAGGATGGGCCACGACGATCACCAGACAGTCGTACCGCTTGGCGAAGACCTTCAGCTTCCTGATAGCCCGTCCGGTATATTCCGTGATGCTTTCATCCTTCTGGCGCTTGTGGTCAATTTCGTTCCACGGATCAATGATACAGACCTTCATGCCGTACCGGATTACCGCCGTTGCCATCCGATCCAGAAGCCAGTCCATGTCATGTTCAATGTCCTCCTCCGGGTCCGGGGCGATGAAGCAGAACCGCCTCTGGGTAAATGCCTCCGGTGACAGCTTGCAGTCTGGCGTGTGGGCATCCACGCGCTTCCTGATGAACGTCCGGGCGATCTGGTCCGTCACATACGGTTTTACGCGCATTTCAAAGCTGGCCAGTCCGACATTCCAGCCATGGAACAGGGCAAGCTGGGTGGCAAGCTGTACCGTCCACGTTGACTTGCCGTGGCCCGGAAAGCCCGTTACGACCATGAAAGCTGGCGTATAGGGCGAAAGGTATTCATCCAGTCCCGCCCAGCCCGTTGTGACAGGCTGAAGCGGAGCCTCATCAGGCAGATCGTTGAAGCTGTACACGCCGCTAACCGGGAAGGGCTTGGCGTTAACAATCAAGTCCATGACTGCCTTCGGGCCGCCTATCCCCAAAACCTCGTTCAAATCCTTGGCGGTTTCTGGGTATGTTACAAACTTGCAGCGCACCCGATCCAGACGGCGCACCAGTTCCTTGGACAGGCGGATTCCCGGCTCATCAGCGTCAGCCGCAATGATGATGGACTTGATCTTGGACAGGGCTTCCCAGTCGTTCAGGATATACTCAAATTTATCGTCGTTGTCCGGGTCCAGACCGTAGGTGTTATCAGGCACCTCAATCAGCCTGCCCTGCGCGTCCCTTGCAGGCGGAGCGCCATCCGGCACGGAAACCACAAAAGGGTATCCGGCGCTGATGACCGCCAAGGCATCCATCTCGCCTTCCGTTATTACAAGACTGTGGGTGCCGTCCTGAAGGCTGGGGTCTTCCAGAATATCCCTATTCCAGAGAAGCTTCTTGCCGCCCGCCTTCTGCCAGAACCTCTTGCCCGGAGCGCGATACTTGGCGTTCTTCTCCTCGCCGTTTTCCAGATATGGGTAAACCAGAATGCTGCCGTCTGGGTCAGCCTCAACGCCAGTGCTGCCGCGCCTGCCGCTGTAAATCCCCATATTTGTCGCCACCTCCACGCTGATGTGACGGCTTTCCAACCATTCCAGATGCTTTGCGCTGATCATCATAAAACCTTCCATCCGTATAGCCACAGTTGTGGCACCTGATACCTACACCGCTACCGTCTACCCGCACCGAAAGGCACGGGTCATCCTTGTGTTTACGATTATGGGAACACTGGGGGCATGTTGTCTTAAAATTACGATTTGGATTGCCCTTCCAGTCTATCCGCAATTCGCGGAGAATTTCTACAGCCGATTTCATTTACCCACCTTTACCGGACGAACCGTCCTGATGCGATCTGCGCCAACCCGGCAAAACTCATAAGCTTCCATTTCCCGCCATTTGAATTGAAGCCAAGGCTCCATCATTGACGGGGTAATACGGCGATCTTCGTATGGATTTCCTTTGCAGAACAGGGAATATTTCTCCGCCGCAAGGCAAATTTCATCAATTTCTACCCCTTTCGCCATTTCTGCCGCCAACAGCTTTTTGACCCGTTCACGATCACCGATATGGCCGGGATAAACCTTCGCCAACTTGTTAACGTCTTCGTCGGTGGCGGAAAGTTGCTGGTCAGATGTTCCGCCATCCACTTCGTAATCATCATCAAACCTCCATTGGTTCAGCCATGTTACCGCCTGTGCAGTGTACAGTGGGTCTTTTTTCTCGCGGATTTTTGCATACTTGCGGGCCGCGTTAACAATTGTCTCATGTGAAACATTCTGCTTGCGGATCGCAGCATACTTGAGTTTGGCAGGCTTCTTCGGATTGGCGTGAGGCGTGCGCTTTGGGTAGGCCGCCCAGAACTCCTCAAAACCGGAATCAACCGATATAGTTTCAGTGATAGGTTCTTTTGATTGTGTATATGATAGGTTAGTGTCCACCTGCTGGACACCCCCTGTCTTCCTGCTGGACACCCCCTGTCCATTAGATGGACACCCCCTGTCCACCTGCTGGACACCTGTATTCAGACGAATAATGCTGGATGTTCCTTCGCGTTTTTCAACGCTCAAAAAGCCACCCTCCTCAAGCTTGAGGATGTTGGAGCAAATGGCGGCTTTTGACAGACAACAAACGTCTGCCAATGTCTTTTTGGAGGGCCAACACTTGTCCTCATCATCGGCATAATTCGCCAACATCAAAAGAACCAGCTTCTGGCTTGCCGTATTGACTTTTTGCTTGGACGCCCAAGCCATGGCGGTGAAAGACATCTGGACAATCTCAAGATTTGGCTTGATCAGATGTCAAATGCACAATACATTGTGTGTGCATTAACAACTGAACGGCCCGTGTTCAGTTTCTGAAACGCTCTGGACTGCAATCCGGGGCGTTTCGCTTTTCTACACTGAGGAAAAAGGTCGGCGGGTTTTTACGCCGCCGACAAGTCAGTGTGTGTTGCGTTCTGGTCTGGGTGAGAAACCAGAGACGCGGCAACATCATCCTCCAGCTTGCGCCGCTGGTCAAGAAGCTTCTTCCGCAACTTGCTGACACCGTGCATAACCGTGGTGTGGTCCTTCCTCATCAGTTGAGCGATCTTTGTGTAACTGAAGGAAAGATCAACGCGGAGGCGGTAAAACACTTCAAAGCGCGCCTCCACAATCAAACGGCGGCGGGAGTTGCTAAGAATCTCCTCCACATCAACCTGATGCTTGACCGCTACAGCGTGAAGAATACGCATCCAGCGCACAGCGCCTATTTCGTTAATCACCAGACCCGGAATCGGCGGCAGGCGCGGAGAATTTACAAGTTCATCCGCCAACCGAAGCGCCTGTGTAGTATCGTAGATGAGCGCACTGTCTGAAACAGCAAGCGCGTCTGTTACAATTTTATTTTCCGCGCCGTCCAAAACCAACCCTGCCTTTGGCGGCTCTTGCGACTCTGGCATAGGCAGCGGCAGGGCTTTCTTTTCCGGTATTGCGTACTTCAGCATTCGCGCCCGCACGGCCTTGTAGTGATCCTGAAGTTGCTGCTTGTAAGACATATTATTCCCATTCCTTTATTAACTTTGATACCGACTTTGCAATAGCCTCATATTCTTTGCGTGCTATTACAACCAATTTCACATTTGGGTAGTATTTCTTCATTCTTTTAAGCTTTGTTAGGCTGCGCTTATCCATCCATCCTTTTACTTCATGATACACTTCTTCCCCATTTTTTTCTACTACGCAAAAATCAGGGAGATAACTGACCGTTCCTCTTTTGATTCCTTCAAACCAAAAAATCTTAGGCTCATGCGCCCATGATTTTATTTCTCCAAGTTCTCTGAGCCATTCAAGATAGCGAGCATAATTGGCCTCCCACCGCGACCTGTAGTATTTTCTTACTGGGCCAATTTCGCGCCAACCAGCTTTCCATGAAGCCCCCGGCCTTGCAACGGCGTAACTTCCGTTGGCAGCGCGAGACTTTACTATCTTGACGCTTCTTTCCTGCTTTTCATCTTCTGTCATATTTTTCCATGTTTTTTGAGAAGCCAAGGAAATTTTAGTTTTAGAAGCCTCGCTATGCTTTTTGCCCAGCATACCCTTTGGATGAATAAACTCAGAATAATCCCGTATTTTTCTATTGGGGTTTTCCCATCCTTTAACGGACCCCTTAGAACGCGCAGAAAAAGAAACCTTCAGTCTTTTCTCAGAATGAAGCTTTTTCATCAAATCAGACTGTTCTGGTCTTTTCTTTCCCACCTTTGATTTGGCGGCGCGTATTTGTCCATCAAGCCAAGCATCGCTATTCCCTCTTGCTTTAAGCTTTAAGCGACTTGCTTTTTGCCTTACTTGCGCTTCAGTAAATCCAAGATTTTCCACGCACCACAATTTTCCCTTTGTTGGGTAAAACTTGGTTAAAAGGTCAATTTTTTCTTTATCCCATTTCATGATGCACTATTGTAGCCCATGTAGATTTCGTTGTCAATGTCCCATAATCAGGAGAATCTATGGCAAATCCAGTCATTGCCGCCGAAGATGTCATCAAGGAAATCAACGCTTTACTTGCGGAATACCCTCAACTCAACGAAGACGAAGAATTGCTCAAGGACACTCTTGAAGGCAATACGCGCTTCAATGAGGTGATGGAGAAATTCCTGAGCGCAATGCGGGAAAACGAAACGCTTGCCGAAGCTGTATCCCAGCGGATTGGCAAACTCAGGGAGCGTCAGACCCGCCTTACACACAGGGCGCAGTTCTTTCGCTCGCTGATGCATCGCCTCATGGACTGGGCTGGCATCAAATCACTTGCACTTCCAGAGGCAAAGATTTCTGTGGTTAACTCTCCCGAAAAGGTGATCATCACGGACGAAAGTGCTATACCTGACGACTTCATGCGCGTCACGAAGGAGCCAAACAAGGCTGCGATCAAGACCGCCATGAAGTCTGGAAGTATCATACCCGGTGCTACTTTATCTAACGGTGGCACCACAATATCAGTGAGGTAATTATGGCGAAGACCCCAACCGAAACAACCGAAACATTGTCACCGGAAGCCTTGATCCTCCGCGCCATGAACGCGGTGATGCAGGAGGCCGCCTATGTTCAGAAGACGGGAAGCAACGATTTCCATGGCTATCGTTATGCCAGCGAGGCTGACGTTCTTGAGCGTTTGCGCCCTGCTATGGTCAAGCACGGTCTTATTCTGATCCCCAGCGTCCAACAGGTCAGCAGCATTGATACGCACGGCAATACGACCGTCAGCGTTCACTATACGTTGGCACACGTTAGCGGTGCCGTATGGCCGCAGCCGATTATTGCCGCCGGGTGTGGTGGTGATCGCAACAAGAATGGCGTTGGCGACAAGGGCCTTTATAAAGCCCTGACTGGTGCCAACAAGTATATGCTGTTTAAGCTGTTCCAGATTGAAACCGGAGATGACCCGGAAGAAACTCAGGGCGACAGGGACCGCGAAGCAGCCGACAAGAATGCCCGCCAGTTCTATCTGGAAGGCGGCAAGATCGCCATTAGCAAGGCGGCGTCATCCGCCGATCTGAAGGAATGGTGGAAGTCGGAAGATGAAAACCGCAAGTCGGCAACCATCGTCAAGGGTACTGATGAGTTCGCTGACCTGTACAACGCCTTCCTTGCTCGCGGAAAGGAACTTGTAGCTAAGGAGAACAGCAATGCCTAACAAAACCATGAGTTTGCAAGATTTTAAGGATTTTCTTGAAACTGCGGATGCAGCGGATAGGAAAGTAGTGGATCAATGTCATAAATGGCAAATAAGCAAAAAGTTGCAAAACCGCATTTCTGAAATGTGCGCCAAGTTTGAGGCTATTCATGTCACGTTTGGAATGTCAAAAAACATTGATGACATGCTTTTGGTGGGCATGTATCTCGTAGAAACGTACACCTATGAAATGGGCCGTGAATACCAAGAAGAAGTGCTTCAGGTATTGGCCGGGAAGATGAATTTCATCGGCTATTTTGCTGATTTGGAGGATGAAAATGACTGAGTACGATAACACCAACAGCGGCGCTCTGTTTGAAAATCAGAAGCGCGAAAAGCCAAGTCACCCGCATCTTCGCGGTTCATGCACCATCAAGACCCCTGACGGCGAATTGGTGGAGTATTGGGTCAGTGCTTGGCAGAAGACTAGCAAGGGTGGCGATGACTTCTTCTCCCTGTCTTTCCAGATGAAGGACGGCGCAGAAAAGAATGCTGAAAAGCCCAAGGCCCAAAGCAGCTTGTTCAAAAAGCGCGATGAACCCGCCAAGACGGCCAGCAAAATTGCCGATCCTGATCTTGACGATTCCGTCCCTTTTTGAGGTGAATGATGACTTTTGATGACAACGTGCCTTCTGAGAACACCGAATCTGCGTCCCGCGACAATGACATCTGGGATGTGATGCACTACAAAACGGACAGGAAGGGCCGCACAAACTGGCTGAAGATTGGCCGTGCTTGGGCAAAGCCTGATGGTGATAACATCACGCTGAAACTGTTCGCCCTGCCTGTTCCCAACTTTGATGGCGAGGTCATCCTGAACCTTGTCTACAATGAGGGCCGCAAGGGCTAATGAGCCGTCTGGTCACAGATGAAATGATGGAGGAGGCGCTTAACTATCTGGCGACCTCCTCCGATATTATTGCGTCCTCTAGGGCGCGCCGCTTGCGGGCTGAGTTTAAGCGCAAGCGCGTCAGGGCCAAGCTTATTCTGGAAAGCAACCAGCCGTCTGCCGTGGCCCGCGAGGCATGGGCGGAGGCGCACTCTCTCTATCACGAAGCCTGCGAAGAAGAAGTTGCCGCCGTAGAGGCTGATGAATACGCGCGGGCAGAGCGTAACAAGGCCGATACTATTATTGAAACGTACCGTACAGAGGAGGCCACGCGCCGCGCTGGTCAGAACTTTAGATGATAGTAACATTGTCGTGGGCTGAAATGCAGGTCGCCCATTTAATTGGCGGCCAAAGAACAATTATGAATATGAAAAAGAAACTACCCGGAAGATATGGAGCGCCCGAAAAGGAAGGAAGTGAAGAACTTAACTTGATAGGTACTCGCGGAGAGATGGCCGTTGCAAAAGCACTAAACCTCTACTGGAGCGGAGCCGTTGGAGATTATGGTGCTGCTGATGTAGGCGGATGTGTTGAGGTAAGGGCAATAACAAAAAGCTTCCACTCGCTTATATTGCATCCACAAGACAAAGATGATTTTCCATTCGTTTTGGCTGATTTAAGTGACCAACCCAAAGTAAGGCTAGTTGGGTGGATATATGGGAAAGACGGGAAACAGGAAAAATTCTGGTCAGACCCAAGTGGTAAAAACAGACCTGCATTTTTCATAGATCAAATAAATCTTCGCAAAATGGAAGAACTGGTAGAACTGTTCAAAAAATGACTGAGGATGTAGGCACCACCAAACGCAAGAATATGACGCCCCGGATGCGCCTCAAGGTCTGGGAGAGCCATGGCGGCATGTGCGCGCTCTGCGGCGGCAAGATTGATGGCGTCCGCCAGAGGTGGATCGTAGAGCATATGAGGGCGCTGGAACTGGGCGGCGAGGATACAGAGGCCAATATGGCTCCCGTCCACGAAGCCTGCGCTATAGCCAAGACAAGCGGGCCACAGGGCGATCACGCAAGGGCGGCAAAGGCCAAGAGGGTCAAGACCAAGCACCTTGGCATCAAGAAAAGCAAGAACCCCCTGCCGGGTAGCAAGGGGTCCAAGTGGAAGCGTAAGGTGGATGGCAGTATAGTAGAGCGGTGATTACTTCAGGTACATCACCCTCACGTTTCCTGATGTAAAGTTTCCCGTACCTTGACGAAGAACCTGAACCCTGTCCAGTGTGGCCGAAAGAGTTTTGCTACCGCCGCCAACAATCGCAGTACCATTTGCTGTGTCCGCAAGTGTATATGAGCAATCCCAAAGATCACCATACATTCTGGCAAGCGTCACAATACCAGTGATTTCGGAAGTAGTAGAAGTGTTGTAAACGATAAAACCAGCAGTGCTTGTTTCGCCCGCAGAGGTGGAGGCTAATACTCTAGAATATGAGTCATATCCAGAATCCTCAATACCCCCGCTGTCTCCAATTCTGATGAGAATATTGTTAGCCGCCCCACGCTTAACCTTGTGGAACACAATCTGAATAATCTCAGCAGAAGACGCTATACTTGAGAATGTTACTTGAGTTGCACTGCCAACTGATTGAGAAGAATCAGTGTTAAGGGGGCGGTTATCTTGCCAAGTTGGAATGCCGGATGAACCATTTGAGGTAAGAAGCTGACCTGATGTCCCATAGTTGTCACCAGCCATGCCCATAGCGCCATTTGCGGCAAAGCGCATACGTTCTGTGTTGTTAGTTACAAAAATAAGCTGATTGCTGGTCGTGGTCCCGAAAACCAATGGAGTTGTGGCGTTTGTAAGATAACCAAATGAACTGTACTCGCCATATACAATTCCGCCTACAGGCCCAGTAGCTGAAAGAATTGGGCCGTCCGTGTTTCTGGAAGCTTGAGAATGACCATCATTGTACATCAAGAAAGAATTTCTAAGCGTATCAGCAGTAGAACCAGACGATCCAGCGGGTGCAGTCTTGAAAATAATATCGCCTGAACCGCCTGTGCCTGTTCCATTGCCAGCTTGAATTATAAGACTTGGGCCTTCATTGTTTGTACCAGTTCTATTGGCACCTCTGATGGCTGTCGGCGCAGCGGCGTTGTTTGTGCCATCGCCAGTACCAAGGATCAGGGTGCCTCCCATGACCATGGTCTTGCCGCTTCCGACATTCACACCTACAGATGTGCCAGTGCCGCCAGCAGCAAAGATGTCATCAATTTTTGTGAAGTCGGTGTTAAGCGTTGTACCCCAACCAGTATCAACGTCAGGCGTAGGAAGCGTAAGGGCAAGGTTTGGAGTGGTTGTAGCCATTGTTAAGTCCTCTTTGCGAGATGAAGTGCAGTTGCGATTGCGTCATCAGGGACTGACAGCATGGAAGCTGTCTTTTCCGCCAGAAGAGCGCGTACACGTTTTACTTCTGCGCTGATGGCGTTGCCATTTGTTCTGCCGCCGGATTTGCGTTGCCTACGCTCCTCAATCGGCTGGAATGTCATGTCATCTTTTGAGCCAGAACCAGACTGCCCTGCCTCACTGATCGCACCCCTAGCCGCAAGCGCGGAAGCACGGTCCAGAACAATCTTGAGCGTCTGAGGAGAATACCTTTCAAGATCAGCAATTTTTGCAGGATCGCGGGTATTCACAGCATCAAGAATTGCCTGAGAAACACGGGCTTCATAGGCATTTTTTGCAGCGCCAAGAAGTTTCTTGCCGACGAATGCAGTAGTCGCAACACCCATACCAACGGCTGTTCCCTGTGTGATCGGACTCTGGAGAACTTGCGCGACTTGCGGCATGTTTTCCATTACCTTCTCGCCAACCACGACAGCCCCAGCAGTAAGGCCAGCGGCCCCCGGAAGTGTAATGCGGCTAACCTTGCCCGGTGCAATATCCTGCGGGATTGACGGAGCAAAACCTTCGTTCAATACCTTTTGAATGCGAATTTGATTTCCAAGGCGGATTGCATAATTGGGGCCAATGATTTTTTCAATCTTTTCGTACATCTTGGGATTGCTTCCATCAAACCAAGAAGTAACCTTGTTTGATCCGCCCTTCAGAGCCTCATCCTTGATATTGGCCAGCAATCCAATTCTGAACTGTTCTCTCTGTCCGGGGCTGTATTTTTGATATGCCGCCGTGATTTCATTCAGCTTGAGAGGATCAGCAGCGCGGGTAAACTTGTATCCAGCCTCAAGAGCATTCCTTGCACCAAAGAGTTCAGAAGCATCGTCACGGATTGTCTTGTAAACGGACTCGCCTGCCGGATTTTTGGCGCTGACCTTATCAAGTTCAGCCCGTAATGCGTTCGCGGCTTCCTTGTAATCCTTACCAAGCTGTGTATCTCCAGCCTGATAAGCCTGACTGGCCATGTCACGCACATTCCGATAAACACCATCAAGGTATTCAAGCGAAGGCGCATTAAAGGGCTGAATATTAAGAGAACCTTTCGGGCCATAAATTGCAGGCGGCTGATCACCACGATTGATAGCGCCCTGAGCGCGTTCGCGCAGGATTTTTGCAAAAACCGGACGATCCTCAAGAAGGGTCTTGAGTTCAGGCGAGAACACACTTTGATGCTCAGGCAAAGACATTACAGAGGTATAAGCGGGATTGTTTTGGGCGCTGATAGCGTCAACAGCCGCCTTAAACTCATCCCCAGTAGCTAGTGGCCTGCCAGCGATCTTGTCTACAGTGCCTGAAATGTACTGGCCAGTATTGGCGGAACGCTCCGCCATGCCTTGCGCCAAAGAAACGACAGGTGCTTTATCTGGTGCCTTTTGAGAAGCCGCCTCAATGAGGTTCTTAAGATTGGGGCCAGCAGAAACATCGTATCCTGTTACCGGAACGCCCTCTGATGCAATGTAAGAAAGTTCTTCAGGTGTTGCCCCCGGAAGAACGCGAGGGCCAAACTGAGTGCGCCGCGCCGGATCAAGCCCACGGACTTTCCCAGTAGAAATGTCTTCTTGGATAGCCTGTGCAATGCGTTTGCGACCTACTGCCTGCGGAATGCTTGTGACACCGCGCGTCAATGGAGAAGAAGGCGATACAGCGGAAAACTTAAGAGATTCAGCAATTCCAGCTTCAGTCGGGATGCCGTTCTGATCAAACATCGGAACTTCACCGGACATCATGCGGCCCGGAGCCATGACGGCTTCCTTGGCACCCTGATAAATAGCCCCCGGCACCGCAGCGGCCATTCCGGGGAGGCTGCTAAGGCCAAATTCACCTTTGCCGCCAACAAACTTTGGCGCAACATAGCTTATGGCTTCACCAGCCCGCGAAGCCGCACCGCTAACAATGTCTCCCATAGACGGCCCAGCAAGACCCTGTTGTTCCATCATCCGTTTCGCGGACTCAAGTTCTTCCGGGTAATAACCAAGTTCTTCCGGCGATTTGTATGAACCAGCTTCTTTTGCACCACGGGTTACGTAACCCATGTCTTCAAGAGACATAGGCGAACGCGGACCAGAAGAACCATTACCCGGAACTTCAGGAAGATCAGCGTATCCAATATCCTCCAGAGAAATCGGACCAGCCATTATTCACCCCCACCGTAAGCTTCTTGATACTGGTCAACGGGTAAGAAGAACCTATCTTCTGGATTGCCAGTATAAACCTTGACCCCTCCGTCAGGCATAACATACTGGTATCCTTCAGTAAATTTAATGCCGTCACGATATTGCGGGTCACTATTCCAACGCTGCCAATTGATTTCTCCAGCGGCAGGAGTATTTGCAATACCCTTCTTGATGTAATCACCAACCAGATTTTCATCATTCCAAGCAGCTTCCCACTTAGCGATGTCACGGCTAGAGATTGGCCTGTCAAGAGAATCGGCGTATGCAAGCCAGTCTCTCGCGCGCTTCTGTTCCATCTCAAGAATGCCACGCATTGTGCCGACGATATAACGGTTTGCACCCGGCTCAAGGTTCACATCACCGAAGCCACGGCTGAACATCTGGAGTTCCATGCCGGAAATCTGAGAACCAATTTTACCCTTAAGATCGCCCTCAAACAGGAGACGGGAGAATGTCTTGCGGAGTTCCTGAATGTTGCTGGCCTGTTCAAGTTTGGCAGCGTCCTGTGGAACGCCAAGCGCGTTAAGAGCCGTTACAAGATTGGACTTAACCTCAGAGAACTGTCCAGTCGGCGTTGCAGCCAGATTTTCGGCGGCCTGTGTAAGCGTGCCGCTTGCGTTCTGGAATGACTGGATGTTGGCCTGCGCGCGCTGGTTCTGTTCTGAGGTGGCCTTGTATGCCCCTTCAGTCTGAAGCTTCCGAAGGTCTTGCTGTGTCTGCATCTCAAGTTTGCCGGGGAACGGCACAACACCGCCCGGAAGCGGAATGCCGCTTTCCTGATACTGCTGTGTCAGTTCTGCGGCGCGCTGAGAAGCCCGTGTATAATCCTCTGGCGTCATGGCGTTCTGCGCCATCCTGTTCCAGTAATTCGGGTTCATTTCATTCGGAAGCTGTTCATAAAGCTTATCAAGTTCCGAATTTCCAGATGTTGATGGCGCAGCGACTGTTTCCGTTCCATCGGGCGCAGGCATCTCACCAGAAGCCGGGGGAGGCAATGCGGGAGTGGGCGCAGGAGCCGCCGCTGCGCCGCCAGCAGACGGAGGAACAGCAGGAGACTGCGGAGCCAACTGCGGCGTTAAGCCGGGGGCATTGACAAGACCCGCAGGGCCTTCTGAAGGATAGGCGGCCTCAATTACGCGGCGATATTCTGGCGGGAGGGGCTGACCCGGATTACGCATTTGCCAGAACCTGATCTGAGGCAGCATCTGGGCATAAAGCTGACGGGCAGCGTTGATGCGGGCAGTCGCAGCGTTCATGCGCTCAGTTTCTTTTCCTGTGCGGGTAAGGCCAAGTTCAGCCTCTGTAGCCGCCAGTTCCTTGCTCTGCTGGAGGGCATTGTAGTAGGCCTGCGCGCCAACCCTGCCAGCTTCACCAAGGTTGCTAAAGAAGAACGGCGAACGGCCCGCCATAAGAGCAAAGCTTGCGTTCATAACAGCAGAGCGCGCTTCGGGAGACAGGCGGCGGCCCATAATGCGCTCAATAACGCTGGGGCTTTCTTCGCTGGCGAAAATTTTCTTGGCATCAAAGATGCGGCCAAGGCCAGACGGCGGCTTCTCGCCGGGGATGACATAACCATCCGCACCCTGCGGCGCTTCAACAGGCTCACCTTCCCCAGATGCAGGCTCCGCAGCCGCAACACCAGTGTTTGAAGCCATGGCAAGGTAATCCGAAAGCCTTGTGCCGTTCGCATCAGCGGGATCGTACCTTCCGCCGCTGGACACAAACTTTTGCAAGCCACCCTTGCCGCCCAGATGAGCGACATTGACAAGGCCAGCGCGCGTTACAGGCACACCCTTAATGGTCTTGCCCTCAACAGCGCCCAAACCAGACTTGTCAATGAAGTCATTGATGTCGCCAAGGTGCCACTGTTCAGTCGCCTTCTGGGCTTCTGGGTCAAGGCGGAAATCTTCCGAAGTCATTTCTGCCGGAATGACGCCAGCCCTTTTGGCATCTATCAAACGCTCAGGGCCAAACTGGAGGCGGCCAACATAACCCTGCGGGTTGCGGGCAGAGAAATCTCCGCCACTTTCAGAAGCCACAAGACCAGCAGGCGGCTCAATAACAACTTCAGGTGCAGGCGCTGCGGCAAGCCCTTCTTCCTCAACAGGAACGTCTTCCATGCCGCCGTCCTGATAGTGCTTGCGGCCCGCAACGCCACCGGAGGCCCTGCTAAGAATGCCCAAAGTGACATCGCGCACAGGACTATCAACGGGGTTTTCTTCGTCGTATTTCCGTGCCGCCTTGGTAACTGGCAGTTCAAGGCCGACATCTGCCGCCAACCCACG
>JACCDW010316472.1_pt1 | contig 61292 bp, 76 predicted proteins | sample 7449781 | NCBI WGS metagenome assembly JACCDW01 (sample SAMN15323449, study PRJNA562643) | freshwater metagenome | isolation source: river surface water | place: USA:Blue River Watershed | collected 2017-08-18
CCATCTTCGGCTACTAGTAGCCGAAGATGGTGAAAACGGCGCACTTATTAAATATGAAACTCACCAACCACAAAAACTTAGTGTTTAAGGAAATTAAAAATGGCACAACCCAAATGGCTTGAAAAATATTTGAAAACCAAACCCGAAGTTACTCGCATCTTTGATGACTTGGAGCAGTACAAAGATTACTGTCGTTTCAATATGTTGAGATTTGATGAGAAGGATTTGTATCGCAGTGAGCAATACAAAAAGTTTGAAAAATATCGTAACTGGTTAGCTCGTCAAGAAGCAAGAGCATAATGGCAACAGTTTACCTAGTTGACTTAGAGCCCGTTGAGACACGTTACACGGCTCAGTGGAAGACTCACGTACCCGAATTACTTAAAAAGGCAGGTCACAATGTTCAAATCATATCTGGACGCGAAGATATACCTAGAGCAACTACTCCAGGAGCGTTTCTTAACTTCGGCGGAACAAACATCTACAAAGCTAACCAAGTTGAACGAATGGGCGAGTTATTTTGCAATGGAGCCGTTCGTTCCGGGGATCACTTTATCTTTACTGATGCTTGGCACCCTGGAATTATCAATTTAAAGTACATGAGTGAACTGTTGCAGATTCCTGTAACTATTCACGCATTGTGGCATGCTGGCAGTTATGACCCACAAGACTTCTTAGGCAGACTTATTGGAAATACACCTTGGGTTAGACACGCTGAAAAGAGTTTCTTCCATGCTATTGATCACAACTACTTTGCTACAGACTTTCATATTAAGATGTTTGAAAAGAACTTACTCGGTATGGAGTGTGATTATGTAGAGTGGAAACCTAATCACATTATACGCACAGGCTGGCCAATGGAATATATGGAACAAACACTTGCTCCCTACAAAGGTATGGAAAAACGCGACCTTATTTTATTCCCACATCGTATTGCACCGGAAAAACAAGCTGAAATCTTCCGTGATTTAAAAGAACAACTGCCGCAATACGAATTCGTAGTATGCCAGGACCAAGAGCTAACAAAGAATGAATACCATAATTTGTTAGGCGAAGCAAAGATTGTATTCAGTGCAAGTTTGCAAGAAACGTTAGGCATTGGTTGCTACGAAGGTGCATTGTTGGATGCTATTCCATTAGTGCCGGATCGTTTAAGTTATACAGAAATGTATTATGACGATTTCAAATACCCGAGTGCTTGGTCTGAAAGCTGGAATCATTATATTGCAAATCGTAAAGAATTGTGCGACAAAATTGTTCGGTTGATGACAGATTATGATAAACTTACCCCGCAACTAACTACACAAGCACAAGACTTAACTGAAAACTTTTTTAGCGCATATGAACTTATCAATAGGCTTCGATAAAATTAAACAATTCGAAGATGCATTAGCAGAATACACAGGTGCACCGTATGTTGTTATGACAGATTGTTGCACACATGCTATTGAAATGTGTCTGAGGTACGACGAAATTACCGAGTGTACATTCACTCCGTATACATATTTGAGTATTCCTATGACCATGCATAAACTAGGAATCAAATATCATTATTACCCAGATACGTTGGAACATCGTCAACAATGGTCCGGAGAGTATAAATTTGAAGGGACTAGAATTTGGGACAGTGCCAGAAGATTAGAAAAAGATATGTATCGTCCAGGAATGTTCCAGTGTTTGAGTTTTGGTCACACAAAGCCTTTGCAAATTGGCCGCGGCGGCGCTATACTGTTAGACAATAAAGAAGCATATGAAGCATTAATCTTAATGCGTTATGACGGGCGTGACTTGAATATATCTCCGTGGGAAGAGCAAAAGGAATTTAAAATTGGGTTTCACTACAAGCCAACTCCAGAAGAAGCAAGCCAAGGTATTGCGTTGCTGGAAGGTCTTAAAGAATTTCCTGTTAAGCCACAATACGTTCAATATCCAGATTTAAGAACTATTACTATCAAAAACTAATATGACATACGACGTTATCTTATTCACTGATTGTAGTTCTCGATTCTGGCATTCGAAGCCAGCAGGAGCATATCGAATCGCTACGGAATTGCGCCAAGAAGGTTATTCAGTAAAGGTACTCGACTACGCCGGGGAATGGTTCGCAGGGATTGAGTTAGCAACAGTACTAGATAAAATTATAGGTCAAAATACTCTATTTGTTGGATTCAGTGGAACATTTTTCGGGCACGAAAATCATAAAGCACAACATGTCGATGTTTCTACAAAAATTAGAGACTTGTCCGACAGGATTCCATCGGCGTATCCTTGCATCAAACTCAAATTTGATCTTTGGTGCAAATTTTTTAAAAAGAAATGGCCATGGATCAAGTTAGTTTATGGCGGAGCTAAAGCAAATTCTGAATTGGAACTAAACCAATGGTTTGACTACATGGTGTTAGGCTTGGCGGATCGTACGGTCATTGATCTTGCTTCTCATTTAAAATTTAAAACTCCTTTAAAATTCAAGCCGATTGGGAAAAAATGGAAAATAATCGACTACGATGTAAAAGGCTTGTCTTTTAATTTTCCTGTAAGTTATACTACATATTTAGAAACTGACCACGTTGCACAAGGCGAAGTTCTCGCCATTGAGATTAGCAGAGGGTGTTTATTTAAATGTAGTTTTTGTTCGTTTCCTTTGTTAGGCAGAGGTAAAAACAACCCCGATTATCATAAAAATAAAACAGTACTTGCGGAAGAATTTAAACGCAACTGGGATCAGTACAAAACAAACAAGTATATTTTCACCGACGATACGTTTAATGAAACAACAGAAAAAGTCCAAATGGTACTAGAAGCATCTAAGATGTCTGGGGTTGCGTTAGAAGTGTTTGCGTATGTTCGACTTGATTTACTAGAACAGTTTCCTGAACAAATCGCATTGCTTAAAGAGATAGGTGTTCGATCTGTATTCTTTGGAATCGAATCGTTAAACGATGCAAGTACCCGGGCAATTGGTAAAGGTTTGTCGGGAGAACGAATCAAAGCAACACTTCATAAATGTAGAGAAGAGTGGGGAGATGACGTTGCTATACATACCAATTTCATTGTTGGTTTACCGCACGATACGCCCGAAACTGTTAGATCATGGTCTAAATGGGTCTTAGAAGAAAGTCCTGCAGACTCTACATTATTCTATCCATTGCGTTTATGGTTAAAACCGAGTGCCACCGAAGCTGCCGTTTTTCACAGTGAGTTTTCTCTGAATGCAGAAAAGTACGGTTACACAGAGTACATGGAAGGATGGAAGAATACTGCATGGAATTACGTTGACGCTATCGCCCTTGCCGACGAACTCAATACTTCATTGGTTAAATCGGGCACTATGAAACTAGGTGCCATGGACATAATGGGGTTGATGAATTACGGTTATACGTTTAACGAACTTAAAAATAAAAGATTTAAAGATTTAAATGAACTAGAACTAAAATCTAAATACAAAGAGCTATTTGAACAATATAAACGAACATTGTTCGAATTCGAAGGAATAAATCTTTGACAACTCTTCTAAAAATCTATACAATAAATTAACATTGACATCCACGTCATTAAATCGGAGAATAAATTGACAGACGCAAGTAAAAACTTATCACAAATCATTCGCAGTAAAATGCAAGCAGACAACAAACGTTTCTGGGCAGGCGATAACATCAGCGAATACGTTAGCGATGACGTTCGCCCGTTGCTAATCGACGAAGCAACAGAAGCATTCGAGAAAGTTCTCGACACATTACTAATTGACAGAGAAAATGATCCGAACTCTAAAGGCACGGCACGCCGCCTTGCAAAAATGTATTACAACGAAATCATGGCCGGTCGCTATGAGCCTACACCTAATGCAACAGCTTTCCCAAATGACACAGAAGGAAAGTATGAAGGCATGCTGGTTGTGCGTAGCGAGCTTAAGAGCATGTGTAGTCATCATCATCAACCTGTCTCGGGCGTGGCTTATATTGGAATTATTGCAGGGCCCAAACTTATCGGGCTCTCGAAATACACTCGTATTGCCCAGTGGTGTGCCCGCCGTGGGACTTTACAAGAAGAACTCTGCATGGATATTGCCCGAGAGATTGAGTTCGCAACTGGATCGAAAGACGTTGCGGTTTATATCCAGGCTACCCACGGATGTTGTGAGAATCGTGGCATTATGGCACATAGCAGTCTCACCCAAACTACAGTATTGAACGGTGCTTTTAAGACAGACTCAGGCACAAAGAAAGAATTCTTTGATAATATCAAATTGCAACAAGAGTTTGCTCCACGATAAAGGTACAACAATGACTAGCTTGAAGATTAAACCCGTTAAGGCTGTTGCAGGTAAATGGCCTAAAGTAGATTTTGGATCGCATTTGACTGTATACACTCATGAAGATGGGCGTACTGATTTAGTTTGGGATGATGAGGCCTTGCTAAATGATGTAAAAGCTGCTATACTTAAGGCAGAATCTACTATTCCAGTGGAATCCGAAAAACCTAAACGTAAAACCAAAAAGGCTTAATATCATGGCACGTAAACCCAAAGCAAATCCAGAGCATGAAAAACTAATCGAAACTTTGAAGTTCACTCCACGAACATATAAGATTCGTCTTTGGGGCTACGGCGGTGAGTATGTAATGGGCACAGTAGAGCGTAAAGTTTACGATTACTTCAAACGCCGTCGATTGGATTTGGCTGAGTTTGCGTGGAGCGATGAATATGCAGAGGAAAATAAAATCCCCGAAGACATGTTTCCATTCTTCCCTGGCTCTTGGCACGAATGTGAAGACATGGGCCACTGCTGGGGTGTAGACCGTTCAGCTGGCACCATTCAAGTTGACGACGAAAACGGCGAAACTGTATACGAAAAAGAACTAGAAAACATTGACGGATGGAACGAAGAAGATCCAGAGCCAGAATGGGCATGTGGCGACGAAATTTGGATCGACAGCAAGCCAGCCGGTACTCCTGTGTTTATCGGTGTAAGCTCAGAGAAAGGCACATTCTTCGAAGGCGACATCGAACTTAAAATGCCATTTGATCCTGCTAAGATTACATTAACATACGACGAAATTGACGGTAATGAAATCATTACTCATGTTTCATACGATGGCGAAGTAATTGATAACTGGGGTGGGGACACAACAGGCAAAGGCACAGAGTTTGGTTTTTATGTTGCTGGTTCAAACAAGCAAGATGGCAAAGGTTACGAACGATATCGCAACATGGACGATATCGACTACACTTTAACCGATTGGTTCCCTAAGAAAGTTAAACCTGTACGTGAAGGCAAGTATGAAGTTGAAACCAAAGATGGTTACACATATCATGCAAACTGGTCGGGCTCGGAATGGTTTAATACTTGGAACTCTGAAGAACCAATTAAAATCAAACAGTGGCGTGGTGTTGCTTATGATCCAGATGAACAGGACTTGCGTGATGAGTTAACAAACATTGTAATCGAGACAGAAACTATGAATACTAATTTAAATCCTTGGGCAAAATCAAATAGTGAGCCAGAAGAACCAAAGACATTAACTTACTGGACAGTTAAAACACTGGACAAAAAGAGTGTTGAAGAAATTGAATACTTTACCAAAGACGGCATGACTATTGTTCACCGCACTGGCTGGCGCTGGGGCGAATGGACAGTTGCTACAAACGATGGCAACCCGCCAGAGTTTGAATTTGATTGCGTCCCTGGTGGCAACGATGCTAAAGATAGCATTAACATGAACAGTTGCTATGAAAACAACATCGAAGAATCCAACATGGAAGAGACCAGTGACGGGTGGTTCGATGATATCGAATGGCCTGAAGATATTGATCCCGAAGAGCGACAACAGCTAGAAGAAGCAATCGACGAAGAAGGTTGCTACTCCGCATTAGAAGATAATGGCTGGTATCATAGTGACACTGACATGTGGATCTGGGGACCAATTGAAATCACCGATTCAAACGGTAATGTAGTTAAAACTATAAACGAATAATCATTTAACAAAGGAAAAATAAAATGACAGACTTAAAAGTACATTTCGACGCATACATTGCAGAGAATGAGAAATTTGAATCAGGTAACAATGCTGCCGGTGCTCGCGCACGTAAAGCGTTGCAAGAACTAGGCAAGGCAGTTAAAGCTCGTCGTGCAGAAATTACTGAAACTAAGAACGCACGAGCAGAAGCTAAAAAGGCAGCTTAATATGAACAGCGTAGATATGGCCGCTGCTCTTATCAACAGAGCAAAGCATTTACAAGAATTCGTTATTGAAACTGATGTACCTGATGATTTTAGGTTCAACGGTATGGTTCCGTTTGATATGGAAATCAAAAACGGCACTATCTACGCCAAAGTTTATGGCATCGATTTTGACGAAGCCGTTGGTCGCTTCAACGACTATATCGAATCTTGTAAATGATTAAAACAGCATCGACTACTAGCCCGTATCTAACTGTATCCACTTATAACGGTAACTTGGGCTACATCAGTCCAGGCAGTCAAGCAGGGCAAATTCGTTATAATACTAACATGAATATTATGGAAGTATTCGACGGAGTTGCTTGGCAAAACATTTCAGGACACTTAGATGTTGGTTTATCAATGGACGCAACACAAGTATTGGACTGGGCTAGAAAGAAAATGGCACGTGAAGCAGAACTGCGAGAGCTAGCCGAACAGCACCCAACTGTGGCAGCAGCATTAGAAGCTCTTCGCAACGCCGAAGCACAGTTAGACATAGTAGCAATTTTATGCAAGGAAGAACAATGAGTATTAAGAGCTGGTTAAGAAATTGGTTAATGGCAGAAGATCGTTCAGCCAATCTCGGTAAAGTGGCGTTATCAGCAGGAACTGTTACAGCCGACGACACCAATTTTGAAAACTACAGAGAGACTATTCGATTTACAGTACAACCTGCACGTGGCGGAATTATTGTTACAGTTAAGCAGTACGATGCAAAACGAGACGAAAACAATCATACAGTTCACGTTATCCAAGACAACGAAGATGTTGCCCAGAGCATTGCACATATTGTAAGTATGGAACTTCTGCGTAGTTAAGTATTACTTTTTACTGTTGCAGAAATACAACAGACATTAAATCGTTTTGGTTGTATAATAAAGGTATGAAACACATCATACCTTTATTTTTGGCGCTACTTTTATCCGCTTGTGGGGGCGGAGGAGGTGGCGGCGGTGGAGCAGGCGGGTATAGCGGCAACCCGTATTTGGTTCGCGATGTCCCATATTCTACACCTACTAAAATCGGCTCTGTGCAAATTTCAGAAACTCCAGTTTCTCGTAATACAACCGCAGGTGTGTTTACACAAGACTTAACGGGCACCGGAGCAGAAAACGTAATTATTGCAGGACGCAGTGATTCTACGTATAGCAAAATTTCAGTATTCGGCTGGTACAACGGACAATTACAAAATCAAACAAGTCAATGGTTCACTGGCAACGACAACGTAATTGTTGGAACTGAACCTAGCGTTAAATTTGGAGACTTTTTGGGCAACGGCAAAGTTGGTATGTATGTTGCACCAAGCGTTGATGCAAACTGGTCTCGGGGATATGACGGAGCAGTATTCTTAAACAACGGAACTAGTTTTAGTCGAACTAACTTTGACTTGGGGTTAGTGTGGGCCCATGATAGTGCTGTACACGATTTTAACAGAGACGGCAAAGACGACATTTTAACATTAGACTACGGACCAAATACCACTATTGCATTTAGTCGCGGAGATGGCACTTTTAATGTAACCCGCAACACACAACAAAGCGCATTACAAGGTGCATCAGGAGTAGCTGCCGGAGATTTTATCGGTGACGGTACGACACAAATAATTGTGACAGATGCAACTACAAATGCAAATACCGCAACACAATTAATGTCTTGGAGCATAAACGGAAGTGACTTAACATTTAACACTATTGCAAACTTACCGAAAGCACGATTCGACTTACCTAAGTGGGCATCATATAACTTCGGTAACGGTGGTATGGCCAGTCATAGTATTCGGGCGTTGGCTTTTGATTTTGATAATAGCGGCAGGACTTCTGCTGTTGTTATTAGTCGCCCAAGTTTAACTAACGGCGCATGGCCGCAATTTTCAGAAGTTCAGTTTCTTAAAAACCAAGGCGCCGGTATCTTCACTGATGTAACAGACACAACATTAGTCGGATATAACACCAATTCTCCAGCTAGTTACAATCCCAAACTAATTGATTTCAACAACGATGGGTTAGTTGATATTTTGCTTGGCGGCACTAGCTGGACAACTGCTAATGATATGCAGGTTCTTGTGCATACTGCCGAACACAAATATGTGGCATCTTATGCTAGCGTGTTTAATGCGTTTGACGCACAAGCCGCAGACTTAGAACGTTACAGAAGTTCAGTAGCCAATAACAGTAATGTCACTAATATTGTTGTCGGCCCTAATAGAGAACTGTACTTAGTTACTGCCATTGATACCTTTGTAAACAACCGTAACGAAAAAGCAATTTACTTGAGTAAAGTTGGAGCACAAACTCCATCGGCTCAAGCAACGGTGAACGCAGTACGTCAAGCGTGGCCGTACTTGAGCCCTGCACAAGTTAATGAAACACTGTCAAGATCCACTACTACATGGTTGGGTTTTAATGTCCTGGATGCCGACAAAGCACTAAGTCCAATCGGTGGTTTAGGCCTTAACCAAAATGCTGTGTTTAGTGGCCACATTGCGGGCATCAATTTGAAACAGTCGAATGCCATGTTATTCGACAGTGTCGGCCGCTCATTTGCTGTTGACTTAGGTGTTACTACGTTCCAGAACCCAAACATGTTTGGTCGCTATGCAGAAACGTTTAACGATGATACTCGCGGTGGTCAGCCAACAAAAACAAACTATGCACAATACCATACTAACTTTGGTACTGTTAAAATCGGCGGAGACAACGCTAATCAAATTGCATCTACTGGTATTACTAATATTCCGATAGGCAAAGGATTGACTGCTAGTGTGCAATATACAACAATGCCATTCAGTCCATGGATACAAATGTCCGGCGACTGGGGTAAGGTAAAGAGTTCTAACATTTTCGAGACTTCGCTTACTAAGCACTACGACAATTGGATTGGCAGAGCAGGCATCATGCGCTCAAATACACTAATTGAATCTGGGCTTGTTACCAGTGTAACTCCGATTACTAGTGTATGGGGAGAAGCTGGTTACAACTGGGGAGAATTTAAAATGTTTGCAGGCTTCTTGCCAAAAGTAGTAGACGGGCAAGCAAATATTAAAATGCCAAGTGGTGTTGACAGTAACGGCACAGTCATGTATAATAATATGTCGGCAGATATTGTATCACCAACTGTTCGATATGTCAGAGCTTCTTATACAAAACATTTTAAGAAAACAGTGTACTATCAAATTAACGGAATCCGAACAGATACTAATCAGTTTGGTTTATTCGGTGATATAAGAATTAATTTCTAAGGAGAGTGTATGTTGCTTAAACTTTTAGAAAAGCTAGGACGTAAACGTATTGTTATGGATCGGGTCAACAACGAACCTTATTTGGAACGTTATTACTTGTTTCTTAAAGACCGTAACAAGTTTCCGTTTAATATTTTCTTGCATAAGTTTTTAAAGTCAGACCCGGACGATGTGCATGACCATCCTTGGCCTTATGCTACATTAATTTTAAAAGGTGGATACTATGAGTGGATTCCTCAATTTAACAGTAAAAATGAAAAGATCGCTGAGCTCGCTGTATGGCGAGGACCCGGCAGTTTTCGTGTATGCGGCGCTAGTTCTTATCATCGCATTGAGCTTGATCCAAACGTAACATGTTGGACATTGTTTATGCCTGGGCCCAAGCAACGGGACTGGGGATTTTTAGTAAAGAATAAGTGGGTACAATGGCAAGAATATCTAGCAAGTCGCAAACCAGCGTAACAGGCACACATGTAATTGACATCGAAGGTTACGCCCAAGATGTACACGATTACTTAATCCAACGTGGCGCAAAAAAGTGGGATGGGTGGATTAGTGTTTTTGTCTTATCGAAATTTGATCCTATTCACTTTGACGGATGTAAACCATTTCATCACAGCAACGGGTTTACTCGACTGTTTCTGCCAGACGAACAAGAAGCATTATTGTTCGTCTTAGCATACGGGCACTTGATCCGCAGTACCCACATAAGAGCAATTAACGATTTAATTAAGGAAACACATGCTTAAACGAATTATTACAGATAATGAATTAAAAGGTTTAGTATCAACTATTTGCCGAAAGATTGCAGTTAGTGATTGGCGCCCGGATTATATCGTAGGCATAACTCGAGGCGGACTAGTGCCAGCAGTAATGATTAGTCATTATCTAAATGTTCCTATGCACACTTTAAATGTCAGCTTACGTGACAATAACACAGACTTGGGCCCGGAAAGCAATTTGTGGATGGCCGAAGATGCATTTGGTTATGATAAACCGCCAAAGAATATTTTAATTGTCGACGACATCAACGACAGCGGAGCGACTATTAATTGGATCATGGAAGACTGGCGTTCTGGTTGTTTCCCACAAGGCACACGATGGCAAGAAATGTGGGGGACAAATGTTCGCTTTGCGGTACTGTTTGACAATCTTGCCAGTAAGTCTAACGTTAAAATGGATTATGTCGGCGAAGAAGTAAACAAAGCCGAACAAGATGTTTGGATTGATTTTCCGTACGAAAGTTGGTGGTCATAAATAAAATTATGACAGTTGACCATAGGGTAAATTTCGGGTACGGAGAGTTTTACATTACCAACGTATGCAATTTAAATTGCAGCGAATGTATCCGCATGAACAATTTTCATTTTACTGGTCACCAAAAATGGGAAGATTACGAAGACCAGTATACTGAATTAAGTAAAAAAGTATCGTTTGCTATTATTAGCATTTCAGGCGGTGAAGCTATGTTAAACCCATCATTTAAAAGTTGGGTCGTTGGCGTAAGAAAGCTGTGGCCTGATGCTAGCATTTGGATTGGTACTAATGGTTCCCGACTAAATTTCATCGAAGATTTATACCCTTTACTATTAGATAACAGAACAAATATTTCGATATCAGCACATGGTAGATTGATGTTCGACGAAATAACGTCGAACATACATAAGCTATTGCAGGCGCCGCTAACAATTGAATATCTTAGTGATTTTTCGGACTGGGTCGAGTTGTATAATAGGTCAAAAGGCTCCGACTGGCCAGACTGTTCTACTAAGGAAGACTTTGACCAGTTACCTGACCATATCAAATCAGAATGCTTTGACCAAAAAATAGATCCAGATGGATTTCTATCTCAGAGTGGTAGTATATCATACAAAGATAAAAACGGTATAAAAATATTATACAACCATTCGAATCTTTTTAGAAATACTGTACTACAATACGCCGAAAGTTTAAATCAATTTACAGTTTACGACAGCGACCCCGAAGAAAGTCATGCAGTGTGTTTTTCAAGTGCATGCCACTCGTTACACAAAGGAAAACTTTATAAATGTGCCCATATGGCAGTGCTTCCTGAATTTATGGAGCAGTTTAATGTAAGACTGTCTGACGAAGATAAGAAACTGTTATTAAACTACAAACCACTAGAATCGACTGCTTCCTTCGAAGAAGTTGTAGAGTTTAATAAAAAAATAAAAAAATCGATTCCACAATGCAAATTATGTCCGTCGAATTTAACTTTAACAAACATCGAAGCATCGACTAAGAAAAAGAAGATTATTAAAATCAAAAAACAATAATTTTTAAGCGGCCTTTGGCATCATTCCCGCTATACAAACTCTGCTGCCTATGCTATAATTAACATAGGAGAAATAAGCATGTCTTTACAACCAGTACAATACAAATACACATCAACAAAAGAATATCACAATGCCTTTCCAGTCGCATACCGTCAGTGGCGTGCAGACTCGCATTGTAATCTAATCCACGGTTATGCGTTTAGTATGAAGTTCTACTTCGGAACTAACGACTTAGACGTTCGTAACTGGGCCGCGGACTACGGCGGACTTAAAGAACTAAAGAAAACATTAGAAGACCAATTTGACCACACACTTATTGTAGCCGCCGACGACCCAGAAATGGAAACATTCAAACTGCTACAAGAAAAGAACATGGCTAAGATTGTTGTGCTTCCTGCATTAGGTTGCGAAGCACTAAGCGATATGCTTTACAAATACGTTAACGGTGTTTATATTCCCGAAATGTGGGGGCCAGGTGAAGCGAGCAGACTTTGGTGTTATCGCGTTGAAGTTAGAGAAACACAAAGCAATATGGCGTTCCGTGAAGGACACCGTGAATGGAATGAGGATTTATTTGCATGAGTAAAAAAGTAGCAGTTATCGGCGCAGGTATTACAGGACTAACCACAGCGTATTACCTAGCTAAAGAAGGTTATCAAGTATCGGTGTTTGAAACAGAGCGCCATGCTGCTATGAAGACCAGCTATGCTAACGGAGGTCAAATATCCGTTAGCAATAGTGAAGTGTGGACATCATGGAGCAATGTTAAAAAAGGCTTCAAATGGATGTTTACCAAAGACGCCCCGTTGTTGATTCGTCCACGAATCGACGTTGCACAGTGGAAATGGATTGCAAAGTTCTTGTGGACTACACTTAAACATCAAGGCCCTAAAAATACTATCGACACAGTTGAGATGGGGCTCGAATCCCGCAAGCTATATAATCAGATTTGCAAAGATGAAAACTTCGAGCACGACATGTTTGACCGTAGAGACACCGGTATCTTGCATTTTTATAAAGACCACGCATATTGGAAAAATGCACAAAATGTAATGGAGTTGTATAATCAGCACGGTCTCGATAGAGAAGAAGTTAATCCTGCGTATGTCGGTGTTGTTGACCCTGCACTCAAAGATATTAAAGGTGTAGTTGGCGCTACTATTACTCCTAGCGACTGGACTGGTGACATTCATAAGTTCTGTATGTTGTTGGAAGGAACATTAAAAAGCAAATACAACGTTACATTTAAATACGAGTCAGAGTTAACTGAGTTGTATGGGTTACCTGCTATTGCAGAAGTGTTTGACGCTACTGTTATATGTGCAGGTGTCGGTAGTGTTAAGATTGCCAAACAAATCAAAGAGAGTTTGCCGATTTATCCAGTAAAAGGATATTCTATTACCATCAATAACGTTGATCCTAAATACTTACCTAAAGTCAGTTTATTAGACGACCAGGCTAAGATTGTTACTGCAAGTTTAGGCAATCGATTCCGTGTTGCTGGCACTGCCGAATTGGCTGGCGAGAATTACGATATTACTCGCAGCAGAATCGAACCACTGTTAAAATGGGTACATGATAATTTTCCAAATATCAACACGCATGACTATTCGCAATGGGCTTGCTTGAGACCAATGACTCCTAATATGGTTCCGATTATCAAACAGAGTGACAAACATAGTAAAGTATTTTATAATGTTGGACACGGACATTTAGGTTGGACTTTAGGCCCAGCAACAGCACGTAAAATTACAGACATTGTTAAAAGCAAATTATGATGACACCACAAATCGAAGAAGCACTGGGTATATTACAAGAAGAATGCGCTGAAGTAATTGTTGAAGTAAGTAAGATTCGTCGATTTGGAATCGACAGCGTACATTACAAAACAAACATGTCACACAACGAAATGCTGGAAACGGAAGTAGGCGACGTGTTGGCTATGGTTGATATTTTAATCGAGCAAGGTGTACTAGACACAAGGTCTTTGGATGAAGCAAAGGCCGCAAAGAAACAAAAACTTAAAGAATGGTCAAACATATATGAAACTCAAAATCAGTGAACTATTTTATTCTGCACAGGGCGAAGGCCGTTTTGTCGGAGTTCCTAGTGTATTCTTACGTACCTACGGATGCAATTTTACTTGTGCGGGATTCGGTTGCAAGCCGGGCGAAACTTCAACGGAAGCTGACGAGGTTGCGAAGAATATTCATCTTTATAAAGATTTTCTTAGCTTACCGCTCGTCAATACAGGTTGTGATAGCTACGCATCGTGGCATCCTGCTTTTAAAGAACTAAGCCCGACTAAAGAAACCAGCGTCTTGGTAGACGAGATGCTGGCATTAACTCCTAACCACAAGTGGGTACAAGAAAACGGCAATGATGTGCATTTAGTTATTACAGGCGGTGAGCCATTGCTAGGTTGGCAACGTGCATACACAGAATTACTAAGTCACGAACGCATGGGAGATTTGCGTAACATTACATTTGAAACAAATGGTACACAAACTCTACAAGGTCGTTTTATTGACTATTTGTTAGAATGGAGCGACATTGCCGGCAATGAAGTCACGTTCTCTGTAAGTCCTAAATTAAGTGCTAGTGGTGAGAAGTGGGAAGAAGCAATTCGTCCCGAAATTGTTCGCATGTATCAAGACTATGGATTTACGTACTTGAAGTTTGTTGTAGAAACAGAGCAACACTTTGAAGAAGTCGATAAGGCTGTTAAAGAATATCGTGCAGTTGGTTTCAACGGTCCTGTATTTGTAATGCCACAAGGTGGTGTTGTTACTCCTTACGCACAAAATCGTGTTAAGGTTGCAGACTGGGCATTAAGCAAAGGCTACAACTACAGCCCACGACTACACGTTGACCTTTGGGGCAACGGATGGGGGAAATAGTGGCAGAAACACACAAACGAACTGTTACAAAAATGGTAACTTATCGGGTTAGCGCCTGGTTGTTAACTATTCCTATTATGTATTGGTTAACGGGAGATTTAGAAAATTCCGTTAGCGGCAGTATTTTGATTCATGCTATTTTAAGTTTGGATTATTATATTCATGAACGTATTTGGTTAAAAATTAAATGGGGTAAACTATAATGGGATTGTTTGATAGATTTAAAAAGAAGCCGGAAGCAGTAGAAGCTCCGAAAAAAGAAGCAAAGCCAAAAAAAGTTGAAAAGACTGCCAAGGAACTTGCTACAGAAAAAGGCGAGCCATGGGTTAACATCGAAAGTATCGAATTGGACCCAGACAACATCGGCAACGGTGCTTTTGAATTAGATTGGAATGAGTTCTTCGTTGCCAAACTTGTTCGCGGGGGCTACAAAGGCAAAGACGACCAACAGATTGTTGACCAGTGGTTCCAGGACGTTTGCCGCCATGTTGTTTTAGAAACGTTTGAACAATACGAAGCAAACAATCCACGCCCGGTGTCTGGTGTACAACGCAAAGACTTGGGCAATGGCCGCAGTGAAATTAGTTAATTTTGGTTAAAAACGGCTAATCAAACATCAAATTACCATTGACAAAAATGGTAATAATATGCTATTATTATACTATGCGATACTTACTTGTTGATACAGCCAATACATTTTTCCGAGCTCGTCATGCTGCGAGCCGACAATCCGACACTTGGGACAAATTGGGTTTTGCCCTACACGTTACGCTTGGTAGCGTTAATAAAGCATGGCGTGATCAAAAAGCTAATCATGTGGTCTTCTGTTTAGAAGGCCGTAGCTGGCGCAAAGACTATTACGAGCCTTATAAAAAGAATCGCGCTGTTGCCCGAGCTGCACTGACCGAAAAAGAAGCGGAAGAAGACAAGCTCTTTTGGGAAACCTTTGACGAGCTTAAGACTTACATTATAGACAAGACTAACTGTACTGTTCTTCAACATCCTAACTTAGAAGCAGATGATTTGATTGCTGGTTGGATCCAAAGTCATCCAGACGACGAACACATTATTGTATCTAGCGACAGCGACTTCCATCAGTTGTTAGCAGAAAACGTCAAACAGTATAACGGTGTAGCAGACGAGTTGCACACACTAGAAGGCATCTTTGACAAGAAAGGCAAATTGGTTATTGATAAGAAAACCAAAGAGCCCAAAACTATTCCAGACCCCAAGTGGATCTTGTTTGAAAAATGTATGCGCGGCGATCCTACTGACAATATCTTTAGTGCTTATCCAGGTGTACGCAAAAAAGGCACAAAGAATAAAGTCGGCCTTGAAGAAGCATTTGCAGACAAAGATAAAAAAGGATTTTCTTGGAACAATCTCATGCTTCAGACTTGGACTGACCACAACGGTGCTGAACATCGTGTATTGGACGATTACAATCGCAACGTTACATTAGTTGATTTGAACGCACAGCCAGATAACGTTAAGGTGCAGATTGCTGAATGTATTGCTACAAACAGTGTACCTAAAAACAAGCCAATGGTAGGCGCACAATTCTTAAAGTTATGCGGCAAATTTGACTTAGTTAAAATGAGCGAACAAGCACAAGCATACAGTGAATTCTTAAGTGCCCAATATCCAGAAGTAGAACAAATTAAAAGTATTTTAAAAAGACCATGAACAAGTTACTAACAGAATTAAGTTTACAAACGGGCGGCAGTCACTACCCGCATGTTAATACCGAATTGCAAGAAAAGTTTGCTAAGTTAGTTGTTGCCGAGTGTATCAAAGCAGTTCAGCGCACAGACAGGAGACTTGCAAATACTACCTACGACAGTAGTGTAGTAGAAGGCACCATCCAATTAAGCATTACATCCATTAAAGAGCATTTTAATTTCGATGAGTAAAATTTTAACTTTGAAAAGCAACGACCCTGGGTTTTATTTAACTGACGGTTTGAAAATTACTGGTAGGGCGTATATTGAAGTGAACGGCGATTGTCCTGATTATCTCGCACATGCTGTTCATGAGGCGTTGGGTAAAGGGCACATTAAATTAGTTGCTAGTATTTACGAACACGAACAAATGTTTAATTTATTAAAGGAAACCGCATGAAGTTAATTGATGTTATCGTTGCAGCCGAAGGCCGTGTGTGCGGAGGCGAAAAGTTTCAATGGCATTGTTGGGGCGACAACGCTCGCTTCATGGAGTTTGCAGATGCAGACGGTATGGAGTTTTGCGATGTTGTGTTTGACACTAAAACTTACGAAGTCTATGACTTAAATTTGTTTGTACCCGGTACAGAGCAATGCTTTAAATGGTTCAATCCAGAGTTCAAAGATGCTTACGTCAATGAATGTAAAATGCGTGATATTGATCCGTTAATTGCGTGGGATAACGTTACGTTTAGTGAGTTAACTGATATCAATACCATCATCGATTACGTTAAAGATATCGGTGCAACTTATTACGATAACTTGCCAATTTTGGAGCAGCAATGAACTTCAGGTCCTGGTGCAGAGAAAAATGGTATGAACACATTGATGAACTGATCAGTACCACAGGTAAACAGCCAACGTATACCGCCAATGAATACTTTGTAAAGTACAAATACTGGCTTAAACGAGAATTTAAATTCCAAAGGAGTCAAGCATGATTGAAGTAATGATTTTTCTACTGGTCTTGTTGCAAATTAAACATTGGTACATTGACTTTGTAAACCAAGACATGGAAGAAGTTGCACACAAAGGCAAGTATTTGAATTGGCTAGGTGTCAAGCACAGTCTTAAACAAGGACTCGGCACATTTTGGTGTGTATGGGTTGTTGTAGGAGGTTTGTTCGGAGACATTGTATTTGCGCTACTACTTGGTATGATAGATTTTCTAATCCACTATCACATCGACTGGATCAAAATGAACTACAGTAACAGAGACGTTAACACTCCTGCTTTCTGGAACCACTTGGGGCTCGACCAAATGGCTCATCAAATAACTTATATTTTTATCGCCGCGGCGGTTGTACTATGACAGAACTAATTGCTAAACCCGTTATTAAAAACAAATATTGGATTGTTGAGTCTGAGGGAACTAAAGTCGCTACTATCCAAGCAGTGGAAGAAGGCGGCGGGTTCGTATATGTACACGACAACGAACGTCAGAAATACGCTACTATCAAACTGTTAAGCAAAGAACATAACATTGTGTTTGATGCGGTTGCCAAGAAAGAAAAAGCATCATCAGTCGAACATAGCGTCTACAGTTATCCCGTAAGCCAAAAGCCTTGGAATACTCTTTGGGATGTCAAGCATCAGTTTCCTGTATACACCAAAACTAGTAAAAGCAAGAGCTACTACTGTGCAGGGTATTATATCATTAAATTTAACAACGGCTGGGTCAAAAGCTATTGCCCTAAGTTTATTACTTTGAACCGTTACGAATACCAAGGTCCGTATAAATCCAAAGAAGAAATGCAAGAACAATTAAGGATTGCAAATGGAAAGTAAATTAACACTTCATTTAAAAATGTTTAACGACAAAGTTAAACTGATGAATCAAAGCAACAAGAAAGACTTGACGTTAAGTGCAGCCGAAGCACGTAACATTCATGCCGACTTGTTTGACCTGCTTAATCATTGCGCTACACTAAGCAAGAACCTCGCCGAGAAAAAACAAGACAGCGTTGTTACAGTTGGCATGGACGGCGGGGCATTTTAAATAAGCGCATATTTAGAAGATAAATAATAGCATGAGTCGTCCTAAACCAAATGTGTTAGTGGAACACGTCAATAAAACAAATTACAAAAGCGAACAAATTTTAAGTAGCGAAGGCATTTGGGCGGTGTTTTACGATAACCAACCTATCAACTTAAAATCAAGTAACATTCTTGTAAATTACCCTGGGCCGAAATATAAGAAAACTTCTTTTAGTAACCCTGGGCATGCCATCAACTTGGCAAAGAAACTCAACACACTTTTTAAGACAGACTTGTTTACAGTGGTGCTTTTAAAAAGTGGTGACAGGATCTACCCCTAAACGCTATACACAAAGTCAGCTGACTAAGATATTTGCTGAAACTTTAAAGCAACCGGTTAGTCAGTTATACTATCATCTTTGGAACAATCCCAAAGACCCAGTAAGCCTTAGACTTAGTTTAAGCGGCTACACTATTCTCAAAAAGAACGGCATTCAGTCTTACTTGTTTGAGCTGAATGATCCGTTGACCAACAGACACTTATTACAGTTGGAACGCCATTTCCCCGGAATGTACTTTTTATTTCAGGCGCAGAAAATTACAGTATATGATGAACAAGATGCTAGCATGATAGCACTCATGGGCGGGGACTTAAAGGGTTATTTAGAAAACTTAGAAATTAATACCTAAGTAGTACTTGCACAAAATTCATTTTGGTTGTATAATAACTCTATTGTTAAACAAAACAGGAGTTTGAAATGGTTACCATCCAAGACGTTAACTCTGCTATTATTAGCGGCCAGTTTACAAACGAACAACTCTCCAGCATCGGCGATGCTATTAAATTTGCCCGTAATCAAATGATCCACAAGAACACAGGTTCTATGGTTATTGGCACTAACGTCAAATTCACTAATAACCGTTCAGGCCAAAAGGTTATTGGTACTGTGGAAAAAGTTAATCGCAAATACATTGTCGTCCGTTCTAGCACTGGGCTTTGGCGTGTTCCTGCTAATATGCTGGAGTTTGCATAATAACCCTACAACTAACAGGGTTATTGACAATAAATCAAAACCCTGTTATAATAATCACATAGTAAGCAACAAAGGGAAACAATGAAATACACGCTCATTACACGTAATGGTAAAGTATTAGCATTTAATGTGAAAGCGGCAGCTGAACTATTTCAATTGGCTTACGGTGGTGTTGTTATCACTAACGACATTTTCAAAACAGAAGATTGTCTTGTTGCATAAAAACTACAGACAATAATTCAAAAATCGTTTATAATTTATTTTTCAACAGAAGGAGCTTTAAATGGCATCAGTTAGCGAGCACCGCACAGTTACGTCTGAAACAGGTCGTCGTGCAATTTTGACATGTTTCAATAAACAACGTCCCGTGTTTTTGTGGGGGCCTCCCGGTATTGGTAAATCCGAAGTGGTTGCCAGCATTGCCGAAGAACTCGGTGGTGTTATGATTGACTTGCGTTTGGCGCAAATGGAACCAACAGACTTGCGTGGTATTCCTTACTTTAACAAGGAAATCGGCAAGATGGATTGGGCGGCTCCAGTTGACTTGCCTGACGAAGACTTTGCGGCTCAGCACAAGGTTGTTGTTTTGTTCTTGGACGAAATGAACTCCGCGGCTCCTTCAATTCAAGCGGCTGCTTATCAATTGATTTTGAACCGCCGCATTGGTAAGTATGAACTGCCAAAGAACGTTGTTGTTATTGCGGCTGGTAACCGTGAGTCAGACAAAGGCGTTACTTACCGTATGCCTGCTCCGTTGGCAAACCGTTTCGTTCACTTGGAAATGCGTTGCGACCATGCCGCTTGGGAAAACTGGGCTATTAACCACATGGTTCACAAAGACGTTATCGGTTACGTTGGTTTTGCCAAACAAGACTTGTACGACTTTGACCCACGCTCTAGCTCACGTTCGTTTGCTACTCCACGTTCTTGGAGCTTCGTGTCTGAGCTGTTGGAAGATAACAACTCCACAGACAGCGAATTGACTGACTTGATTGCAGGTGCAGTTGGTGAAGGTGTTGCTGTTAAGTTTATGGCTCACCGCAAGATTGCAGGCCAGTTGCCACGTTGCGAAGACATCTTGTCCGGCAAAGTAACTGAGTTGAAAATCAAAGAAGTGTCAGCTATGTACTCTTTGGTAATTAGCTTGTGCTACGAGCTTAAGGACCAAACAGAAAAGTTGGGTGGTAAGCCTAACGATGAATGGCACAAAATGGCTGACCATTTCTTCAAGTTCATGATGGATAACTTCACTACTGAACTGACTGTTATGGGTGCTCGTGTTGCGTTGACAACTTACAACTTGCCTTTCGTCCCAGGCAAGCTGAAGAACTTCGACGAGTTCCACAAGCGTTTCGGTAAGTACATTGTGGCAGCTTCGCAAAAGTAATTTTGCAAGTGTAGCAAGAAAGGGACTTCGGTCCCTTTCTTTTTAAAGGCTGATATGAAAACAACCAAGCTGATTAAGTTAGATGGCCGATTTAAAGGAAGTGCGTTCTATACGCACAGACTAGAGTTTCTTTATTTTTTCAGAACTATACGAGTAGACGACCGAAAGGCCACGTTTATTGCACTTCGTGAAGAGTTTTGGGATAAGTTTGGTCCGAGCTGTGAACTCGAGCATGTAAGACTTAAAGACTTTCCAGACTGGGCATGGGAGTCGAATCCAAATGGTGAAGTTTACATTTATCTTAAAAATTCCGCATTGTCGTATTACTTGTTAAAGGAATAATATGTCCGAAGAAAAAGAATTAGAGTTTAAACGGTTTAGTAAAGACAAACAAGAGCAAATTAGACAATTGGTTTCCTTTGCCACACTTATGGGACTAACCGGCAAAGACTTAGTTAGCATCGGTGGCAAGTTGTCGAGGATTGAGTCAGCACAAGAGATTCGTCAACGTAAAACAGCAGTCGAGGGTTACGATGTTAAACCCATTGGCAAAACGCCAATAACTTCGCGGTTTAAATTAACTATCGGTGATGTCACATATCATTTCAACGGCGACGACTATTACAGTGAATGGACTGTTAAAAACACAAAAACCAACAGGACTTTAATGATTGCCCCAAGTAGAAATGACTGGGGTCGGGTCAGCTGGAATAAGCGTACAATGTATGACGTCTTGTGGGCTTTACATCAAGGTTCAGCAGTACTACCTTAATACCAAGGTATTACATTGACGAATAATCAATTTAGTGCTATAATAAGCACATAGCAAAGCAATTCAAGGAGTATTTTTAATGGCAACATCTTCAAGCGAAAAGCCAAAAATGAGCGCTCGTTTAACTGAGCAAACTGACCCAGCGTTGGACCGTTTGGTACGTGAAAAGTTAGTAACAGCACGTATTGGTCTCTTGCTTCGCGCACCTTTCTTCGGTAACTTGGCTACCCGTTTGGAATTGGTTAATGCAGATAGCTGGTTGGGCACTGCCGCTACCGATGGCCGTAAGTTTTATTACAACACAGAATTCGTAAACAAGTTGAAACCAAAAGAAGTTGAATTCTTGTTTGGCCACGAAGTGTTGCATAATGTATATGACCATATGGGTCGTGTCGATAATCGCGATCCACGATTGTTTAACTGTGCCGCTGACTTTTGCGTTAACGCAGATTTGATTGACCAACGCATTGGTGACAAGATTACTCCATGTTTGTATGATGCAAAGTACAAGGGCTGGAGTGCAGAAGAAGTCTACGACGACTTGTACGAAAACGCTGAAAAAATTGACATCAGCCAAATGTTGCAACAGATGTTGGACGAACACTTGGACGGTGAAGGCGATGGTGATGGGGAAAGTGACGGTGAAGGTAAAGAGCGCTCACATGCAGGTGGCCGTCCTAAACTGACTGACGAAGAACGTGCCGCAATTAAAGATGAGATTCGCGAAGCATTGTTGCAAGCGGCTCAGGCAGTTGGCGCAGGTAACTTGCCAGCTGGTGTTAAGCGTCTTATCAAAGACTTGACTAAGCCCGTTGTTAACTGGCGTGAACTGTTGGAACAACAAATCCAATCTACTGTTAAAGATGACTTTAGCTGGATGAAGCCTAATCGTCGTAGCTGGCACATGGATGCAATTTTACCCGGTACTAAACAAGGTACTCAAATTGATATCTGTGTTGCTATCGACACTTCAGGTTCTATTAGCGAGTCTGACTTGCGTGACTTCTTGTCCGAAGTTAAAGGTATCATGGAATCATACGACGAGTATAAGATCCGTGTACTTACGTGGGACACTGCTGTTCACAATCCGCAAGAATTCTCAAGTGACAACTTGGAAGACATTGCTGAATACCAACCAGGCGGTGGTGGTGGTACCGAGCCCCATGTTGTTTGGGATTGGTTGAAAGAGAATGATGTTGAGCCTAAGAAACTTATCATGTTCACCGACTACTGCTTCTTTGGCTGGCGCCCAGACGAAGTGCAAGACTACTGCGATACTGTTTGGGTTATCAAAGGTAATCCAAATGCAGAACCAGAGTTTGGTGTGTGGGCACATTACGAAGAAGCTAAGAAATTAGCTACAGCCTAATCAGTAAGGGACTTAGGTCCCTTACTTTTTCATAAGTATTTTTATGAGTAACGAATTCGCTAAATTTAAAAATTCCAAACGTAGACATAAAACCGATATGTTTATTTCCCGGCAACTTAAAATTGCCAAACAAAGTCTGAGTCACAACACACGGTTAGACAAAGAGCCACACCGTCTAGCAAAACGACATGCAATGGACTGCGGTAATTCCAAGTGTGGACTTTGTGGCAATCCTCGCCGCAATGAATGGTTTAAGAAAGAGCGCCGCACAGCACAAGAACGCAGACAAATGCAAGATGTTGAAAGTGTGCGCGATATTCACAGTAACGGTTTAAACAATGACCAAGAAGATATTTTATGAAAAGGTAGGACGCAGATATAAACCTGTGTCTGAATATGACAGTGATTTAATTGATGCTTTTAGTAAAGGCACTCACTTGGTAATGGTTTACCCAGGCGGTTCGAGTCGTCGATACAGCGTTGACCCGAACTATGCGGCTATGATTGCCGCCGGCCGTGTAGCAGAAGATGCTATTTCCAAGGCCATCTCTGACAAAATGGAGATCCGTAGACAGCAACGACACGAAAAGCCTGATCCGTTGACTCCCGGACAAAAAGCAGCTTGGGATAATCTGGTTAAAGAATTTGGCGAAAGTGCTAAACAACTAGAATGGGCAAGTGTGCGTGAATGTGCAGAAGCAGGCGTTATTGCTATGCAAGAAGAAGCAACCAAACTAATGCAACACGAATCTGTTCGTCAAGCATACGAACATTTTCAATTAATGTGCGAGCTTGCAAAGGAGCATAACTAATGGCATTATTTGCAGCTGGGTTATTTTTAGTTGCATCCGGACACCCGGTGCTAGCGTTAATTGTTTGGTTAATTTATTTGTTAGAAAAGGAATCGAATGCTTAAACATGGCGAAATTAATCCATTAAGTGTATTTGGTTTAAGACAAATGGATCATTGTCCTCCCCATTTTACCAAAGTGCCGTTTGACTTGGCTACCAGTGATAAGCGCATTACCGACTGGATTTGGGAAAACTTAGAAGGGCGCTTTTACTACGGCGACCATTATTATATTAGTGACAATGTTACCAAAATGCAGAAGTGTGTGGCTTTTGAGAATCACAGCGAAGCCAGTTACTTTAGTCTTTTCTTAGACACATTTAATACCTGGGAAGGTATGTTAAATTAAAAAATTTTTCTCCGGCGATAATACAGGTTAAATATTTGTACATTATCCCGGAGATTATACATGAGTGAACAGAACTCTGCGGCACCACAATTAAATCTAAGCGATTTAGTGTTTGTGCTACAAGCATTCCAATTGGCATCTAGTAGAGGTGCTTTTAAACCAGAAGAATTTTCTGCTATCGGCGGTTGCTACGAAAGACTATTTGCCTTTCTAGAAGCAAACGGTGCAGTTAACAAGCCGGCCGATGCGCCAGCAGCAGCTCCTGAAGAGCAAAAATAAGGAACCATTATGATTAAACACGTAGGCAAACACAACAATAAGCGTTGTATTATCCTTTTCAAAACTGTGCCAGGCGAAGACCATATGTGTCTAGTAGCTTACCCAGATACTATCCCCCGTCATATTCACGATGACATTATGAAGGCACTTGAATCTGAGTCCGGACAACAAGCAAAAGAATTCGCTGACTATCTATTCAGATTTACTCTAGTAGACGGAAACAATGCATTGCAAACACTACACAAAGAAGGTATGATTAAGAAAGTACCTTGCAATCAAGTTGTAGTTACACCTGACTCTAAAAGCACTGTCAGACTTGACGAACTAAACTCTATCCTTAAGAAAATGGAAATGGGCGAAGAAGCTGTCAAGGAACTAGCAGAACTAGACAAGAACGCAGGATTGGTTACTAAGAAGCGCAACAATGTACAAGAAGTCGGTGTTCCGCCTTCAAGCCGTACACAAGCAGCAACCGTTCAAAATAACATAAGTATTAATGATGTGCTAACAGATGAACAAATCGCTAGTCAGCGTTTAGCTCAAGCACAGAAGATGCAACAAGAAGCTAGAGCTTTGTTGGCCGAAGCAGATCGTTTGCAAAAAGAAGCACAATCATTGAACGGCGCAACAACAAATGGCAGAAAAACCAAAAAAACAACCAAAGCCAAAGAAGCTTAACCTAAACAGTTCTAAATCTGCTTGGAGAGACATTCTTAAAAACGTTGATAAAAAGGAAGTACCAATTCATGTTTTAGAAAAACTGATGGTACACCTTAAAGATGGAACTATTGTTACTATCGATATCCGAAAGATATTAGGCGAAGGCGCTGACCCCGATGATATTCAGCACCACGTCAATCAACGTTTAGACGAACTCGATTTGTATATTGACAACGTAGACTATTTCTTAGACATAGACTTAGTACAACGTACAATCCAACCAGAGACAGACAAAGCATTATCAAAATTATGATTCAGGCAATATTTGCCGTAGATCACTGGGGTGGTATGGGGTTCAAGGGTTCTCTCCCTTGGCCCCATCACAGTGAAGATCTACAGTATTTCAAAGAACAAACAAAAGGCGATATAGTAGTAATGGGACGCAAAACTTGGGATGACCCCAAGATGCCCAAGCCATTACCAGGGCGCACAACTTACGTAGCAACCAACAGACCACTATTTGGTTACAATGGTGTAAGAACCATTCGCGGCGACTTAGTTAAAGCAGTTAAAAAGATTGCAGAAGAAAATCCAAATAAAACAGTTTGGATTATCGGCGGGCCAGACTTGCTAATGGAAACTCGCGACATTGTTGATAAAGTACACATTACACATTTCAAAGGACAGTTTAGAACAGACGTCAATATTGATTTGCGTAAGTACTTGTTAACTTTCCAAGCAACAGGTGCAAGCCCAAGTTCGGATCGCAAGTGTACATGGATGACGTATAAAAACGTTGACATCTTCCGCTGGAAGTAATATACTATAAGCATGAAAACTTACTTAGACGCATTAAATGAAGTGCTGGAAAAAGGCACGACTAAATCAGACAGAACAGGCACAGGTACTATTAGCTACTTTGGTATGCAACAACGCTACAACTTAGCTGATAGTTTTCCTGCTGTCACTACAAAGAAACTAGCATGGAAATCGGTAGTATCAGAACTCCTTTGGTTTCTAGAAGGGTCAAGAGATGAAAGACGGCTCGCTGAGATATTACATGGAACTCGTGACGATAGCAAGACAACTATCTGGACCGGTAACGCTCGAGCGGATTATTGGGCTCCTAAAGCACAATTCCCCGGCGACTTAGGCCGTGTTTATGGTGTACAATGGAGACACTGGCGCACACCTGTAGAACACAAACAAGAAACATTTAAAGATGCTTTTGGTAGTACATATCACAGAGAAGGATACGTACACTTCAAAGAAGTCGATCAGTTAAAGTCACTGATCGAGGGTATTAAAGCAGACCCACACGGACGACGACATATTTTAACAGCGTGGAACCCAGGCGAAATCGAAAGCATGGCTCTGCCACCGTGTCACTGCTTTGCACAGTTTTATGTCAGTAATGACAACAAGTTGAGTTGCCAAATGTACCAGCGCTCATGCGATATGTTCTTAGGCGTGCCTTTTAACATTGCATCCTACTCACTCCTTACACATATGATTGCTCAAGTGTGCGGTTTAGGGCTAGGCGAGTTTGTTCACGTCCTCGGAGATGCTCATATATACAGCAACCATGTAGAGCAAGTAAAAGAACAGCTAGCCCGTGAACCCTTACCTGCTCCGACTTTGTGGTTGAACCCAGACATCAAAGACATTACAAAATTTACTATGGCCGATATTCGTTTAGACAACTATACTAGTCATGCTACTATCGCAGCGCCAATGGCAGTATGATAAAGGTAGTAGTACACGAATTTTTAATGTCGGATGTCGAAGACCCGGACTTGTATGCTGCTGGGCCGTTAATGGAGTGGCAGCATAGTGAGTCAGGTAAATGGGTTATGGAAAATGCTATCAAGAAACCCGAATGGTTTAAAACGACAGACATGCGTACATACGGATACAAATATCGTGTAGTTGCTTTATTAGAAGACCGAGACGCAACTTACTATAATTTAAAATGGGGAAATAAATGAAATTTATCGTAACAGGTGGTGCAGGATTTATCGGCCACAATGTAGTTAAACAATTAGAAGAACTAGGACACGAATGTTTCGTTTTAGATTGCGTTACGAACTACGGCTTTGTTAACAAAGACGAATTAGAATACCTCAACAAAGAGCGCAACGCACGTAAAAAAGCAGGCACTCACTATATCGACTTACGCGACCATAAAGCAGTTGAAGACTTCTTTCTGAGTTTTAGCGGCAAAGTGTCAGCAGTTATACACTTAGCAAGTTTCCCTAGGCAGAAAGTAGTAGGCGCTAATCCTGTTTGGGGTAGCGAAGTTATGTCCACTGCACTAGTACACTTACTAGAGCAAACTAAGTTACATAAGATTCCAAAATTTGTTTATATCAGTTCAAGCATGGTATACGGAGATTTTAATAACGATGTAACAGAAGATTACAACTGTAAACCACAAGGCCAATATGGCATCATGAAACTAATGGGAGAACACCTTGTTAAAGATTATACTCGTCGTGGCTGTTTTGATCACGTTATTATACGCCCCTCTGCTGTATATGGTGAATTCGACGTCGAAGACAGAGTCGTTTCCAAATTTATGCTCTCCGCTATGCGCGGAGAAACTCTCAAGGTAAATGGTGCTAACGAAACACTAGACTTTACTTACGTCGAAGATGCGGCACGTGGCATTGTTCAAGCTACACTAAGTCCTAATGCTGTTAATAACACATACAACATTACCAAGAGTCACAGCACCACATTGTTAGAAGCCGCTAGCCTTGCAATTAAAATTGCAGGCAAAGGTAAGGTAGAAGTACGTGACAAAGATGCAGACTTTCCGTCACGTGGTGCATTGTGTATCGATGCTGCCCGTAAAGACTTTGGATTTGATCCCAAAGTAGACGTGGAAGAAGGCTTCCGTCGTTATCACAAATGGTTTCAAGAGAGTCCGTTTTGGAAATCAAAACTATAATTCCTTTCTTTGGCATTAAACGCCAATACGCAAATCATCAGCGCGAACTGTTAGACATAACACATAAAGTCTACAGTTCAGGCAATGTATTAGACGGCCCTTACACAGAAGCATTTGAACATGCAATGGCCGGGCGGTGTGGCAGAGCGCATGCTATATCTGTTAATAGCGGAACTCAAGGATTAATCTTTGCCCAGCAGGCGTTGTTCCCCCAAAATACTAAAATCCTAATTCCTACTATTAGCTTTGTTGCAACTATAAACAGTGTGTTACTTAACGGTAACGAACCTGTTATGTGTGACACAGACAATCAAGCACTTATCGATTTAGAAAGTATTGACTATGCTGTTAAAGGTGCAGGTATTGGCGGTATTATGTATGTTAACATATTCGGCAATACTGTCGACTACAACAAGTTTAAGATGATTACCGAGTTCTTTAATCAGGATTTAAAAGTAATCGAAGATGCTGCACAGTCGTTTGGTGCTAGTTATCGAGGGCAACCAAGCGGCAGCTTAGGAGATATTAGCGTACTAAGTTTTGATCCTACCAAGAACTTACCTAACTACGGCAGTGGCGGTATGGTACTAACCGATGACGCCGAGACATACAGACTGTTAAGAGATTTACGCAACAATGGCAAATCAACAGGACACGAAGTTCCAGGCACTAACAGTAAAATGAGCGAAGCTGATTGTGCGCAAATGTTAGTCAAGCTAAAATACTTTGATGCTTGGCAACAACGCAGAACAGAAATTGCAGATTACTATACTGCCAATATGCCTGAGTGGGTCGATACCCCTACTGTAACACCAGGTGCAATTCATGCGTGGCACAAGTACGTTATTAAAGTAATGGACCGAGAAAGTTTGCGATTGCACATGTCAATGAAAGGTGTAGAAACTAAAGTACACTATGAACTACCGTTGTATGAACATCCTGTTGGATATCCTTACATTAACTATGCAGCCGACTTTTACAGAGAAGCCAGTACGTTTTGTAGCGAATGCTTAAGTTTACCTATATACCCAGAACTGTCTGATGCTGAAGTCGAGTATGTTGTGAAGTCTCTTAAAGAATTTAAGTAGACAAATCGATAACAGGGTAACGACCCTCTGTATTCTTTGGCATGCCGATAATTGTTGTAGCCCACATAACTCGGCCGCTGCCCAATAATCTAAGTCCCATGGAAATACCTAGCGTATCATCGTGAACCCAAAACGGTTCACCGATATCTATTGTTGAGCGAAAACCAAGAATGTCGTTAGCTACTCTGCGTAGCATTTCCTTAGCAGTTGTTGCAGGTACGTGGCGTTCTTCTAATCTATCAATAGCATGTTGTTTGATATCAAACGTTACATCATTAACTTGATAGTTGCCTTTGTTGAACGATTCTGTAATAACTTCATTAATACGCATTCAGTATTTAGCATCGTAATACTCTTTAAGCCACGCCCATTCAAACGACAGCATTAACTTACTGTAATCACCATTTACGGATTCGTAATATTCGACGGCATCTGATGCGCCACGTAAGCACCATTCTGCGTGTTCACCTTCTGCTACTGTTAGCCACTTCTTGAGTCTATATGCTGTTTCAACAGTAGGTGCAGTTTCCTGGAAGTGTTTGAGCTTTAGTACTTCTCTAAATGCCGTCCGCCAAGTCATCCATTCGTTTTGATTGAAGTGTGCAATACCGCTCAACAAAGGAACCGATGCATGCATCTGTGATAATGTAAAGTCAATGCCCGGGTTGTTATTTTCCAATACCAATCGTTTGTTATAAGCAATAGCGCCTTGATGCCCGTACACTAATCCATTCAATGGATTTTTAGCATTAAAGATGTAATGCTTGGGCTCTTGGAAATAATCTGGGCGCCAATCCCAAAGTGCTGGATTGTTGACTTCTAGTTTAGCGAAAACAGCAATAAACCAAGGTGTAGAACTTTGCCTTGCTGCTTCTTGATATGCTGCCGTTCTGCCATTAATACCACGAATCCATTTTATTCTATTAGCGTTTGCAGTGTCTTTATTGCTGCCGCCAAATATAACAGATTCGCGTAAATTCCTAAACCAGCGTTCTTCGTCTGGTTCTCCATTACTGATATACATGATATCAACCGGCTGTTCTGCGTAGTAATTTCGCAATTTACTGTTGTCTATGTGGGCATAATCGTAGATTTGTGACTTCAAATCAGCCTTAATATCCCGAGGTACCGATACCGTAGCATTACACAAAGACAAAGATGTAACATACCTGTCTTTTTTAGTCCACATGCAAGTATTAACTCTGTACTGCTCCAATTTTCGATTATTAGTAAAGACTGCAAACGGGGTTTTGAATTCGTAGTTTTTGATTTCGCTGATTAAATCGTCTGTATCGTAGTAATGAATAGGGCTGGGAAATCTGGTTACAGTCATGGTTTCTACATAATTGATTACGTTGAACCAATCGAGCATTTCTAACTCAACCATTTGCTTCTTAAATGATTCGACGTGTATGTAAAACGTGTCGCCTCTTTTCTCTTCGGATGTCATGTGATGGAAACAATGTATCATTTCCTTTTGCCATTGGCCTGGATGCCACGTAAAATCAAATTGATCGTAACGACAGATACTACTAATAATCCAAACGTATTCCGTAGTAGCCATATTGATTATGCGCTTGAATACGTTTAAATGACTATCAACGTATCTAGTGGACTTAATGTCTGGAAAGTGTTCTTTAAGTTGCGCAAGTTGATCTGCACTCTGAGGATTCATAAAATCCATATAAAATATTTGTGCAGAACGTTTGCGCGGCACGTATTCTGTTTTGTCGTGCCAGTGCCATTGATGAGTAGTTGTACCTGCGGGTACTAGGAATGTCTCTCCGCTGTCTTGCCACTGACTAGGCCAAGCATGTGTAAAATGCGCTTCCCATGGAGCAGGTTTCCAACTAAAGTTAAATTTACTGTAATCGTTGTTACCGTCAATGTACCAAAAATGTGTAGTACGTGATAACTGACTGGCTTCTTCTAACGTTGCTTCCTTTTCAAATGGAAACAGTCCAGGCTTAGGGCCTGTGTAAAACACATCAAACATATTAATGCTTCTTTGCGACCTCTCTCATTTCGGGCGTGGATACTATTACGCCCGACGCCTTAAGGAAATCCAGCCCGGCATGATCCCTATAATAAGTACCAAAGAATACTCGTTTAATACCTGCTTGGTAGATAAGTTTGGCACAGTCCAAGCAAGGAGCATGAGTAACAAATAAATCCCCATCGAAACCAGACTCACCACTTCTAGCAAGTTTCGCAATGGCGTTAGTTTCTGCATGTAATACCTCTGGTTTAGTTTTTAGTTTGTAGCGGCCGTTTTCATCAACAAGCGGATAATGTTCTTCGATGTCAACAACATTGTATGATAATGGATCCATCCAGGTTCCATCTTTCTGCTCAATAAAGCGAGTATTGTAAACTTTGTCTTCGCAGTTGTTATCCCAATCACTTGGCATGCCGTTGTATCCAATTGAAATGATTCTATCGTCTTTTACAATAATAGCACCAACATGCAATCGTTTGGCATGACTAAGTTCTGCGAATGTTTCCGCAGTTTTCATATATGCATCAATGTACTTTTGTTTCACTTTGTCCCCATTTGATTTTGTTCCAAACCCGCTCGTGTATAAAGTAAAGCAAGGTGTTAAATGTTAATTGTATTATTGCAATAGTGCCGGATATTGCTGCGTTACCTAATACGGCATACGAAATAAGAAACGTTGCTCCGCTTCCGGTTATACGCCAACTGATTGTTTTTGCGAGACTACGAGCAGGTGTATCCATTTAAAATATTCTTTGCTATTGTACATGCCCACTGTAATGCATCTTGTTCAGTTACGTGAAAATCAATTTGCTCGGGCGGTACAAATATCTTGTTAGTATCAGTATAGCGGCCTTCTTTGATTGTGTCAACCCAAATGATATAATCCGCTGATATAATAGAACGCATCTCCGGCAAAGGTGCTACCATATCAATTATGGCATATCTGTAAGGGCTTTCGTCTGCTAGTCTGCGCATACGAGTCGCTTGTCTTACTCTTCCATCTTCGCTAAAATCCCAGTCGTTGTATTCTTCACGCACTTTGTCAGCATTAAACCATTCGCTATACGGAAACAAATTTGCGTTAAGGGCTGCGGCCAATGTGGTTTTGCCTGCGCCCGGCAATCCCATAATCAAAATACGTTGTGTCATGAGTAAACCTTTACACCATATAATTGTTCAAATCTGTCTGCGTCTGCTCGATTGTTGACCATTGGCTCACCTCGCACATTTAAACTTGTGTTGAGCAGCATAGGGCAACCTGTCATTACGAACCATTTTTCGAGCAGCTCTCTAATACCGCTTCCATCTTTCGGCACTGTCTGAACACGACTACTTCCGTCGTGATGAACGATAGCAGGAAATAAGTCAGGAACCCTACAGCGAGCGACTGACTGCATATACCTACTAGTGTCCCAACCGCGAGGCATGTCAAAGTACATATCAGCCAGTTCTTCCAAAATAACTGGCGCAAAGGGTCTAAATTGTTGTCGTTGTTTGATTGCATTTACTTTTTCCTTGATTTCTTTTCCTCTGGGGTCAGCAAGTAGCGAGCGATTACCAAGGGCCCTGGGGCCGAATTCGGCCCTGCCGTTTGCCACACCCACAATCTTATTAGTAAGTAGCCCATCCAAAATGTCATTAACAGGATAAGCACCAGGAATATTATGCCCGAGATAAGCACTGTTCCAGTTAAGGGTACGCCCATAAGCCAAAGCGGCAGCGCCAAGGCTAGACCCAGCATCACCAGGGTTAGGCATAATCCATATATTATCGAAATAACCACCTATTCTCCTATTTGCACTACAGTTAAGGGCAACTCCGCCCATATACACTAAATTGTCGCTCCAGTTAAACTTCCTGGCACGTAACATTATATTTAATATTAAATCTTCAGCTAAGTCTTGTGCCGCGGCAGCAATGTCCATGTCGCTAGTGAGATTATGTAAATATTTGCAAGATATACCCGAATGCATATTTTCCTTAAACCTAATTTCCCATTCGTTGTCTATTAAGTCTAATCTCATTAAATCACTAAGCCCCGGTTCGCCGTATGCTGCCATGCCCATTAGAATATATTCTTCGTCTAATGGGCGTAAGCCAACGAGCTTAGTAGCTCCAGAATAAAAGAGTCCGATGCTATGTGGGTAAACTTGTCTCCACAATCGTTTATAAACTGCACAACCTTTGCTATCATATTCTGCTCCCCAGATTGTTATAGTGTCCCATTCACCTATGGCATCTATTACAACCACTGTGGCTTTTTGGAACGGACTGGTTTGGAATCCTGCTGCTGCATGACTTCTATGATGTCCGTAATGAGCTGTTCGTATTCCACTATAATCGATAGTTGGAGTATGTTTAGCAAGATACTTGCCGATAGTAATATTCGAAAAATCCAACGCTTGATCATATTGTCCTGCATACAGTTGTCTTGTTTTCTTTAGCCACGGTTTTTCGTAGTAAGCAATCATATCAGGCTTACCGTAGCTTAATGCTTCTTGCATTATTTCGTTGTTTATGTGTTCGTCGTGTTTTACTTTGCTGTACCGTTCTGCGTGTGCTGCGAAAAGTATTTCACCTTCACGTATAACGCTTACACCAGCATCATGAAACCCAGCCGAGATGCCTAATATGTTCATTAATTTTATCTGCTATTCGTCGTTGACCAAGTTCCAATGGATGGCCGCCCAGTCCTTTTGGGCAATCTCCCATCCATTCTATCATTCCCTCAGACTGCCAATCCATCCAATACCATCTATCATTCATGCTACCCGCCGGGATACCAAAAGAACTGACAAATATGTGAGGTATACATTTACTTTCCAAATATCCATGTAGCATATCTACACTTGTTTGAAATCGTTGCCAAGCCCATCGTTCGTCCCAGTCTTCAAAAACATGTTTAACTATGTCACCGTATTTCCGTTCGCTAGTAGGAGTTAAATGTTTTCCACTTATGCATATTCTATTTGGTGTTGTCCATGCAATTACGGCAGAAGTTATACTGTTGTTTGATTCGATGTACTCAACTGTACTAAGTACGATATGGTCGTTACTTGCCCCGGGTGTAGCAATGTTTACTGTGCCTTGTATTAAACTAGGCCACGCAACTGGGCTCTCTTCGCCCGCAGTAAAACTATCACCGTTGACTAATATCATTTGTAAATAAACGGATCACGTTTGCGTAGTTCTTTTAACTTTTTGCGATACTGAATCTCTAATCGGATTCTGTTAATTATTCTTTTTAGCCACTGCATTACATTTGTCCCGTATGTGAAGATGTGCATCTTGATGTGCAGGCTCTAACGGGTGCGTAGTTCCTATTGGATAGTTGTTGTCGCGGGCCCAAGTATAGAAACCTTTATCGCCAGGGTAGCTTATCCAGTTATCCATATCTAATTGATTAACTAGCGTCTGCATACTTGCATCTTGATATTTCTTACAGTTATTTAATAAACATTCGTCAACCATAGAAAAAACGTATGGTATGTTTTTAAGTTTCAAGTATTGTTGAAGCATTACAACATCAACTAAACTAGAATACGCAGACCAGTACTCACCACTTCCCACATTAGAATAAAAACTTTTTGCAAAGTCGGTTATTCCTAATTGTTTTGAGCGATTTAAATGATTCAGATGGTGTTGTAAAATATCGGGGTTGTCATTTTTGAACTGACGTTTGATATCGTTTATGTTGTCAATGGTGTCCCACGGAGTTACATTATACCAATGCCCCCAGCGTTCTTGTGTGTCATAAGTGAATCTAAACTCATACCGACTAGGAAAGCTCCAAGTGACTAGCACAAGACCGATATTGTCAATAGATTCGCATGCGTCCATTACTGTGCGTCTAATGCTACCGTTACCAAATCCCGGATACGCTGCACAATGATATCCCATGCTTAAATTTTTTGCAGTTAATGCAGCAAACGTACTTTCACTGACTATTTGTCTAGGTGGCTCGGTTCCTTCCGGCTCAAAAGGCGTGACGCTATCTTTTAGCTCACTACCGTAGGTAAAACTGTCACCGCCCGCTACTAAAATCATATCCTGGCTTTAATTTGTTTATTTGTTGTTCGTAGTAGTCTTTGTCGGTCCAAGTGTAGGGATATACGGCGCATAGAACATTCCCCGATCCATCGTCACAACTGATTTTATAGATGTCAAGGTATCGTGATAGTATTGGCCAAACTTCAGCGTAGTTGGTTGTTCCAAAAGACGCCAATAAATCAACTTGACCGACAGGGTGGTACCCAAAGTTATACTCGGGGTTGTCCACGTCGAATCCGTTGCGTACAAGCCAATCCCTAAATCCTCCCATTTCTTTGGTGTGCCAAGGATGAGGGCCATTAAAGACAACATCTTGCGCCCACTCAATGTCAAACTCGCCGCTATAGTAACGTAAGTGAGTAATAGCATCACAAGTGGCTTTGTCAATATCGACTCCTTGCTCGTCTCTATATACTTCATACAACGTTTTACCAATTTGCGTCCAATGTAGGTATACTTCCCCGAAGCGTCGGTCATATCGAGATTCGTCAAATGTAGTTCTATGTACTGATGGGAATTCATGGCGTGGTGCGTTTAAAAATGTTGTTATCTGACTAGGACGAACCCACTCAGGTTGTGTTGCTTTCTTACGTTGACTGAGCATTAAACTTTCTGCTTCGTGGCAAAGTAAGTTTAGTTGGCGAATAGCAAACTTAGTAGTATCGTCCGCCCTTTTATAATAATCACTTAATTCCCATACTGTACCTTGCAATATCTCAAAGTGATTATGCAGTTTATTCATTAAGTCCTGGTTTGGCTTTAATGTTACCGGATCACGTAATGTAGTATGAGTATACAGTTCTTCGATGTGATAGTCGTCAAAGAAACTGTTAATTTCATTTACCGCCCAAAACAATTCTTGGCAAATGAATCGTAGATCTCTTTGACTGTCTGGAAATCCCAAAAAGCAAAAATTCTTTTCAAGGTATAAGTTACGTTGCACAATATCCTGTAAAGCAACAAACCAATTATTACCCATAGGAGTATCATTAACATTGATAACATAATCTAACGTATCCGTTTTATCTAAAGGGTTTTGTAAAGTTACTGTTACTCTATTCATCATAATAGTCCAGGTGGCCAAGTAGTCAGATTGTTTTCTGTTTTAGTCGTCGGCTTGGCAGATTTTATAATCACAAATACACTGATACCGACGACAAGTAATACAACAGCAATTAAGGTTAAATAGAATTCCACCATGTTAATACATCTTCTCTTTTGGAAAGTATCTCTTCCATTGTCACAGGTTGTGTGCGAATATTTTCTAATTGTAACACACGAGCTTTGCCTTTTGCAATAGCAGCCTTATATTCATTTGGCCATTGTTCTTCAAAAGTAGGTCTGGTTTTTAGCTGGATAAGCATGTCCTTCATGGGTCCGCTCGACGCGGTTATGAGTTCGTCTATCCAAGGATGTAATATATCCTTAGGTAGTGCCAAAGGGGACATTACTATGTCCGGGCTAAAACTAAAAATTACTTTTGTAAGTATGTCTGAATCTAATTCTTGTCCGAGTCGTTCAATGTTTTGCACTTCGAACATTCCTGGCAATGTGAGTGTGAAGTCAATTCGCATTTGGCGTCTGTGAGTTCGGATCGCATTTCCTTCACGGTAGTTTCTAAGCCACTGATCGAAGTCAAGGCCTGTTCGAATGTATTCTCCGATTGGTCCTGTTCCATCAAGTGACGCACATATCTGCCAATCGCGTAACTTACCAAGGATGTCACTATAAAGATTAACACCGCGATAGCTAGTTCTAGATAAATTGGTATTGTATCGTGCGTATACATTTTTACCGTCTCCCAACTCCACTATACGTTTCATATATCGCCAGTGTTGTTCATACATCAAAGGCTCGCCGCCTACCCAATATACTTCCTCAACTCTATGCTCCTCGACGGCTTGACTAAACTCTGCCTCAACTTGTGTATCTTGAAACTGCTCAATTTGTTCTTTGACTTCAGCCTTCATCCAAATATTCTTTGGGTTTGACCAATCTACCATGTTGTGTTGTTTTTGTTCAGTCTCCCAACTGCTACTTAACATATCACCGCACATACGGCATTTGAAATTACATAGATTGGTAAATCTATAATCCCAACTAACAGGTTTCATTGTAGTGTAACCCGTTTCGTCCGTACTATCCACTACTTGCAAATACTTATGTCCGAATAACGAATCAAAATAGCTGCGGTAAACGGATGTGTTTAGTAGTTTGTCATTGCATACTTCACATTCAGGTAACGTTTCTCCTGCCATCATTCTTCGGCGAACGCTTCGCATGTGTTCACTGTTCCAATGATCCTCAAGTGTAATAGGAATATATTTGCCAGTACCTGCTTTAGTATCAATGTACTGCTGAAAATTTTGGGCAGGTTCGCGGCTGGCGCAACACATACGCCTTTCAGTTTGCGGACTCAAATATGTGTGACACCAAACGGCTAAACACAAATTAGGGGGCTTTTCTTTCGGAAATTCCATTTTTAATTGATAAATAAAAGTGCAGATCGCGTAGCGCCAACTACCACCTGCTCTAACAGTTTACAAGGAACTATCAGCAATGTTATTTATAGATAACAAATACACTCGTTGGTATTATAGCATAATCACTAACGCACAAACAAGATCTCTGCCTTTAGATGTTTACACCGAGAAACATCATGTTATTCCTAAAAGTCTGGGCGGAAATAACTTAAAATCCAATCTAGTCGCCTTGACCGCGAAAGAACATTTTATATGTCATCTCTTGTTGCCAAAAATGCTAACAGGCGACAATAAGTCAAAAATGGTATATGCGTTATACTGCATAACCCATGTTCGGAATAAGGGACAGACAACTCGGCATATCCCCACATCGAGACTCTTTAATAAGATAAAAGAAGACTGGAAGTTAAGCATTAAAGGACGGGTTGCACACAATAAAGGCAAGCCAATGTCATCTGATCAAAAAGAAAAACTGCGATTAGCTAACGTTGGAAAAACCTACACTAGATCTTCTGAATATCTACAAAAACAGTCACTAGCACAAACCGGTAAATCAAAAGGCAAGGGCAGAGTATCAAATCGAAAAGGTATTACAATGTCGGATGAACAAAAAGAGAAGATACGAAATACCTTACTTAAAAGGTACAGAGGCTAATATCCCATGGCCTTTGCTATTTCGGGATGTGTGTCCATGAAGTTCTGTTTCCTGTATGCATCTGTACGTTGCATATTTTCACAAAAGTCTTTACCGTCGCTGCCCGGGCCGTTTTCGATAAACTTAATAATGTTATCAATCTCTTGCTGATATTTGTCTGTAGTCCAAAATGTTGTTTTGAGTTTGTTTAAAACTAACTCTCGTGCAGCAGGAGTCATGTATTGAATACTCATACGTTCAGGACTGTGCAGCATATTAAAATAGATACTACCAAACTCCATTGTATCCGCCCATGCTAGTAACTCGTCTAAGTAGTAAACGTTTTGAATGTTGACTGTAAAACAAAGCTGTGTAGTAATGTTAGGAGTATCAATGAAACGTGCAAAGTGAATTTCGTCAATTATACCAATAGCTTCTTCCCAATTTGCACCGTAGCGTTCATATTCAAAACGTCGACCCACGTTGTCGATACTAAATGCAATATCAACTCGACCGAATTCGCCCCATAACCAAGACTTATCTTGCCCCATCGGATCTACTGTGGCATTTGTGTTGTAGTGAATATCAATGTGCTTGCTATCACCTGTTTCAACTGCATACTTTAACAAGTCCCAATGCTCTTGAATCAACCAAGGCTCGCCACCTGTAAACTCAAAGTACTTGATGTTAGGCAGCAATGTTTTTAAGTTCTCCCAGAAGCCAGGACTTTCTTCAGGCCATCGACCTTGCTTGAGCCAAGTGTATGCTATGTGTTCTTTCTTATTAGTGCCTGCTGGCAAATATTCCATTTCTTCAGCAGCCCATTTACTACTAGACCAGCTGCCGCAGATACGACATTTTAAGTTACAAATGTTGCCCAACTTTAAGTCAATGAACCATAACTGGTCTGGCGTGTCGTTATGCCAGTCAACTTTACTATACATTTCTTTAAGTCGTAGCTGACTGTTAATTCTCTTACTGGTTCTTCCTGCTGCTTCTTCGTCCCAGCATAATTTACACGTTGCAGGCTTTTCTCCGTTACGGAACTGTTGCCTTAACTCTTGCATGTACTGACTCTTGTATGCATCTTCAAGTGTATGTTTACGCAAATCAATACCTGGAATTTCTTCTCTGGCTAGGCAGCACGGCCGGGTGCCGCCCATTGGGCTAGTCTCGATACTAACCCAAGGCAACATACAAACTGTATTAGGAATTTGCATAATTTCTTAATTCTTTCATTTCAGGAAATGTATCCCAGTAAGATTCGTTGCGTACTTTATCCAGTACATAAATTTCTTTTTGGAATCTTTCCCAATCAGCAACACGGTCCGCACTATTCATAATGTTGATTACACCTTCATACCCAACCGTTGCACGTTGCAGAGAATCCTGGGGCTTTAACCATTCGATATGTTTTCTGTATGCAGGTTCAATGATATCTTTTTTAATTTTTTCAGGAAAGATATCAACACGATACCATTCGGGCCCTTGGCAAATGTTTACGTTAAAATCTTTTGCTTTGATCAATCCTAGCTCAGTCCACTCTTTATGGAAATCCAATACATGCAAGATATTCATCGAACTAATAGTAGCAGCAACATAAAAATCGACATGCGGGACTTCTCGCATCATACGCTCGCGGTTTTCAAGTGTTTGTTTCCAGTCGGTACCTTTACGCATTAACTCAGCCCGGGGGCCGCTTGCATCTAAGCTAGCGCCAACACTAACGTTCTTGAAATGTTTCCAGTATTCAAAAACATGTTTGTCCTTAAATGCTAATTCGCTGAAGTTTGTATTGTAGTGAATACGCACATCTGTTTTGCCGTACTCAATTAACTTTTCCAACAAATAGTAATGTTCTTTCATGATTAGTGGTTCGCCGCCGGCAAAATAGACTTGCTCTAAATTAGGGATATGCTCTTCCATTTGGGCCATCATTGTTTCTTCGTCTCCAGCGGCGTACTCTACTCTGGCCATATCTCGCCCTAGCACATCTGGAACTTTCTTATACAACTTAACATGGTCGTTGTACCAATTACTACTAAAGATTGGGCCGCAACTGCGGCAGCGGAAATTACACAAGTTACTGAAACGAATATCCCAGTATCTGATTTTAAATTCTGGATGCTCACCGTCTTCTAATGTTTGGTCCACTTCCGCTATATGATGACCATATGTTCTATTGGCATCGTATCGCATGCTAAAGAATCCGTTTTCTTCTTGCTCGTAGCATTTAGTACATTGAGGACTAGGTTTATCTTCTAGCATATTTTTGCGTATAGCTTTGTACTTGTCTTCGTTCCATGCTTCTCGCATTGTACTCTTTCGCAGGTCTGCTACTGGGTGCCAATAGTCTGCCATGCAACACGGATACACACGACCATCGGGGTACGCATGCAAATGAGTCCACGGTAGCATACAAAAAGTCTTGCTTTCAGTAAGTCGGTATTTTTGTAAGTCTGTTAATTCATCAAACTCGATTTGATTTGGCTTCCTTGCCAAGTAGTCGTACTGTTTCTTTTTTTCGCTCATAGTGTATTGTACCAATTTGCTAATGCAGGAAATGTATTACAGAAATTTTTGTTTCTGCGTTTGTCGTATTGTTCGAAAAATTGTTTAAAGTCTTGTTGTAGTACTGCTTGTTCAGCAGCACCAGCATGCGGGGTTTTAACTACATCCAAGTAATCAATTAATCGTTGCATTTGATTACGTTCGTGTTGATGTAGTAGCTCATTATCTTGATGATGCATCATCCAACCGATTAATCTATTTTTGTACTGAGTGCGTATTTCGTCAGGTAGCACCAACGGACTTTGAAAACTTGGAAAGCGTAAGATATTTAGCGAAAAATTGGGGTAGTCTTTCCCAAACTCTTTTTTCAAATCTACCATAGCGTCTAGGAATTGCGGTAACGAGTCTAGACATAATGCGTTGATAGTACACATAACATGTAAGCCCCGGAACTTGCTGCTTTTTGATAAAGTCCTTAGGTTTTCAAGCCACACCTTGTAGTTTAAACCGTCGCGAATATATTCTGCTTGATTACCAAATGCTTCGTTGCTGGTATACAAATCAACCTCTACCCCATCGATAGAAGTAAGCAATCTATCAATGTCAACTTCTGACCCGAGGTTACTGTTGATAGCAAGACGTGTATTACTTTTACCTTTGTTAGTCTTAAACCAATCGATTAACTTCCATGTCTCCGCCGACATCAACGGTTCTCCGCCGGTGACTCTTAGTTCTTTAAGTGTACGATGTAAGTCTGTTTCCCACCATTCAAAAAATGCGTTAACGTAGGGATTATTCTCTCCGTATTTGTAGAGTTGGCTAGAGTCATGAGTATGAGTGAAGTGATTCCTGCCGTCAGAAACAAGATTGTTGTAAGGTCCGTTATTCCTAATATCCTTAACCCAAGTAGTACTAAAAGCAGGGTTACAGTAACTACAAGCAAACTGACAAGTACGGTCAAAAGCAATTTCAAGAGTTTGTAAATTAACATTTGCATCTGGGTCAGCAGTGTAAGCATTGTCTAAATCCTTGTCGTCGTATATGACAGTTTTATAAACACGGTCGCTGATAGCATCTTTGCCCATGTCTTCAATTTTCCAACAATATTCACAACCAATGGGGCGTTTGCCTTGTTGCATTTGTTTACGCTCAAACTTTTTAATAGGCGTATTATGAATTGCTGTTGGATTGTCTTTTAGTTCAGCAGGATCAATAGCATGCGGCAATGGATGATGGCAGCTAGTCGTTTGACCGCTGCCTAACCAAATAGTTGCGTTATACCATTTTGCTCCGCAGAAGCTTTCGCTTTTAATATCAATTACTCTGCGTTTATATTGTAAATCTGTTTCGTTAGGTTGTCTTGGCATAGTACTCACATTCTTTCCAGAAATCAAACATCTCCGGAAACGTTCTCACAAATCCTGTTCCTCTGCGTTTATCGTGCTCATTAAAGAATCTGTAAAAATCGGCTTTTTGTATTTTAACATACTCTGCATCTAATTTGCTACCTTCTCTCATCCAATCTATTACACGCTGCAATCTCTGCAATTCGTAATCCTTGAATCCGTGCAGAGGGTTATCTTGATTCTCTTCGATTTTCTTCAACATGAAGGACCATGCTGCTTCTAAATAGTCAACGTAACTTTCGGGCAATAGCTGAATGCTTTGCCAACTTGGAGTTCTGAGCATTGGTGTATCAAACCAAACCCTCTGATACGTTTTACTGTACACTTGTCTCAATCCGTGTATCAAATTTATCATACTATGAAAATCAGTTACGTTTAAATTATTCATTGTGATGATAAAAGTCAAACTACTTCTGCCAGGTACTTCGTTTAAGAAACGATTGACGTTTTCCCATAGTCTATGGAAATCCAAACCATTACGCAAGTACTCGCCTTTGAAAAAAGTAGCATCAATGCTAACGTATTGCATAAAGTGTTCAACTTTAGGATTCTTATCGTTGCAAATCTTTTTTACATAAGACAAATACTTTTCAAACAATTCAGGCTCAACGCTAAAATTGCTAGTAACGTCTAAGTGTAGTTTAGGGCTAGGATTTTCTAATACATAATCGAATACACGATATGTATTTTTGTCCATTAGCGGTTCTCCGCCTGTCATTCGGAAATGTTCCAACTCCGGGTAAAGTTTGGGCCACCACTCCCAAAAAGCATCAACGTATGGATTGTCTTCACGAGCGGGAATAGGTCGTCTATTACCCGTAAAGTGAGTAGGGTCATTGTGAGGATTACTAGTGGGATAAGGTCCGTGCCTAGCAACTTCGTCAGCCCAACTGCTGCTAAACTGAGGGCTACAATAACTGCACTTAAGGTTACAAGCGTGGTTAAAATTGACTTCCACATAACTTGGGATGATATCCGACTCTTGGCCTGTATACGTCTTAATTTTGTCATAGTCTTTTGCTGCCCACGGCTCTCCACTTCTATAATGTCTGTCGCTTAAATTGCCCAAGTCTTCTTGCGTCCAGCAGTAACTACATTCGCTCGGGCGTTCGTTTTTCAACATAATCACACGTTGTTCTTTTTTGTATGGTGTGTTATGCAATGCGCTTGGATCTTCTTTTAACAACGATGCATCAATTTGATGTAACGGTGGATGATAGCAACTGTTAGTTTGGCCTGTCGTTAAGTGTAAACTAACTTGTTTCCATTTTGCTAAACATAACGCAGGACCTAGTTTTTCCTTTGCATCTTCTGCACTCGATAAGAATTTACTTTTTTCCATTGAACAATTTTAATTTAGAAACATCTGAGTAAGACTTGTCTGTGGCAGAGTCTTCGTTTACTTCGGGGGTAGAATCCATCAAAATAACTCCTCGAGCTGCGTCTTCGGGTGTCATGTAATAATGCCAGCCTAACATATCGATGTCGTCGTCTGTATAAAATTTAGTAAGGTCTCGGCCATCATAGCATGCACGTTTTAGCCATTTGTATGCAGCTTCATCGTCTGTTAAAATCATTCCGCCGCGGCCAATTGGTATTCTCTTTTTAATTTGAAACGATACTACATGCAGACCACCGTTGTACATTCCTTTAGTCCATCGCACTGCACCATCCCAAATTGGATAAGGCTTTAGCTGGTAGACGCCGCTCCATTCGATGTCTTCAAATGCAACATCGCAGCCTGCATGTTTAATTTGCATAGGGACAGATACATAAGTTCTACTAGGTATTGTAATAGTACCAGTAGCGTTTAAATATTTCATAGCAAGAAATAATCCGTGCGAACAACAATCAACCGCAATTCCGTATTTGCTGCCAGCAAACTCTGCTACCTTTTTCTCAAAAATAGTAACAGCATCTCTTGGGTCCGTTCCTGTGTAACCCATTTCTAATAATATGTCTAGCTCTTTACGTTTTTTGTATTCGTCTAGTTTACCTAAAGGCCATTCCTTAAATGTCATGTTGGTCCTTAAACTCTATTCTATCTCGCAAGCGCCTTGCGGGTGTTCCTACATACACACCAGGCTCTTGAATGCTTTTAGTCACTGTGCTAGATGCGCCTACTTCGATATCACTTCCAATGTCTAATAGATTTACTGCGGCTGCTTTAAAGTTGAACACTGTGTTCTCCCCTATAACAGTTTTACCGGCAATCATCGATCCTGCATGTAGTGTAACATTTCTTTTGAGTTCTGTATAGTGCGCTACCAAACAATTTGTTTCAATTATGCAATGGTCTCCAATTTTAGATCCCAATAACATTACGGTGTGAGGAGCAATAAAACAATCTTTTCCAATAGTTGTCATATCGTCATAGTAAATTACCGAATCGTGGATGTACGTCACACAATCCAAATTCAACTCGTCTATCAAATTGATAACTTGCTTTCTCAAATTGATATCTAACGAAAATGCTGTAGCAAATTGGTATGCGTCTTTGTTTTCCAAAGCTAAGAATTCAGCAGGAGTAATAATAATTGTTTCTTGCTCTGTTGAACGTACAATGCCTTGATAAATTTCTTGTGTTAAAGTTGACTTTTCGTATCCAATAACTGCTATAGGTTTAGTGTTTGCTATTAACATATTTTTACTCTTTGATAAATGGTTTAAAGTATTCAACTGCTGATTGCCAGTCTGTTATACTTCCGTTATTTTTATTATTAGGGAAACGTAAACTAAATGCCCATCGTGGTCTGTCACCGACAATAATAGTATGTGGTATGCCCGGATTAACCAAAGTTAAATTGTTACCGATGCATTTAGATACAAATGGTTCGTCTTTAAACTTTTCGTTAGGCCACGCATGATATAAATTATCAGCTGGGGTTACTTTTTGTTCAGGCTCAAAATTAGTTTCAGGATACCAAATCATTTCGCTATCATCAGATGGATCTAATACCCAATTAAGACCATATGTAATTGGCTTTTGTGTTTTTATACTTAAGTCGACGTGTACGTTAGGATATACAAAATGGGGCGAACGGTAAAAAATCATACACGAGCCAGGAGCCAGGTCTTTTTCGGACATCATTGCCAACCATTCTTCCGAGAAGTAGTCAAGTAGTTCATGCTTATCAATAAACCATATGCCGTACGGGCCGCCTTTAAATTTTGATTCATTAAAGAACTTGTTAAAATCAAATCCAGGTCGAATGGCATTGCTTACGTCTATGTCTAATGTATACCAGGGTTTATTCATATTATTCTCTTTCTAGTATGCCTTTGTTCTGGAATTGCGATTTGTAATGATGCTTAAAGAATTTACTTTGTTCGGCATCTAGTTCTGTAATAGGCAGTCCTAAGCGTGTGCGTAAAGTCTCGCCTATTCTCATACAAGCATCATCGTTGTCATTCTTAAACGATTCCCACAAACCTTTCAAATACTCAAAGTCTTGCACTTGGGTGTAGTCCCAATCTCTCAGCATAGTGAAATATGTTCCTAGTCGCGCTCCGTAAATAGCCCAGTTGCCGTATTCTACATCTCTGCCTACACTTTGCCATATGCAAAGGTTATCGTAGTTTCTACTGTGGACTCTTAGTTCAAATTCAGTAAGACTTGGTTTGGCTCCGCGATCCAAGCACATTTTAACACCTTCACGAAACCCTGCACGCCAGGCGTGGTACGGAGAGCCATTTGGATACGTTGTCGAATAGGTGTCTGCCATTGCCCAATAGTTGGGGTGAAAGCAAAATTCCACAAGTGTTTCAGTGGACCCGTCTGTGGCTTCGTGAGTCCGCATATTGTTAACAAAATCTTTAGTCCACGAGCTAAGTCCGCCATTCCCATACATCAATCCATTAATATTATTTCTTGCCCGCCATCTAAAAACGCATTCACGATTACTATCGTCCAGATACATCTGCTGATTAAAGAAACTCGGATCTGGGATATTGTCGCCGTCAATGAGAATAAATCTTTCTGTATCACTTGCATCAGCGGCAGCTTTGTGCGCCGCGTCAGACCCCAATACGCCGTCGACTCTTTTCGCCCAGGGCACCATGTTCTGTATCTGTATCCAGAATTCTTCTTTTTTCGGCTCGTCATAAGTTAAAAATATAACATCTAAATCTGCGATGTCAACTGTTTCTACTGTCATAATATTCTGTGTTATTGTATATTTCGTTTTGTTCAAGTAGCAATGCTGCATGGTTGCGTACTACTCGAAAACCTTTAGTGCTTTTAATTAACGACGACATCATTCCGTTATCGTGTTTAATTAATTCTAGTTTGCCTTTGACTACACGATAACGGAAATACATTTCGTAAGTTTCCTTGTCAGTGACGATATATTTGTCACTTTCAGGGTGCTCTTGCATACTACACATAACGATGTCACCATCGTCGTTGTAGTGCAACCTATATTCGATTACGGGGTCAGGTGTTACCACCAATAATCGATTTACTTCTTCAAAGAATTCCGATTCGATGCTCATAGTATTTAATTAATTCGTCAGTGACATAGCTTTTATCATAATAGTGTACGGGACTGTATTGATTCAAGTTATTAATTCGAATCATTGTGTCGTCGTTTTCTGCTAACACGGTTTCGTACCAAGGACGATGCTCGCTCCACCCTTGTGTTCCAGGTTTCATATGCACAAAATTAATAAAGTCCAACGACGGAACCGTACACAAATCTTCCCCTATGGTTTTTGCTGTTACTGCATACAATACATCTGTGCTTGGGTTTTCTTCTCTACAGTTTTTAAGTACGGTATCTCTAATTGCACTCCAATTCAAACTTAACTGTCTTGCTAAAGTAAAAAAGTCTGTGGCAAGTTTACTATACCTAAAATACATTAACCCGTTGTATACGTCCGGCAAATCATTATCGTCGAATAATTTTCTGTATTTTCTAACAGTAGATGTATTGCCCATATAATTTTTACAACCTGTACTCAGAACAACGTCCTTAAGCCTGAACGCAGGTAGCCAGTGGTCAATATTTCGTGTAAACAATAAATCGCTTTCCAGCTTTATTGTTTCTTTAAAAGGAGTATACCAGAACACTTGCCATTCGTTTGCCAGCCGCCATTTGCTATCAGATTGATTATAATCGTGCTGCATTTCAATAACATAATCAAACACTGCTTTTTGATTTTCGGTTACTGCCTTTGCAGTTTCCTTATCGACTATAACTGCGTATTCTGCATTTGGATGCAACGCTTTGAGGTTCATTGCTTGCAAGTAAGCAAGGCGCAAGTAGTCTACATCTGCTGTATTTTGTGCTAATGTACAAAACCCAAATTGAGATTTATGTTGCATCGCACACCTCTTTTACAAATTGTATAAAGTTGTCGCTTAATAAGTAAGTCTTGTCCATTATATGTAAGTTTTGACGTGCTAACACATCTGCACGATGCTCTTGTCTGACTACAATAAAACTGCCTTTTGTTTCTAGTTTATTGATTTTATTTTCAATGGTAGTCATAGTCCATGGAATACCCTTGTATTCGTCGATGCTATAACCGTTCAATATAATATCTGCAATAGCAAACGCATAGTCGTTTCTATAACTACCGTTGCCGTTGAATAACGTTTTGTAGTATCCGTAGTTTCGCTGTATGCGACCAATCAAATCAAAATATTGCTTGGCTTTTTCAGTCTTTTTAAACAAAACTACAGTGGCCCAGACGTAAGGCAATGCTGCTTGTGTGCCCATCATTTTATACTGCGGGCCGTCTGGCGTTTGACTGTTGTGCATTAGTTTATAATCGAATTCTTGTTCAAATAACTTTAATAGCGAACTATCAAGTACAAGATAGTCTCCGTCGATTAATAATGTTTCATCGTACGGACTAAGGTTGTACGCAAGATATCGACCAAAGTTGCGCCATTCTATTTGTTCGCCGTTGCTTGTTCTGAAGTTGCCGCTTTGACTTTCAACTCTAACAATTTGATCATAATTAAAAGTCGGAGCAGCATCTAAATCTGTAATAAGAGTAATGGGCAATCCCAGAGCTTTTGCAGTCAACTGACTTGTTTGGTCTGCTAGTGCTACATAATCAACTGTGGCACTATTAAATGCAAATACAACAACTCCTTTAGACTTTGCGGATACGTTTAAGTTCATCATGTTGTTGGTGCCAATTGTTCATCGCTGCATGATAATGCTGCTGTGCTTTTATCAAAAATACTTGCTTATCCACTTCAATTGGATTCTGGTAAGTGTCTTCTAAGTATAGTTCATCCAATGGCCAAGTTGCCACAAATGCCAAAAGCTCGGGTGTAATTTTGAATAAGCCACCGTTAAACGGCATGTGCAAGTCTGTTTGGATTCGCTCACGTAGCATGCGCTTATTAATTTGATAATCGGTTGCTTGCTTTACTTGTTCTACTAAGTTTTCGATTTCTGATTTCATATAGTTGATAAGAATACAGGTACATGATAACATGTACCTGTTCCGAAAGTCAAATTAACAATTACCGTTTTAGGCGATTGTTACACTTCCCCATGTGTTTGCCAAGAATGATGTACTTGGATAAATGATGTCAACTCTATGGTTAACTGTTACAGTATATCCATCATTAAACGCAGGACTTTGTGCGCCCATTGTGATGTGCGGACTCATTGTAATCACTGTTCCGTTATCGCTGTTCGAACCTTGTGTGCCGTTCGTTTTTACGTAGAAATAAAGAACGTCGCCTGTATAGCCAGCTGTTGTACTTGTAATCTGTGTTAATGCAACGTTTGATGTAGTTAATCCGTAATACCCGTAGTTAGTTGTTTGGTCAGTTACAGTACCACCAGTACCTGTTCTTGCACCGGCGTTTGCTGCACGGATTCTCTTGCTAGCAAAGTTAGTAACTGACAATGTACCAATGTCAGCACCACGGTTTGTTCCGCCAGTATTAGTAATACTTGTTATAACAAAGTTTAATTGTCCGCCGGCGTTAAAGAAGTAACGTGCGGCGTCGGCGTTAGCGAATGTTGCCGTTCGGCTGTACGCAACAGTTTGTGCGTTTGTATCGTTTGGGGCCGTAAAAGTCGGGCTAAATGTTGCGCCTGTAGTAGTGGTCCCTTCTGCTGCGTAATTTAGTCTGTTAGTGTATGCGTTAGTTAAATTACCAGAAACGTCGTTTGTTGCATTAATTGTTTGCCCAGCTGTATAAGTACCGATGTTAGTGAAGCTAGCGCCACTTTGATGTTTGCGAACTGTGTTAATGGCGTTAACTAATGTTGTCCATTGAGTTGCTGTAACTGTACCAGCAGCACTTACGTTTGACACCATTGTTTGACCGTAACCAGCATTACCTTTGCCCGTAGACAACACTGTGCTTAGTGTGCCGCTAACGTTTGCTGTTTGGGCCCCATTGAACGTGTTGTAATCGCTAGCTTGAATTAAGCCACCACTTGAATATGTCATTGTTTATTTCCTGTATTAACTATTTAATTTTACAATAGCGTAGATAGTGCCTTCTTGATCGGTTACTTTATTTTCCAAAGATCGCCCAATAACGTTAAATGGCGTAATTTCTTCTTTTTGGCCTGTTCTTGCTACGCCGTTTCCAGCACTAACCAATCTGTCACCTTTGGAAACTTGTCCGATTACACGCACAGGTACTCTACCGCTTAACGCTATTGCAGGGTGAGTGTCATCATTCCCTGCCGATGCATTCATCAGATATGCAGGGTCTGTAGAAACAACACCAAATACATCATCTCCTGCTTCTACAGTCGACATTGTTACTTCTTTCTCTCCGCCCAAGGACAATACAGTACCGGCTGGATATGCGGCATCAGCTTCAAATCTTTCTGCCAAGTCAGCGTACTGTGCTTGAATAGCTGTACCAACAAGATAGTTAGCTGTTACGTTACCTGATGCAATTAAATTACCGCTAGTAACGTTACCAGCTGTTACAAATGATCCAGCGTATACTGCTCCAGCAATACCTGCGCCGCCAGTAACTACTCGTAAAGCGCCAGTTGAAGTGCTAACTGCGGCTTCTGATCCACTGATATTTACATAACTAGATGCATTAATGTTACCTGTTACGGTAGCAATACCACCAGTAGCCACGTTACCAACCATTGTAACAGCACCGTTTTGGCCATTTACAAAAATTGTACTAGTTAAAGTGCCACCGATATTGGATCTTATTGCAATGTTAGCGTCGCTGATGTTGTTTGTCAACTGTGCTACTGTTCCGCTAACACCAACAGTGAAGTTGTCCGAACTACCAACTGTTAAACCAGCACCGGTTCCTACTTTAACTGTGCTATTAAATGTAGTTGCGATATCAGTACGTGCGTAATTTGAGGCTGTAATAGAGCCTAGTTTATCTGCATTGTCAGTGGTGCCCCAAACTTTAACGTTTGCTGCGGTAGACAAATTCAAACCTGGGTTAATTTCGCCAAAGTTGGTTAACAATGGGTCAGGTGTGTATGCTTGTTTACTAAAGATACCAACTACTTCGCCGCCGACATACATGCTAACAGCAACTTTGTCTGTTAAGTCATCTGCTGGAATCGATTCAACTAGCGCACCAGACGTTCCCGTGTTGCTACTAAACGCAGGACCAACCAAAGTCCATGCTGAACCATTCCATAATTTTAGTTGATCGTTTGCAGTGTCCCACCATTGGTTTCCAACTACAGGGCTAGACGGGGCTGTTGCGTTTGCAGATACTGCACCTAACGATTTCCAAACAGAACCTGTGTATACTTTAAGGTTACCAGCAGTATCCCACCAAAGTTGACCTGTTAGTGGGGTAACAGGTGCTGTACTGTTGCTGGCGTTTTCTAACAAATGGACAAAGTTGTCATTTAAGAAAGTACCGTAATTGGGATAGTTTTTACCGATAAGTGTTAATCCGGTAGAAGTAGAATTAACAGTTCCATCAGCGATTGTGGTTAAAACTGTTCCGTTTGTTAAATTAATTGTATACGCCATCGTTTACGTCCATTTATTTTATATTTATATCTTATAAGTTAACACTTAAATTGGTCAAACTTTGAATCCTAACTGTATAATCAATCTGAATCAGTCTGTTTAACGCTTTTTGAACTGGGTGGAAAATAACATGCGTTAATAGTTTTCCGTCTGTTCCGTCTGTTCCGTAGCTTTTAAGGCCTAGTTCGTCGAATACATAATCACCTTGCATAGTTGCACTATTATCAAATGCTTGCTGACCGCTAGGCTCTGCATAATCCAATAAGCAACTAACGAAAATATCGGTATAAATTACACCAGGGATATGTCGCACTTCTATATAGTTTCTGCTTGGGTCTGTGTTTAAAACACTAGTGTTGTCTACGATCTTTTCGTATGTTTGATTATATAATGTTGCGTTTTGGCCGTAGGTATTCGGGGGCAAGTATGTGATAACGCCTGTACTGTCAACGGCTGTTCCGCCATTACCAAACGCCATTTTATACACTGTACCAGTGCCTTTATTGCCCAAACTTAATGCAAGGGCTTCACTCATGTTTTCGTAGTGAATAGCATTGTCTTTATCGATCAATACTTCACCAGTAACAGCATCTGTAATCTTAATGTGGCCTTGCACTATTGCTTTATTTTTTTCAAACATGTTTAATCCATTAATTCGCTGTTTCTACTATTACTTGTCCAGATTCTGGGTCGGTAATTTTAACAAAACCACGTACATAAATTCCTGTGGATTCATTGGGTTTTGACACAGGAGCTGGCTCTTGTGTGTTTTCCGTTTTATTTGAGTCCATATGGTTATTTATCATAGTTTTTACCCTTATTACAAGACTACTGCTATAATTGTTCGAGGTTCTGTTGATCTGCTATCCTCTAGCGATTTAGCTACAACTGTGTAAGGCTCCGGTTTAGCAAAGTTTAAACTTTCCGCATACCCAGGAGTGGTGCTTGTTACTAACAAGTCGCCTTTAGCTACTGCGCCTATTACTTTAACTGGCACTTTACCTCGCAATGCAACGGGTAATCCTGTACTCTGACTATTCATTAAATATGCAGGATCCGTAGAAATTACTCCAGCTATCCGTGTGTCAGCAAATGTATTAGTTACAGTTATTTCTTTTGTTCCACCGAATACTACCACTGTGCCAGGTTCGTAATCTGCATCTGCTTCATATTTTTCTGCTAAGTCAGCATACTGGGCTGCTGTGGCCACTGCAAATACTGTGTTGTACTGTCTGGATTCGCTACCTATGTTGGAAACGTTACTAATTGTAGGATAAATGTTTCCTGTATAAAGTGTAGTTACCGTAGCATTGCCAAGTATAGATGCATTTCCAGAAACACCTAGTGTTGTCATTGTAGAACTGTTGTTTACAGTTAATCCATTAACTGTCGCATTACCCGCGGCTGCTAGAGTAGTTCCAAATGCTCCGCTGGTGTTAACAGTCAGGCCATTAACTGTTGTAGCTCCGGTAACAACTAAGGTAGAACCCATTGTTGTTGCACCGTTGGCTTGTAAATTTCCAGCGACGATATTACCTAGTGTATAAGAATTTCCTAAGTTTGTTATGTTCTCGTAAGACCAAATGTTACCGCTGATATATGCGCCGCCGTTGACTTGTAATGCACCAGTTCGGGCACCGGTTGTAGGTGTAGTATTTGCTATCCAAACTGCACCTAACTGCATTGTACCAAAACTTGCACTAGAACTAATGTTACCTGCTGTATTGCCGGCACTGCCGCCGACCCAGGTTAAAAATCCATTAGAGCTTTCTCTGTACAAAGCTGCGGTATCAGCTTGGTTGCTGAAGTAAAACATACGCAAGCCGATATCCCTGCCGTCATTAGTTGTCCACGGATCTAACGTAGAATTAAACGTGTGCATTTCGATTAAACTTGCGTTAGTACTCAAGTTTTGGCTACTAGTGGTAGTAGTGGTTCCTTGGACGCTTAAGTTTCCTAGCACCACTACGTTAGAACTGAATGTAGCGATGCCTGCAGAGCTAAAACTCCCAGTGGCAGCAAGATCCGCCGAAACATATGATTTAATATTTGCTGCGGTTGTTTGATATGTCAGGAGCGAGCCTGCTACATCAGATACAACAGGAACTGCTGTATTTGCTGTTGCTACTAGATTCGCAAGTATTAACTTTGGTAATTCACTAATTTTCAATGACATATCATAACCTTATTCATTCTTATATTTATTTTAAAAATCATACTTGTCTCACAAAGACTGCTTGTACTCTACTACTTGCATATAAACCTTCGCCGTTTGTTGGGCGAGAGATGTTTTCTTGCTCAGTAAACAAACTAATTCTACTTTCTGTAGTAATGATATTAGCTGTAGTATTTGACACAAACTCAACTTCTAGGGTATCTGGACCCAAGCCCGTATCATACCAAAGCTGACTGTGAATGTATCGTTCCCCTGCGTTGAACGTATATGGTAAGCCAGCTGTAGTAGATTCTGTTACATTTACATTGGCGCTGACTACACGGGTATCATTTGCACTGCTAGGTACGATTTGCGTTGCGCTACCGTCAGTAACAATACTGCCTGCGGAGTGTATAGTTGCTCCTGTTCCTGCTGTACTTCTACGGATGTTACTTAATATATTACCGTCTTTAGTCCAATATGTAATACGTTCTCCGTTGATGAATACGACACCGGGGGTTGCGGTTCCTGGGTTAGGGGTAGTTAATACTGAGCCGTTCACCACTGTAATAGTGTTAGCTGTCAGAGTTAACTCAGTTGCCAACGTCGTCGAGACTCGTGTACTCAAATACGTAACATCTTCAATAAACTGTTTATTTGTTACGTTGCTATCAACATACGTATTTTGCTGCATGCTCTTAAAGTAGCGATAAGAGAACGTGCTGTAATCAGACTGTGCAAGTCTGATACTTGCACTAGCCGGACTTGTGTTAGTTCCGGTAATAACAACATTTGGCATCGTTGTGTATCCGCTACCAGATACAACCACACTCAATGATGTAATAGACCCGTTAGCATCCAAATTGTAACTAATAGCTGCTCCAGATCCAGTTGTTCCATTAACAGTTACCGCAATATTTGATTGGCCGATGGAAGTATTAGCCGTAGTCATGTAGCCTGCGCCGCCGTTATTCAACACAACGTCATAAACATAGAAACCCTCGTTGTTAACCCAGTATGTATAAGATGCTGTATTTGCAAGAGTGGCAAAAGTTGTTATAGTCATGTCTAGCGTATCGTATATGCGGCCAGGTAATAGTTCTTCTGGTGCATGGCTGCTATATGTATCAACATATTCGCCGCCGTCAATGACTATGTCCTCAGGTCGTGTGCCTAAGGTTGGATCGGTGTAACTACTAGTTATAGTTGTATCTAGTAAGACATCACTAATAATAAATGTACCATCTTTGTTTACTGCCAACGGATCAAATACTGTGCTATCAAATCCACCAACGTCAAAGCTGCCAGAGTCATCAAACAATGGGCCTTCAACTGTAACACCTGGATAATCAATACCTGACTGCAATAATCCGAAGTCTTTACCTGGTTGTCCTATAGACGGACTGTAGTAAGATTGAATTCTATCGTTAGCCGACTTAAACTTACTTGAAGCATAGATAGTCAAATCGTTACCCACAAACGTTGCACCACTAGTAAAGTCTCTTACTGCTTGGTATGCAACGCCGTTATAAGCAATAATAGAACTAGCTGTATAGGATGTGAACGGCGCCCATTCGAATACTTCTGTATCGTAAGTTACTCTGTCGTAAACTAATTTAGTTTTCAGCTTTCTAACTGTTTCATTTGCTAGTTTTGCATATACACGAGCAGGAGTAGTAGAGCCGCCGGATACCGTAACTACAGGTTGAGTTATGTAGTTTGTTCCAGGGTACAATACTTCGACTTTAGTCAACACACCATTAGACAATACTGCACGAGCTATAGCATTGTTATTAATCGTGCTGCCTGTAACGGTGATTGTTGGTGGTGTCGTATATCCTGAGCCGCCATCTAAAATAACAAAAGACTCGACATAATATGAATAATTCAATAACCAGTCTTGGTATTGAGGAGACTGTAAAGCTCGAGTGTCTTGTGCGAATTCGCCACTAGGGCTTCTATACATCTTCAGAATAGGATCATAGAATGCAGGGACATCAAAGTCTGTTGTGTATCCGTTAAAATTATCACTACCTTCATAGTCCATTACATATTCGCGTACTGTAGTACGATATGGCTTGACTTCTTCGATATATTGCTGAAGGAAAGCACGATTATCTTTGTTATAGATTTGTGGTTGGTCTAAGCCTTTAACTTTATGCAATACATTAATAAAGCTAGTCTTAAAGACCCAATCTACGTACTTCTGCTCGTCTAGCACGTAATAAACAAACACAAAGAACAATGTCAAGAAATGTTCGCCAAGTCTATTAACAAAAATGCCATCGCGCAATGCTTGCAGAATCTTTCTGGTTTCTATACTTGGGTTTTGGTCAAAGCGTGTTACATCAAAGTTACCTGTGCCGAATCCCATTCCGTAGTCAGCCAGTTTGTACAAATTCTCTGTTAGTTCAATAGTGCCAGACTGGACCCCGACAGTTAATGTTACGTTAGAGAACACCTGCAACAGTACCCACTTGCCTTGGCCATTGTTTAATACTTTAACAATGCTCTGCGATGTAATAGGCAACTTTTGCATATCTGCTATCGTTTGAACTGTGAAATCAGGTACTACTGTAGAATCAAATCCAGGCGCATACCAATCTGCATATTGCCAATAGTCAGATGTTCTGTAACTTTGTACTCTGGTTAATAACCAAGTATTATCTGCTTGTTTTGTGTATATAGTCCACAATCCAGACGCTGTACTATCCGACAGCACTAATACTTTATATCCAACAGGTTGAATAATAATATTAATGTAATTTAGTTGTTCGTATGTATCAACTGATACGTTAAATTCGCCGTCTCCGGCCGTTGGTGCAGGTTCTGCCGATTCTAGTAAACTTAAATCGTAACCTTGGCTGATAACGTTCTGAGCGAATACAGAATTAGTATATGTCACCATCGCCTTAATTGCTGCATTTCTGTCAACAAACATGCTTTGTCGAGGGCGAATATCAATACCATAACGGCTTTGTACAGGTAATCTTGGGTCTGGCACCGCATGGCCAAAAGAATCTATACCGCTGGCGCTGTCTACTAATTTATTGTATACGTTTACAGGAATACTGTCAGATTTACCACCGGATTCTGACACTAACGCATATTCGCTATGAATAATATTGCTGTTAAGTTGTGTGGCATAATCCAGATGGAACACTGTGTCCTTGCCTGTGGTATCACTGTTTATGTTATACAATGCCACGCTGTCATCTCTAATCGCGGCGAAATACTTGATTCCACTAGACTTTGGATTTCTGATATACGCAGCAATAGTTGTCGTTGGAATAGTTCTACCAAACTGATTTGCCGATACTGTTGTTTTGTCTTTGACCCAGAAGTAATATTTTACAGTAGTCTGATTTGTTTCTGTTTCGACATAAGTGGAAGTAACAAACGCAGTGTTGTCAGGGAACTTAGGAACACCATCTCCGCCGCGGGCAACATATTGACTTGGCGGATAAATGCTTTCTACCCATTCGTATACATCAATGCTACTGTTAGGGAATTCGCGGCCCCAATTGGCAGTTCTGTACTTGATACTGCCTTGCTCGTAGTCCATATACTTGACTGTAGACAAATCCCACCATACCTGACCAACTTGTGTGTTATTCCAGTGCAATGCGGTGTTCAAACTTACTGATGAGTCAGACGCATTGTTGTAAACAGCAGGATCGTAGTCAGTTTTATATGTAATATCTTGTTCTGCACGTCCGAGTATCTTACCTTTAGCCGGATCTATATGATCCAAGCTATCGATAATAGATTGGTTCTTAATACTATAAATGTATGCTTTTAGCAAACCGCTAACATCAACTTTTTCGTCTTCACTGCGATATACGTCCCATCCCAAAAGTTGATTTGGGTTTTCAAATTGGTATACGCGGCCAGCATTAACTTGAGCTGTGCTGTCCATATTAGAACCAACTAATAGCCCGTACTTAGATACTGCTATACCCGAACCAAACCCAACTTTTGTTTTCAAACCTGGGTACGGAGTTAAGTGTTGACTGAATGCAAACTGACCTGGATAAGTTATGCTATTTCTGCTGTCTGGTAAGTAATTAAACGACCAAACACTACCACTGGTTTCGATATAGTCACTGAAGACCGTAGACGAAGAATCAAATGTTGTTGCATTTGTAGTTATCGCAACGTCAAACGTAGTATCCTCTAATGTATTAGCAATGTCACTACCAACAAACAATGCATCACTGTTGTCATTTACTTTAATTTGTTTTCCAAAATAATCATATGCATGATTTTCTGGATTTTTAATCACTTGAGTTTCTGGGAATATATCCAAACCTAGCTTAGATATAACATTCCCAAATCCCGGTAATATAGACAACTTGTTTAAGTTTACTTTAGAATCACTGTTAATTACTAAGTATCCGTCTGATGAAGTTGCAGAAATACCCGGGACCCCAGCAGTATTGATAGTATATACGATGCTATCTAATCTGTTATCGTAGAAGATAACTTCAAAGTTATTAAGTCTGATACTATCACCGCTTGGGCTCAATCTAGCAAAAACTAGCTCGCTGCCTGCGTATACATCACCCGATGTTGCTCCGCTTAATTGGACAGTGTTATTTGCGGTGTAAACTGTAGAGATAGCCAATGCCCCAGAAACATTACCTGTTCCCACAGCGTACATACCTGCTTCGAGGCCATCAACAGATACCAACGTAATCAATGGAGACGACGACGAAGTAGCTGCTACTGTTGTAGAAATTTCTACTTTGTTTGTGCTAGTAACTGTTCCGTAAACTTTACCTTGGTTAACAAATCTGTATGCAGCTCCGTTGTAGAAACCGTTCGACGATTGGTAAGGAGCGCCAACGTATATGCTACAGTTATTCTTACAAAAATCTAAACTGTATCCAAATTGTTGATTTGCATAAGGAGTTTCTGGATATATTTCTTGTACCAAATTAAATTCATCTGTTTCAATATCCACTAAAGTACCATCTGCTAACAATTCTGTAAATTGTAATGTTGCAGGGTTGCCTGGGGGAGTAACTACAGTGTAATCAATAGTTGGTTGTTGTAAGATACCGTTAACGAACACTCTACTTACGGTTGTAAGAGGACGGTTAGCAGATGCGTAATAAGATCCAGCACCGTTATAAGTTCTGATAATAGATCTTTCAATTGTTCTGTCGTATATACTAACTTTGCCCGATTCTGTCGCTACGTTAGAAATGTTTACACTTTCTGTAGGGGCACCGATAACTATTTGCGATCCATCTGTCGAAGCCGCAATGCTAAATCCAAAGTTGCTACCTGCGGTTCCAGTCAATGTTGTTACATATCGATAACCAACATTCGACACAATCGTAACTTCGCCTGTGCCGTTTGCAGTAAAGTTAACTTGATTTGGGTTTGTGTTATCTAACACAAAATCAACATACGGAACAAGGTTGTTTCCGTTTGGTTTAGTAATCAACAACGTCTCTGTACTCGACGGTGTGAAAGATAAAGTTGCTACTGATACGTTAGTGATGTCAACAGTTTCTTGTTCCCCGGAGATGTAAGGATCGAATGCATAAACATAAACGCTATCGTTTTCAGGTGCGCCGATGTATACCCATTGATCGTCGACTCCCATTGCTACGCTGTATCCAAATTTACCAGCAGCGGCATTCGAAGCCAGCACTTGGCGCTTGGCCAATTTACCGGTATAATCTCTGCTGTAAATAAACGCATACCCTGTGCCGCTACCAGAATCCGGAGCACCTATCACAACATTACCTGTTCCTGAGTCGATACTTGCGCCCATACTTACTGTGTTAGCTGAAGCTGCACTGATTGTTGTATCTTCTTTTAGTTTACCGCTGAAGTCTATTAGGTAACTTACTACGCCGCCTACGTTTCCGTTGTAACCAGGCTTACCTGCCAGAGCAAAGTTGTTGTCAGCACTTATTTTAACGCTAGAACCAAATTTATCGTTAGGCGAGTATTCACCTAGTGGCAAGACTCTGTCATATGCCCACGGACTAGTTTTATTATAAACTGCCCATGTGCCGTCTGTGTTGTTTGTTACCCATGCTTTACTGTTATCAGGTGCACCGTTCAATGGTGCATACGCTGCAATTTCGCTAGCTCTATCAAACTTCAAACTCATAAGTTTGTACATAGGAGAGTTTGTAGTAGTTACGCCCAATCCTAATGTTGATCCAGGATAAGATATAACAAAAGATGTTAAGCTAGTAATACTCTCGACTTTGTAAAATCCGGAATATCTGTCAGCAGCAGGAATAAGAATCGTGTCATTTTCTGCAAGTCCGTGTTTAGAACTAGTTTTAATTGATAGTTTTCCGTTTAGCGAATTTGATACTTCAATTACATCTACGTTAGTTTCGCTGACTCTGTATACGTTCCAATCTTGCTGATAGTCCTTTGCTACCCATATAATTGATCCTACTCCCACATCTGCAATATTTGCTGCAAGGGTAGTTGCTATAGATAAATCAAAAATCGTATAGTCGACATCTTCGATACTGACAAAACCAGCTGTCTGAATGTCATCTGTACGAATACTGTTTTCTGTTCTGTTTAATAAGAACGGGCTAGTCCAGACAGGATTTGAAGTTCTGTATACTTCTCCTGGTTGTGTGTACGTAGATGAATAAACTACACTGCTATCGCTCAATACTTCTAAACTTGTAGGGTTATTTAAAGTGTACGATTCGTCTAAAATCAATTCGACATACTGATTAGTTTCTAAGCTACCGTACTCGCCTACACGGAATGCCCATTCTTCATTAATCGAGACATTACCTGTTTGATTGTTTGCTGTTATACTTTGAATAGCGTTGATGGCGTTCTTTGTGCCTTTTTCTTTAATAAAGCCTTGATAGAACTTAACCTGGGAGATATCGTCGATTCCCATGTCTGACAGATAGCTACGATTTCTATAACCTATCAATCCAAGAGCATACTTGTCAAATTCGCTTTCTAAGTTGACTTTATCTACATTGTAGAAGTCGACGGCCATGCCGGCATTTCTTGCGAAGTTGTTTAACAATCCTGTTTTGATTTTATTTTTGTCAACTGGTAACCAGTCAGCAAAATTAAACATAGCAGACCCAGGCAAATCGGCGGTTGCTGTGTAGTAAAAATTCTTGTACTCTACTAAATCACCTTTAAGGTAATCTGTTTCTGCACGCCATGCATCAACTGATCCAGAATTATACATAAAGCCTTCAGGCGCTAGTGTTCCATTCCATCCTGCTGTTTTAGAGCCAACAAGTTTTAATCTGTATTGACGCTGTCCTTGGATCGGATTATAAATGATGTCATTGAACTGAGTAGTATTGTTAAAAATCAACACATGTTCATATTGAACCAGATTAATGTCCAAGAACGCAATTAGTGTACCGTCTGGATTATCTAAGCTAATCTTAAAATTGCTGCTGTCACGACTAACAGTATATGCGTCTGAATCTAATGTAACGAAATTTTGTGTCATTACCTTAGAGCCATAGAAACTGTTAGTAATCTCATCCACTGTTGCACCATTGGATACAAAACGAATATTGTCAGCAACAGGGCTCAGAACTAGTATACTTCCGGTAGCCCAATTTTGTTGTTGCCAGAATAAAAACTCTTTAACACTTAATTCCCAGTTTCGGATTTGTCCTAAGTCTTGGTCAAAGAAATCAAACCTGAATCCTTGAGCAACTAAGTAACGCTCATAGCCTGCTAAGAAGTTAGTAAGCTGTTGCACCGATGTAAACTCTACATTGTAAGGAATAGACAACTTGTAGTTGGCAAATTCCAACGGATAAACAACTGACTGATCTAATACCTTTACAGTTCTTGTCTTACCTGCTCTTGCAGGAGGAATAATTGTAAAATACGGATTGGTGGTATCGTAACCTGATAGTTTAAATCCAGATGTTGTTTTTTCAACTATCACACCACTATATCTAGGATTAGACAGTGATGTTGACTTGTTTAAAACTAAGTCATAATCAGCGTCAGGAATAATAATAG
>JACCDW010670177.1_pt1 | contig 61186 bp, 45 predicted proteins | sample 7449781 | NCBI WGS metagenome assembly JACCDW01 (sample SAMN15323449, study PRJNA562643) | freshwater metagenome | isolation source: river surface water | place: USA:Blue River Watershed | collected 2017-08-18
ATGCGTGAAGGAATCACAATCGGATTTGCCGAGAAAGGATTTTTCTGTTTAGCAGGATTTACTTTCCACTTTTCCCAACCGAAACCAATTTTTTCTACTCCTTTACCAAAGTTCAAGCGTAAAACCCCCGCATCAGCAAATAAGCCAAAGCCCACTTGCGTGATACCGAAAGCATTTTTATCTACATTAAAAATCTTATCGCTGTATTTACTCATCAATGACGATTTTATAGAGCCTTTCGGAACACTCAAAGAAAGCTCGCTAAGTTCTTTTTTCAAAGCACTTAACTCAGCAGGATTTTCGGCTAAAGAGGTATTTTTAATAGCGGGTAAAATTGTTTGGTAGGCCGTATCCATTGACTTTTGTAGATTCCAACTTTCTGAAGTCATTACCAAAACGGCATCTTGTTCGGGCATTACCATGCAAAATTGGCCATAAGCACCATCGCCACGATAAAATCCTGGTTTGCAACGCCAAAACTGATAACCGTATCCCTGCGACCAATCGTTATCGCCAGCCTGCGAAGTTGTCTGTTTGCTTGTGGCTGTTTCTACCCAACTCTCGGGCAAAAGTTGCTTGCCTTTCCATTTACCTTTTTGCAGATAAAATTGACCAAACTTTGCAATATCTTCGGTACTTACACGTAAGCCATAGCCTGCCGTATTCAGACCCTGCGGAGATTTCTCCCAGTCGTAGCCTGTGATATTTAACGGAGCAAACAAACGTGGTTGTAAATATTCTTCAAGTGTTTGCCCAGTTACTTTATGTAAAATTGCACCGAGCATATAGGTTGCCCCTGTATTGTACATAAAAAATGTACTTGGTTCATGTTCGACAGGTTTTTCGAGGAATGATTTTACCCAACTTTGCTCAGGTTTTGCACGAATATCGGGCATCGAATCGGTGTGATGCCCCGTATTCATTGTTAGCAAATGCTTGATTTTCATAGCCTTCAAATTTTCGCTGGGTGATGTTGGTGTTTCGTCAGGGAAAAATTTAATTACTTGGTCTTCTACCGAAATTTTACCTTCGTTTACCAAAAAACCAATGGCCGAACTCGTAAAACTTTTTGAGAGAGAGTAAAGGGTATGTTTGTTTTCGGCCGCAAATGGTTTCCACCAACCTTCGGCTACTACATTTCCGTGTCGGAGTAGCATAAAACTGTGCCATTCGAGGCCAGATTCTTTAATAGCTTTCAAGAAGTTGCGAATTCCTTCGGAAGAAATTCCTTGAGATTCGGGGCTTTTTCGTGGTAGGCCTTGTTGAGTTTCGGCGAAAGAATAAAAAGAAGGTAGAATACTTAAACCAATAGAGCCAAGCCCCGTGGTTTTGATAAAATCTCGGCGAGTAGTTTTCATTTTTTAGAGAAAGGTTGAATAGTGTTTTAGTCGATAGTCCACAGACGATAGATTTTTCATAAATCTAACTTTTTTTCTCTATAAAAAGAAAAAATAGTAAAGTCTATCGACTTTTAGGAAAAAACTATCGTCTATTGGCAATGGACAATCGACTGAAAAACTATTTTACGGCTTTCAAACTCAAATCCAAACTTTTAGCCGAGTGCGTCAAATAACCCATCGACACATAATCTACGCCACAATCGGCATATTCTCGGACGTTTTTAGGCGAAATATTACCCGATGCTTCCAGCGGAAAACGACCATCAACAATTTTGATGGCTTCACGGATATTTTCGTAACTAAAATTATCGAGCATGATACGCACCACGCCGCCAATTTCGAGAGCCTCTTGGAGTTCGGTAAGGTTACGAACCTCAATTTCAATCGGCAAATCTTTTCCAGTCGATTTCAGGTATTCGTGAGCTGCGTTTAAAGCATTTTTGATACCTCCTGCATAATCAACGTGGTTATCTTTTATCAAAATCATATCAAATAACCCAAAACGATGATTAACGCCTCCGCCAATCTGTACGCCCCATTTTTCAATCATTCTGAAACAAGGAGTTGTTTTGCGAGTGTCCAAAACTTTGGTTTTTGTGCCTTCGAGTAGTTTCACCACTTGTTTGGTTGTGGTGGCAATGCCACTCATGCGTTGCATACAGTTCAGCACCAAACGTTCGGCAGTTAGAATTGAGCGGTCACGGCCTTCCACATAAAAGGCGATGTCTCCGTATTTGACAGGCTTACCATCTTTGATAAGCACTTGCACTTTTAGGTCCTTATCTACAATCTTAAAAATCATTTTGGCTAATTCTACACCTGCCAAAATACCTTCATCTTTTACCAAAAGTTTGGCTTTGCCAATGGCATCGGCTGGAACGGTAGAAAGCGAAGTGTGGTCGCCATCGCCTACGTCTTCGGCAAGGGCTGCTTTTATGAATTTCGTGATTGCTCTTTTATCTAATTTCATATTTTTTATTATTTTGAAGGCACAAAGTGGCAAAGGCTCAGAGGCACAAAGTGGCAAAAATACGTAGAAACAAGACAGAAATTATTAACTTTTAAAATAACTCTGTGCCTTTACTCCTCTGTGCCTTTGTCTTGTCCCTCAATTACTATTTTCTCCAATTATTCTCAAACCTTCCAATGTCAACTCTCGATTTACTTCAACAAATTCGTCTTTCAATGTCGAGATAATCGACGAAAGTCCGCCCGTAGCAATCGCAATACAATCGCCGCCGAGTTCGGCTCTAACTTTCTGAATCATGTTTTTTACTAAACCTTCATAGCCCCACAAAATACCCGACTGAATGGCATGAACTGAGTTTTTGCCAAGTACCGAAGTGGGTAATTCGAGCGGAACATCGGGTAATTGTGCTGTATTTGAGAACAAAGCCTTTACAGCCGTGCGTAAACCAGGAGCAATTGAAACTCCCAAGACCTTCCCTTCGGCTGAAACAACCGTAAAAGTAAGTGCTGTGCCGAAATCAACCACAACGCAGTTTCGGCCATATTTAGTATAAGCCGCTACCGCATTTGCTACCAAATCGCTACCGATTTCATCTGGGTTATCTATCGAAACCGTTAAAGTAGGGAAAATATACGCATTGACAATAATTGGGTCTAAGCCAAATAAGTTTTGAATCAATGATTTGAAAACAGGTGTGAGCGGAGGCACAACACTGCTCAAAACCACTTTTGTAATATCTGCAAAGCGAAGGCTGTTTTCGAGAAAATACTGACGAAAACGATATTCAAAATAAACGTAGTTTTCGTCTTTCAGTGATTTTATTCTAAAGTTATGAAGTAGGTTTTCTCCATCGAAAATTCCGAAAGTGGCATCAGTGTTGCCAACGTCAATAACCAGTAAATGTGCTGAGTTTTTTGTCAATGTTTGTTTTTTTATGGTCAAAGTTTGCTAAATCTTCTTGATTTTTCAAATTTTATTTCAAAAACAAGTTTTTAATATCGTTCCGACGCTTCAAGAAAATAAATCCATTTTCTTCTTTAATCAGTTCTAAATTTGGGTGATTTCGATACTCTTCGTAGCGGTCAAACTTAGTTACAAAAAACACAGGTTTATCGACTTTTCCATTCAAAAGCCAATCTTCGTAAGCTTCACCTTTTTCGGCCGAAACTCTTGAAACTGGTTTGTGAAAATAAAATAAATGAGCATAACTCTTAAAGCCCAGTACATGGATATACACATCTTGCCCACGTTTCGACTCGTAAAAATCAATAGCAGCCCCTTGCGTATAACGCTCGATTTTTGGCACAACAATCGCCCCAAACAAAAATAAACAAACAGCCGTAGCCAGCGAAAGAGTATAAATTAAAGCCTTTTTGCTTTGTTTACGTAGAAAAATTACGGCAAAAACAATAACAGCAAAGTAAGTAATGCCGATAAACATTTCGTAAATATGCCAATCAACCACCGCTTCGAGATTTTTTACCGCAAATGGGTCTTTGATGTAAGGAATAATTTCTTGCGTGTGCATTCCGACGTAAGGTACAGCTGCTAAAACCAACGACAGAATAAATCCAATTGAGAGTAATCCGAAGCTTACCCACTTATTCCAAGTAGCACGTTCATTGAGCCAATCGTAAAGAAATTTAGCAGCCAAAAAAGACACAGGAAAATACGACATCGACGAATAATGCACAATCTTGGTCGTGACGATGCTAAACAAAATCATGACCACCCAAAAAGTAGTTTTCATCCACGGTACAAAGGCTGTCAGTTCGGTCGAAGCACTATCTATTTTTGAATGATTATATAAAAAAGCCCGAATAGCAAAAATCGAAATGGGAAAACAACCTATCAAAACTACAACAAAATGATAATAAAAAGGCTGTCCATGTCCCGCATCGGGCGTACTGAAAAGTCGAATTTGGTAAGTAATAAATTCATTTATAAACCAAAAACCATTATTGATTAGCTCATTGGCAAACCAAATTGAGGTTATAATGACACAACTTACTCCTAATATCAGTATTTCCTTCCATTTTATGGACTGCTTGAATTTTGTAGAAGCAATGTAAAAAAATACCGTTAAGCCCCAAATAAGCCCACCAACGGGTCCTTTTGTAAGGATTGCCAGCCCAATAAATATTCCAGCCAGAAGTGTGTTTAGAATAGATTTCTTTGGCTCAATTTTTGCTCTGAAAAAGAAGTAAATGCCTAAGAAAATACATAGGTTAAAGGTGGGGTCAATAATACCCGATTTGAAATAAAGGTGTGGAGTAAAAGCCCCCAAATACATCAAAGACCAAATAAATCCGAATGTACTATCTCTGAGTTTTTTACCAATTAAAAATAGTATTAATAGGGTAAGAACTCCAATGCAAGCATTTGGAAAGCGAGCCGCAAATTCATTAATACCAAAGAGATGCATGGCGGCAGCTTGCATCCAAAAGAAGAGTGGCGGTTTTTCCCAGAAAGGCTTGAAGTCAATTTGCACGCGACTGTAATTACCTGTAAGAATCATTTCTCGGGCCGATTCGGCAAAGTTTATTTCATCCCAATCAAAAAGGTGAACTCCCCCCAAAAATGGGAAATAAAAACAGATACCTAAAAGAATGATGTAAAGTATTTTAGAAGATATTTTGGTCATATAAAGTTTGTTAATTGTCTATTATAGTATCTAAAGCAAAATACCACTCGATAAAAAAACATTATTTAGATAATAGCTAAGGGCAATTTTGTGTATCTATGTTTTCTTATTCAGAACTTCGGTTTTAGATTTTACGTATATAAAGTAATTTTCAGATTATTCACATAAAAAACGGTAAACCGAGAAAAAATATCGTAATTTGTATTAAATAAAAGGTTTATAAGAAATTCAATATTTGATAGTGCATAGAGAAATAGAAAATATTTTAAGAAAACTCTACGAAACATTGGAGCGTTTTTATCCCGATGATGTAAAGATAGATGATAAAAAGTATCTTGAAAAATCAGGGCTCATCAACCTTTTGAATAATCAACAAGGAAACCTGACATTTTTAATCGACGTTAAACAACTCAGAATAGTTCAAGTGATTGGTAGTGTACTGAAATATACTGGCTACAGCCCAGCTGAGTTTGGCGATAACACACTACTAAAATTCATGACAATGTTTGCTCCCGAGCATCGGTCGTTTATGAATACCTTTGTTTCGTGGATTTTAAATATCGAAAAATTTTTACCAGCTGAATACAAATCTCGGCAGTTTATAAGTGCGTGGGGAATGAAACTCTTCAATAAAGATGGGCACAGTATGCGTTGGTACCTGAACATTATTCCGATAGAGTTTAACGACCAAAAAAATCCCACACTAATCATGATGTCTATCCAAGAAGTAGCTCATCTTGTTAAGGGAGACACCTACTGTATTAGAGGTGTGTTTGGTAACGAAAACAAAAAAACTTTTGTATATTATTCTAATGAGGAAAAAACAATAGATAACGATATAATTTCGGATAGAGAGCGTGAAGTACTTCAGTACATTTCGCAGGGTTTGGATACAAAGCGTGTAGCAATTGAAATGAAGATTAGCCCTAATACAGTTGATAACCATCGTCGTAATATGCTTGCCAGAACTGGTATGCGAGATACGACTGCTCTTATCCAATTATGCAGAATGATTGGGATTTTATGAGCTTAAGAGATTGGTACTGAGATACAATAAAATTAGAATTTTAACATTAAAGATATTAAAATTGAATAAATCTCATATTTTTTTTTAATCTATAATCATTATAAATAGTTGATTATAAGTGTATTGATGTAGTTGTGTGCTTTCTTAGTCAGACTGACTATTGTCATAACCGTAAATTTTGGAGAAATCGCACACTAAACTAAGAAATTCACTTTTTTAGTCACAGCAAAAGTTGTTTTGGGTTCATCGGGGGACATTTTATGCCCCCTTTGCCTTTTCTAACAACTATCAACATATATATATTTAAAAGACGCATCATGCGTCTTTTTTATTTTCTTCAAAAAATGGCTAATAAATGCCTTTTAGGCAAGAGATAGGATATTAAATAAAAGCCACCAAACTCACCGAGTTTGATGGCAAAATAGTTTTGTGTGGATTTATTACTTTTACAAAATTGAGAATACTTTTTCGAAATAAAAATTGACTTAAGTCAATAAATGCAAGACAATACTATTTAGGTATCACGTTCGGCTCGTTTAGAGCGAACCCTACTGAGGGTTTCGGGTCTAATATTGAGGTATGAAGCAATATATTTTTGAGGAACACGATTAATCAAAGTAGGAAAGGTTTCTTCAAACCAAGCCAGTTTTTCTTCTGAGCTACGATACCTGATTAAGAGCAAAAATTTTTCGTATTCGGTCAAGGTTTGTTCAGTTACAAGTCTACCAACACGCTCCATCTGAGGTACTTTTTCGTAAATAATTTGTAACTCTTGCTTGGTTATGTAAAGCAGTTGTACTTTTTCTATAGCTCTTATGCCCATTTCGGTAGGTACTTCATTAATAAAACTGACCGTTGAATAGACAAAACTACCTTCGGGCATCAGCCAATGTGTATTGGTTTGCTCTTCCTCTTGGTATGAAAATTCTTGCAGAACCCCTTCTTCTACAAAATATAGTTTATCGTTTATTTCTCCTATATTGAGCAAAATGGTATCCTTTTCGTAAGAAACGGGTTTGAAGTATTGACTTAGAATTTGTAAATCTTTTTCGGCGAATGTAGCAAATTGTTGTAATCCTAAGAGCATTGGGTGGTCTAAACTCAGCATTGTTGTTCTATCTTCTTCATAGGTTGTAAGAGGTGCAAAGAAACGCAATAGCCCAATAAGTTCAAAATAATTTCATATCGAACTTATTGGGCTATTATTATCTTTTACGAAGAAATTAGTACAATTTTGGATATAAAGTAGGCTTAGCTTCGTGCATTATTTCATAAACCGCATCAAAAATTGTTTCGGTATTTGGTTTCGAGAAATAATCACCGTCTGAGGCATACGCAGGGCGGTGTGCTTGAGCTGAAACAGCTTTTGGAGCAGAATCTAACCAACGATAAGCATCTTGTTTATCAAGCACTTCTTGCATCATAAATGCTGACGCTCCGCCTGGTACGTCTTCATCTGCAAAAATTACTCGGTTGGTTTTTTTGATTGATTCTACAATTAAATGATTCACATCAAATGGTAGCAGCGATTGTACGTCTATGACTTCGGCCTTAATGCCCACCTCTTCTAATTGAGTGGCAGCTTCCATCACAATTCGGCACATCGAGCCGTAAGTTACGATGGTTATATCTGAGCCTTCTTTGATGGTTTCGGGTACGCCAAGCGGAACACAAATTTCATCTAAGTTAGTAGGCAATTTTTCTTTGATTCGATATCCGTTTAAGCATTCGATAATTAAAGCTGGGTCATCGCCTTTCATAATTGTGTTATAGAAGCCCGCTGCCTGCACGAAGTTGCGAGGAACCAACACATGAATACCACGCAATGCTCCCAACATGGCCGACATTGGCGAACCAGAGTGCCAAATGCCTTCCAGACGATGCCCACGTGTACGAATAATAAGGGGTGCGAGTTGTTGACCAACCGTACGATATCGTAGTGAAGCTAAATCATCAGTAAGAGTAGCGAGAGCATAATAAATGTAATCAAAGTACTGAATTTCGACTATCGGGCGAAGTCCACGCATGGCAGCCCCAATTCCTTGACCAATAATGGTAGTTTCTCGGATGCCCGTATCTGTTACTCTTATTTCTCCGTGTTTTTCTTGCAGACCTGCAAAACCTTGATTTACATCTCCAATTTTACCCACGTCTTCGCCAATCGCAAATACTCTTGGGTCACGTTCAAGTAGTTTATCAAAATAAGTGTTAATTATTTCACGACCATCGACCATCGGACTATCATCTACGTAATTAGCCAAAACTGGCTTCACATTCATTGGCGAGGTTGGAAACTCGCTCAGAAGGTGCGAGTTGAATCTTTTATAATTTTCGGGAGCAACATCGTCGAGCCATTTTACTAACTCTTTTTTGGTAGCTATATCTTCAAAGCGTAGTGTTCTTATGGCTTTTTTGACGGCCGAAATAACATCACGTCTAACTGGATTTTCTGTTTTTTCAAGCGAGTCTCTGATGGCAGCAATCGCTTTTGTATTTTTACTCTCTGAAGTGAGTTTTTTCAGAAGAGCAGTTGCCGAATCGTATTCTGGCTTTAGTGAGTCTCGGAAAGCTGCCCAAGCGGCATTGCGTGATTTTTTTGCAAGGTCTTTGGCTTGAGTTTCGATTTCACTCAGTTCGTCTTGCGAAGCATATCCATTTTCGAGAATCCATTTTTTGAAATGTACGTTACAATCAAACTCATGTTCAAATTGCAATCTCTCTTTTGATTTGTAACGCTCGTGTGAACCCGAAGTTGAATGGCCTTGTGGCTGTGTTACTTCCACAACGTGTACCAGCACAGGCACGTGTTGGTCACGGGCATAAAGGGCGGCACGTTGGTAAGCATCAATCAGTTCGACGTAGTTCCAGGCACGAGCAACAATTATTTCGAGTCCGTTAGAATTGTCTTTACGCTGAAAACCCGCCAGTGCTTCCGAAATACTTGATTTGGTAGTTTGGTATTTGATGGGTACTGATATTCCGTAACCATCGTCCCATACTGAAAATATGATAGGAATTTGTAAAACACCTGCAGCATTTATTGCCTCAAAAAACATACCTTGCGAAGTGGAAGCATCGCCGATAGTGGCAAAACAGACTTCATTTCCTTGATTAGAGAATTTCGTAAGTTGCTGTAAATCTGTATTTTCTCTAAATAATTTTGAGGCGTAGGCTAAACCAATGGCACGTGGCATTTGCCCAGCCGTAGATGATACATCACATACAGTGTTGTACATTTGGGTTTGGTCGAGCCATTCGCCCTTATCATCCACCCAGCGGTTTCCGTAGTGAGCATTCATTGAACGCCCACCCGTAAATGGGTCGTGGGCAATATCGGTGTGAGCGTATAATTGGGCAAAAAATTGTTGCCATGTTAGTCCGCCAACGGCGGCTAAGAAGGTTTGGTCACGGTAATATCCCGAGCGGAAATCGCCTTTGCGAAAAACTTTCGACATGGCAATTTGGGCCAACTCTTTTCCATCGCCAAAGACACCAAATTTTGCTCTACCTCTAAAGACATCCTGTCGGCCGATGTAGCTTACTTCTCGGCTTTCGCAAGCCACTCTGTAATCGTTCAGCACTTCTTCTTTGGTTAAAAGAACATCGGTCGAAGAAATTGAGGCAAGTAGGTCAGTCATAAGATGAAATGTCGAGCGAGTAAACGCCACTGGCTAAAGCGACCAAATTTATGGGTCAGTTTATAATAATATTGAAAATAGTTAGTATAACAACTAATTTCACTGTAAAGTTAGAAAAAAATATTTCATTTTTCAAAATAATGAGAACTGGCACGATTTTGTTAATAGAATGTTAAAAATTTGGGATATAAATATATAATGATGTTTATTTGTATTAACAATATGCTTTGCTAATAACAAAATCTTATTTCAAAACTTAAAATCAATTAAATCAATGAAAAAATTAATTTCAACAATTGCAGTTGTTTTCGCTTTTGTAGCATCAATCCAAGCACAAGGAGTATTGAAATTCAATAAAGAAGTGCATGATTTCGGTAAAATTTCTGAAGGCCCATTGGCAACTTATAATTTTGAAGTAACAAATACAGGTACAGCTCCAGTTGTTATCTCAAATGCTCAAGCATCTTGTGGTTGTACAACTCCTGAGTTCTCGAAAGACGCTATCATGCCAGGTGGAAAATCAGTAATCAAAGTAGGATATAATACTTCAGGTCGTCCTGGTGCTTTTACAAAAACTATCACTGTATCAAGCAATGCTGAAAACTCATCGGTTATCTTAACTATCAAAGGTGAGGTAACTTCTGCACCTGCTCCAGCAGCAGCACCAGCGGCATCGCCAAATGCTAAGAAAAAATCATAATCTAAGAAAGATTAGTTTTTATACAAGAGCCTCTCGCAAAACTGCGAGAGGCTCTTTTGTTTTCGTAAGAATTAGCTCGAAAATATTGAATATAAATACCAAATTTTTATATTTGAATATTATAAAAGTAAAATAACAACAATCTCCCTTGAACCTATGAATTTTCTCTGTATCTGTACTTATTTCAAAGGTGTCGAATTTTTAAAATCCTGTAAAGCCGAAGGCAATAATGTGTATTTGCTTACCAACCAAAAATTGCAAGATAAAGCATGGCCATGGGAGTCGATTGACGAAGTTTTTTATTTAGATAACATAGAAAATACTTTTGATACTTACCAAAAAATATTGGTTGGCTTAGCTGCCTTAATGCGAAGTAAGAAAATTGATAGAGTGGTAGCCCTTGATGACTTCGATGTAGAGAAAGCCGCATTGGTGCGTGAGCATTTCCGTATTCCAGGAATGGGGCAAACCACTGCACGCTATTTCAGAGATAAGCTTGCCATGCGTATACAGGCACAGGACGCGGGCATTGCGGTTCCGCCATTTAGTACACTTTTTCACGATATTGATATTACCGAGTATCTTGAGCGTACATCTCCTCCGTGGGTAATCAAGCCACGCTCCGAAGCCTCGGCGGCTGGTATCAAAAAGGTACATAGTTTTCAAGAAGCGTGGGATACAGTACATTCGTTGGGCGATGAACGCCATAATTTCTTAATTGAGCAATTTAAACCAGGTGATGTCTATCACGTAGATTCACTAACACTTAATGGTAAAGTTATTTTTACGAGATGCAGCCAATACCTTAATACTCCTTTTGAAGTGGCTCATGGTGGTGGTATTTTTCGCTCGGTTACGGTGGAACATGGCTCGGAAGATGATGCTGTTCTCAAGAAAATGAATGAAGATGTGATGCGAGCCTTTGGTATGAAATCAAGTGCATCGCATACCGAAATGATTAAGTGCTATGAAGATGGAAAATTTTATTTCCTCGAAACTGCTTCACGAGTAGGAGGAGCTAATTTGGCCGAAATGGTCGAGTATTCGTCAGGGATAAATTTGTGGAGAGAATGGGCGAAAGTAGAAACTGCAGTAGCCATTGGAGGTGCTTACGAATTGCCAACTGTGGAAGATTACTATTCAGGAATCGTGATTTCGCTTTCATCGCACGAACACCCCGATTATGCCCCTTTCAATGACCCCGAAATTGTTTGGAAAATGAACGAAGAATATCACATTGGCCTAATTGTACGCTCAAAAGACCGAACAAGGGTACTCGAACTTATGGAAAAATATGCCATGATGATTCGTGATTTGGGCTATCATGCTTCAGCTCCTGCTCCTGATAAACCTGTACATTGATTTTATATACGACAACCATCTTTCAACCCTAATTTATAATGACACAACAAGAAATCATCAATTACGTAACTACTCACCCATCGGGCAAAGTCAAATTGGCGATTGCTGATATTGATGGAGTTTTACGTGGGAAATATATCAGTAAACAAAAATTTATGTCGCTACTTGATGGTGACTTAGGTTTTTGTGATGTAGTTTTTGGCTGGGATATGGCCGATGTCTGCTACGATAACGCCAGTTTTACGGGTTGGCATTCGGGTTACCCAGATGCCAAAGCAAAGTTGGATTTGAGTACGTTTCGTAAAATTCCGTGGGAAAATGATATTCCATTTTTCTTAGCCGAATTCATCGAAGAAGCCGCCGAAGTTTGTCCAAGAAATGTACTGAAAAGAGTCATTGAAGATGCTGAAAAGCAAGGGTTTAAGCCGTTCTTTTCGCAAGAATTTGAATGGTTTAATTTTGAAGAAACGCCCGCATCCATTCACGAAAAAGGTTTTCAAAATCTTACACCACTTACCCCTGGAATGTTTGGTTATTCGTTGCTCAGGAGCAGTTTACGCAATGATTTCATGACCAATATTTTTGAGCAACTCACCAAATTTGATATTCCGCTTGAAGGGCTTCACACCGAAACAGGCCCAGGCGTTTATGAGGCTGCCATCACGTATTCTGATATACTTTCGGCTGCCGATAGAGCCATTCTGTTCAAAACTTCTGTCAAAGAAATTGCCAATAAGTTGGGTATTATGGCCACTTTTATGGCAAAAATCAATGAAAATCTGCCAGGTTGTAGCGGTCATGTGCATCAAAGCTTGTGGGATTCGGCCGAGAAAACTAATCTTTTTTATGATGAAAATGCTCCTAATCATATTAGTGCGTTGATGGAAAGTTATATGGCGGGACAGCTGCATTGTTTACCACATATTTTGCCAATGGTTGCTCCTACAATCAATAGCTACAAGCGTTTGGTAGAAGGTGCTTGGGCTCCAACAACGCTCACGTGGGCGGTAGATAACCGAACAGTGGCTTTGCGTGCTTTGCCTTTGGGCAAAAAATCGTGCCGTCTCGAAACACGTGTGGTTGGTTCTGATACTAATCCTTATTTGGCGTTGGCGGCTTGTTTAGCAGCGGGTTTGTATGGCATTCGTCATCAGCTTAAACTTAATCAACCCGCTACGGTTGGCAATGGCTATCGTGACCTCAGCAATGGTGTATTACCGAGTAATTTGCATGAAGCAACACAAGCCATGAAAAATTCGGCGATTGCCAAAGAACTTTTCGGCGAAACTTTTGTGCAACATTTCACCCAAACCCGTGATTGGGAATGGCGACAACACGCCAAAGTGGTAACCGACTGGGAGTTGAAACGTTATTTCGAGATTGTTTAATACCTGTAGAGGCGTTGCACTGCGACGTCTGCTATCGTAGGATTACTTAATAAAGCGGTAACAATTAGCCGCCATAGTGACAAATATTTTTCATTATCACCGCACAGATGTTGTGGTGCAATTCGATTGGGGTAACCCCTTTACCTACCATGATAATCTTCGTTGTATTTTTGGCGATAGCCTTTATTGTTGTTTCTTCTACATGGTTTAAACTTCACCCTTTGGCTGGTTTACTTTTGGCGGCTTTGGGTGTTGGGATTTTTGCAGGTTTGCCGATTGACAAATTGGCTGAAACGATTGGTAAAGGTTTCGGAGAATTGATGTCGAAAATAGGGTTGATGGTTATTTTGGGTTGTGTGATTGGGGCGATTTTGGATAAGTCAGGGGCGGCCATAAAGGTGGCTGATATTATTCTGAAACTGTTTGGAGAAAAGTACCCAGCCTTTGCGATGTCGGTCATTGGAGCCATTGTGGGTATTCCAGTTTTTTGTGATTCAGGTTTCATTATTTTGGCAAAACTCAATAAAATTGTTGCTAAGAAAGTAAACCGACCGCTCGGAACCATAGCCATTGCTCTTTCGGGGGGACTTTTTGCTACGCATACGCTTGTGCCACCTACACCTGGTCCGCTCTCGGCAGCAGGGAATTTATCTCTAACCGATTCGGTCGGACTTGTGATTTTGGTGGGCTTAGTAGTTTCCATTCCGAGCTTGTTTATTTCTACTTGGTTTGCTCAGAAATTTGCGTCAAATGTAGAAATAATCGAAGATACTGATTTGGAAATCACCGAAGTAAAGAGCAACGATTTACCTGCTTGGAAAGCATTTATGCCAATTCTTCTGCCCATTTTGTTGATTGCTTTTGCTTCGTTTGCTAAAATCTCTCACATTTTCAGCGAAGATATTTTGCATTGGTTGAGTTTTCTTGGTAGCCCGTTAGTATCTTTTTTATTGGCTATTGGCTTTTCTTACACCCTTTTTCCCGAAAAACCTTCCGAAAAACTCTTAGCTTGTTTCAAAAGTGGTATCGAACATTGCGGTACAACGCTCGTGTTGGTAGGAGCGGGCGGAGCTTTCGGTGCAATTTTGAAAGAAACGGCTCTGAAAGATATGATTAGCGACTGGCTTTTGGCTAATCAAACATCGGGCGTAATGTTTTTGGTGATTGCATTTTTGGTGGCGGCATTTTTTAAAACTGCACAAGGTTCGACCACTACTTCAATGGTACTTACATCGGGTATTTTAGCACCGCTCACAAGCACCGTAGGTTTTACCGAACCACTCGACCTGACGCTTTTGGTAATGGCCGTTGGGAGCGGAGCAATGACCGTCTCGCACGCAAATGATGCTTGGTTTTGGGTAGTTTCGCAGTTTACGGGCCTTAACCAACGAGATGCCTATCGTACCCATACATTGCTTTCGGGCTTGCAGGGAATTGTGAGTTTGATTGTGGTTTGTTTGCTTTATTGGGTGTTTTGAGCAGTCTATGGTCAACAGTCGATATTCCACCGTAATTTAAAAGTTGATTATCATATTAAAACACACATATTTGGTAATTAGCTACTTAAAAAGCACCCAAAATTATAATATTTCGAGTGCTTTCTGTGGACTGTTGACCGAAAACTGTTTACTAATACTATACATTCAACCAATAAGTCATCTTCAAAATCAATGCCCGATTTTTAGGAGTCCATGCCTTGATGTAATAATTTGGAATATTTTCGGCAAAATAATTATCAGTATAAACCAAAAATAGGTCAGAAACAGGGCGGAAACGCCACTGCAAACGTGAGTTGATATTGGTATTATTGGTTTGGGTATTATACTGAAAAAACGTACTGAAAAACACACTTTTAGAGAACGATAACTCGGCACGTGGGCCGATTAACCAATAATCAACACTGTTATAAGGCTTTGGCATATTGATTTTCGTATAATTGTAATCTAACGAAAATACGCCATAAGGTTGATAACGGTAGCCTATGCTGCCTTTCAAAAAAGTCGCTTTTCCATCAAAATATTTTCCTTTATTCAATTCAAATGAACCATTTAGGTTATTTCTACGACTACTTGTATAACCAATGCTCCATAGCCTTGTATAATAATTACCAATAGGTAGCTCAATTACGTTTTTATAGTTATCTGGATTTGGATTATTGTTGGCATTAGTTGGGTCATAAGGAAAGAATAAGTGCGTGAAACTTTTGGTATAAGCCATAAACACTTCAGACCCTGCCGAATTATTCGCAAAAAGAAACAATGTCGTTTCGCTATCAAGCCTTTCTCCTTTTAAGTTAAAAACATCACTTCCTTTTGTTCCAATGCCGTAAGCATTGATATACTTCGCTATCTTTTTCGATTTCGGATTCAGAATAATATTTGCTGGACGGTATATCTGCCAAATGCCCGTACGTGGCACAAAACCTACATCGGCACGGTAATTTTCGCCGATGCGTTGCACACCTAAATTCAACTCAATATTCGGGTGGCTATAGCCCATAAAGTGGGCAGCACTGGCAGCATCTTTCTTGTTTTCGGGTGAAAAAGATTGATGATAATAACTTTCGGATTGGAAACGACTATCTTTCGAGTAATAATTAAACTCTAATCCACCAACTCGATTAAACTTTCTGTATCCCGCTGTTTGCTCGGCTGTTAGATTACTAAAATCATTCTCTTTATTTACAAAAATTCCTCCCAGTGTTGAGCGATTTAAAAGTTTACGTTGCACAACCGCCACTGAATAATTGGCTGCAGGTAAGTATTTATCTTCACCAAAGTTTACTTTACGGGTTTGCATATTCATCACCCCAATTCGCCAGTCTTCGTTAAGTTTTCCACTGAGTCTGGCCCCAGCTAAAATCGGAACTCGCTGCGTGTTGCCAGTGTTTGGATTACGAGTGATACCAATACGGCGTGAGAAAAATGGACGGGTATCGGGAAAACCAAAAGTACCGAAAAGGTCGTTGTTTTCAAGAAAAAACTGACGTCTTTCGGGAAAAAATAACTCAAAACGACTCAGATTGGTTACTTGCTTATCCACTTCAACTTGCGAGAAATCGGGGTTTACCGTTAAGTCTAAATTCAATGATGGCGTAACGGCTATTTTGGCGTCCAGACCTATGCCTGCTGGGTTAGTTGAAGTGGTTGGTAAGGCTTTTAAGTCAGATTCATTGCGAGGAAAGTCCTTCTGAGTGGCCAATGAAACAAACGGAATTAATGAAATATTAGCACCTGGTTTTGGTGGATTTTCGTCCCAAGTTAAATTGCCAGCAAAAGCTAAGTTTGCTGGACGGAAATTACGAGGAACAGGCCGCCAAGTAGAAACCTCATTTCTTTTTAAAACATTTCTGCCAAAGTTTACTCGCCAAGAATTCTGTCCTTCTGTTACTTTATAGCGTAAGGTCTTAAATGGAATCGCCATTTCAACAACCCAATAATCATCGTAGTTTTTTACTTGCGAATACCACTTGTTATCCCAAAAGTTGGAGGCTTCTTCTCCATTAAAAATCAATCCTTCTCGCTGCACACCATACGGATTTACCGCAAATTGAAAAGCATTGAGTTTATCTTTGAAAGTATCAAACGTAGCCGTAAAAACATCGCTTGTTCCGCCCTCAAAGTCACGTTTTAATGAAGCCACTGTGTATATATCTCGGGGTTCGTAGCAAATGGCTCCTACATAAATGAAGTTATCATCAAATAGCACTCGCACTTCTGTCTGTAATTTGGCAAACGAGGAGTCATAAGGGCGATTTAAGAAGAAGTTTTTGGCTATATCGGCAGCTTTCCAAGAGTCTTCATCAAGCAAACCATCTAATTTGATGGGCGTATTTGATTTCTTGATATGGATGGTGTATTTATCTTCGTCCTGATTTTTTTGGTCTTGAGCAAATAATAGGTTCATTGCCAGTAGAATTACTCCTACGGTAAAGTAAAGTTTTTTCATAAAGAATTTTATAAATTGTAGTTTGTTGCTTTCTAAAACAGACACACAAAAGTACGAAAAAGTTGCAAAAAAGCCTTAAATCATTCCTTTCGGTGCTTTTCCTTGCTGAAATGCCACGATATTTTCTACCACCCCTTTCAACAATTCTTGGCGTGCATTTACACCCGCCCAAGCAATGTGTGGCGTGATAAGGGTGTTTTTAGCCGTTAGCAAAGGATTGGCGAGCGTAGGTGGTTCAACAGAAAGTACATCAAGCCCAGCACCTGCAATAACGCCCGTATTGAGAGCGTCGGCCAAATCTTGTTCATGAACCAATCCACCTCTTGAAGTATTTATCAGAATCGCCGAGGGTTTCATTAATGTTAATCGCTCCTTATTAATAAATTGCTGATTATCAGTGGTTAGAGGGCAGTGTAAGGTAATAAAGTCGCTTTTTTGCAAGATTTCTTCTTGACTGCAAAGTTCTACACCTGCCATTCCGCCCGAAGTTAAATCTCGCTTATTAGCCAAAATCTTCATGCCGAATCCTAAGCCAATATTGGCTACTTTTTTACCAATATCGCCTAATCCGATGATGCCTAAAGTCTTGCCTTCGAGTTCGACTAAAGGCGAGTGATAGAAACAAAAATCAGGACAAGAACTCCACGTAGTTTCTATGTCTTGGGCGTGTTCGGCTACTCGATTCGTAAAACCCAAAATCAACGAGAATACCAATTGTGCCACCGATGCCGAGCTGTATCCACGCACATTTGCCACGATGATTCCACGTGCTTTTGCAGCTTCAATATCAATAATATTATAGCCAGTTGCCACCACACCAATGTATTTTAGCTTAGGTAATTGGCTGATAGTCTGAGCGTTAAGCGGACATTTGTTGGTCAGTATTATTTCGGCATCTTTTGCTCGCTCAAGAATTTGTTCGGGCGATGTGCGGTCATATAACGTAATATTTCCGAGAGAATTTAACACAGAAAGGTCTAAATCATTGAGCGGATTTAGGGTGTAGGCATCAAGAAAAACGATATTCATAAGGCTTAGAATCAGAAATTTTCGACGAAATTATCACCTAAAATTTTCTCATCAAAACACTTTATGGATAAACGGAAATTTAATCCAAAAACTTGATAATTAGTATCTTATGAGTAGTCAACGGTCAATGGTCGGCAAGTCCACAGAGAGAGATTAGTCTTTAAGTCAACTATTTAACTATTTTTAAAAAGTCGATTTCATTTATCCCTTTTCTTTTCATAATTTTTATAGATTTGTATGAAAACTCTCTTTCTAAACGACCAAGCCCATGAAAAAACTATCCGATTTCTTTTATATCCGAGCCAATGGTTATCTTGTCTTAGCCTTACTGGCTCTACAATTTACTTTTTCGGGAGCCATTTTACCTTACTTCCAAAAACAATTCGACCCCGAGCTGAATCGTGGACTAATGGATTTGAGTTTTGGTTTTACGCCCGAAAAAGGGTATAGCATTATTGAATCGTATGGCGAGAAAGGACGTGAGGTTTATCTCTTTGTCGAGTCACTTGTCGATGTTATTTATCCGATTGTTTACACGCTTTCGTTTATCATGTTGATTAGTTTTTTATTCAAGAAAAATCAATGGCAAATGCAACGTTTTGCCGTAATCAATGTCATTCCGATTGGAGGATTAATCTTTGATTTGTGTGAAAACTACGGAATCGTACAAATGCTTCGGGCGTTTCCCGAAAAAGTTGATTTTTGGGCAACATTTGCCTCTAATTCGGGTTTAATAAAATGGGTTTTCGCAGGAATTACTATTTTAATGGTTTTGTGTGGTTTGGTAGGCTGGGCGATAAAGGCTTTAAAAAAATAGATAATACTTTGATGAAGAAGGTTGGCAAGGCTCGAAGCCTTGCCAACCTTGAAAATGCGATAAGATTCAACCTTAAATTCTAAAAAAATATGAAAACAACGATTTTTGCTTTCTTCTTTGTGTTAGCAATGGTTATGCAAAGCTTTGCTGGAACACTTCGTGGAGCATGGGAAATGCAGCCAGAAAGTAGTGTTTCTAACGAAAGAGCCACAATGATTGCCACCGAAAACTACCTTTCGATTGCGGTTTTTGAGAAAAATACCTACATCAGAACCTACGGTGGCACTTACACCATTGATGATAATGGCTTGACTCTAACGCTTGAATTTAATGATAAACATCCCGAAACGGTTGGTACAAAAATCACGTATAAATACGTCAGAAATGATAATGAGTTTACGATTGAAAATCAAGCAAAAACTACTTGGAAACGTATTGATAGAGGTAGTGATGCTCTTTCTGGTAACTGGCGAATCTCGGCTCGTGCGGGGCAAGATGGACAAATGACCGAAATGAAGCGTACGGCTCGAAAGACCTTAAAAATATGTTCGGAAACGAGATTTCAATGGTTTGCGATTAACCCCGAAACAAAGGAGTTTTTCGGTACAGGTGGAGGAACATACACACTCAAAGATGGCAAATACACCGAAACACTTGAGTTTTTCTCAAGAGATAATAGTAGGGTAGGAGCATCGCTCACGTTCGATGCAAAAGTGGAGGGAGACAAATGGCAACATTCGGGCAAAAGCTCAAAAGGCGACCCTGTGAACGAAATTTGGGGAAAAGAAAAATAACCTTTCCCCAACATACTTAGATTTATTGTAAAGCCGCTTCTGCGGCTTTTTTTACGATTGCCAAGTCGGTTGCACCTTTAAAGCCACTAAAACCACATGAGATAATGGTTTCATTGTCTAATTGAATCGGCTGGCCACCTTCCCAGCCCATGAGCTCAGGTAGTGGAATGCCAAAATCTCGGTAATTGAGTTTATCTGTAAAAATCAAACGCTCAAATTCGCCTGTTTTATAGCCAGTTATCCATACTTGCGAGGCTTTTCTGTACGCCACATCGTAGTAGCGTCGGCCTTTTAGTTTATCATCGCCCCAAATTTTACCGTAAACATTTCCTTCCTCGTCAATAATACAAACAGCCACATTTCCTTGACAAATGCCCCAATCGGGTTCACTATCTTTATACGTAGGCACTTCGACTGAGATGTTTTCGAGTATTTGATGGATAATTTGTTGGCGTTTTTGCGGTGTCATTTTAGAAGATTTTTACGAATAACCAATTGAGAAAAAATACAGTAATGCTTGCTAAACCGATGGCTAAAATATAAGAACGAATGATGAAGCCGTCGGCCTTGAAAATAGTAAATAGCTCTTTAGTAAAGGCAAAAAACAGAATTTCTAATAAAAATGGGACTAAAATATATAGATGCTGGTAATCAATACCCAAACTGGTGCTTTGAGTAAAGTAAAAAATGAGCGAACTGATAACAAAAATAGGGATAATAAATACTAACTGTACCACGGGTACAACTCCCATTGTGTCATCGGCTTGTTTCTTACTGCTGGTGGCAATTAGCATATTAAAAACAAAGGCCAGAATAGCAATTGCCAAGTAAAGGAAGTACATTTTGTGTTTTGGTTAGGATAAAAATATAACGCACTCAAATCAACACAATATCATTAGCATTTGCTACCTCGTAGTTGATAGTTTTTAAATTTGCTGCTAACTCAACCGAAGAAACCTTTGTGCGGGCAACGGCCAGCATTTCGCCGTGATTATCAACAATTTCCACAACCTCACCCACTTCAAAATCTCCTTTTACTTTTCTGATGCCTACTGCCAATAGGCTGCTACGTTTTTGAATCGCTTTGGCTGCTCCTGCATCTATTTGCAATGTACCTACCGTAACGCTTCCGCTGGCCAACCATTTGTTTCTTGAAGAAAGATTTACTTCTTGGGCTGTGAACTCGCTTCCTGCGTCACCTTTGATAGCTTTTAAGATGCCATTTTGTTCTTTCATACCAAAAATAATCACCTTGATTCCCATACGGGTAGCGAGCTTCGTAAACGTGAGTTTCGAGGCCATTCCACCCGAACCGAGTGCCGATTTTGAATTATCAACCAATCCTAAAACCTGATTGTCAATGTTTTCTATCTTACGAATGATGTTTTTGTCTTTATCTAAAAGCCCACCAACCGAAGTGCAAATCATGAGTGTTTCGGCACCGAATCCTGTGGCGATTAAGGTGGCCAGTTCGTCATTGTCCGAAAATTTTAATTCACGGTTGCTCACTACGTCGTTTTCGTTGGCAATCGGAATAATATCATTCTCCCAAAGCTCTTGGTAGGTTTCTTTGAGTTGTAAGAATTGTTCACGATTACCAAAGTGTTGGCGTTCGCACAAACTTTGGGCAATCTGAATACCGTATTTTGAGAAATATTTCGAGTAAATATTCAACAAAAGCGGATTACCGATGGCTGCAGCGGCTTTACGCTCGGCCATTTCGCCCGAATAATTTTTAATGAAATGTTTTCCTGCACCTACCGCACCCGACGATACCATGACTATCTGATAGTCGGTGTGAAGAATGGCTACTTGGCGAGCAATATCGGCAATGATGGTTTCGTCGGGTTCTCCGTTTTTTTGAGTAATCGAAGCCGTTCCGAATTTTAATATGAGGATAGGTTTTTGAATCATAATGGCAAAGATACGATTTTCAAACTACACAAAAAAAGCCTTGATAATCGGAAGATTATCAAGGCTTCTATTATTTAAAAGATAATTACGCCATTGCGAAAGTACCTTTGCTTTCAGCACGTTTACGCTCGTTTTCGTCAAGATAAATCTTACGCATACGAATCGATTTTGGTGTGATTTCTAAGTATTCATCTTTTTGGATATACTCCATGGCATCTTCTAATGAGAAGTTGATTTTTGGAGCAATTTTCACGTTTGTATCAGAACCAGAAGCACGCATGTTGGTTAATTGTTTCGCCGTTTGTACGTTCACAACGATGTCGTTCTGACGGTTATGCTCACCAATTACCATACCCATGTAAACCTCTTCACCTGGGTCGATGAAGAACGCTCCTCTGTCTTGTAATTTATCAATCGAGTAAGGAGTTGCTGGGCCATTACCGCTGGCAATCAATGAACCATTTACACGACCAGGAATTGCTCCTTTGAATGGCTCATACGATTTGAAACGGTGGTTCATGATAGCTTCTCCGAAAGTAGCTGTCAATACGCTCGAACGCAAACCAATCAAACCACGTGATGGAATATTGAACTCAAGGTGTTGTAAGTCGCCTTTTGGCTCCATAATCAACAATTCACCTTTACGTTGTGTAGCGAGTTCGATAACTTTACCAGCAGTTTCTTCTGGAACGTCAACAACCAAAGTTTCGATTGGCTCTAAACGCTCACCGTTTTCACCTTCTTTGTATAATACTTGTGGTTGACCAACTTGAAGCTCATATCCTTCACGACGCATCGTTTCGATAAGAACTGATAAGTGAAGAATACCACGACCAAATACCAAGAATTTATCTTCAGTATCGCCCGATTGAACTCTCAATGCAAGGTTTTTCTCAGTTTCTTTCATCAAACGGTCACGAAGGTGGCGTGATGTTACGAATTTACCTTCTTTTCCGAAGAAAGGAGAGTTGTTAATCGTAAACAACATGTTCATCGTAGGTTCGTCGATTGAGATACGTGGTAAAGCCTCTGGATTTTCCATATCAGCGATAGTATCACCGATTTCGAAGTCTTCGATACCCGTAATCGCACAAATTTCGCCTGAAGCTACTTCTGAAACTTTTACTTTACCAAGACCTTCAAATACTTGTAATTCTTTGATTTTATTTCGTTTTACCGAACCATCAGCCTTACAAAGAGCCACTTGCATTCCCTCTTTCAAAACGCCTCTTGCTACACGACCGATAGCGATACGACCCACAAACGAAGAATAATCCAATGAAGTAATTTGTAATTGAGCCGAACCTTCTACTACTGGAGAAGCAGGAATATGCTCAATGATAGCATCTAACAACGGAATAATATCGGTTGTTGGAGTTTTATAATCAGTACTCATCCAACCTTGTTTTGATGAGCCATACAAGCAAGGGAAGTCGAGTTGGTCTTCGGTTGCTTCGAGGTTGAACATCAAATCGAAAACTTGCTCGTGAACTTCGTCTGGGCGGCAGTTTTCTTTATCAACTTTATTTACAACAACGATTGGTTTCAAACCTAATTGAAGAGCTTTGCCCAATACAAAACGAGTTTGTGGCATTGGTCCCTCAAAAGCATCCACTAATAAAATTACGCCATCGGCTAATTTCAATACACGCTCCACTTCACCACCAAAGTCGGAGTGACCTGGGGTATCAATGATGTTAATTTTTACGCCATTGTATCTCACTGATACGTTCTTAGAAACGATAGTGATACCACGCTCACGCTCAAGGTCATTGTTGTCAAGAATCAAATCACCGAATTCCTGGTTTTCTCTGAAAATTTTTGAAGCGTGAATGATTTTATCAACCAATGTAGTTTTACCGTGGTCAACGTGAGCAATGATGGCGATGTTTCTGATGTTATTCATTAAATGTAATTGTTTAGTTCGTTGGCGTCAGCATTTACCCAACGGACGACGGATAAACAATGACGAAGAACACTTTTTCTTAAATAAACCGCAAAATTACGGAATATAAATGATAATTCCTTAACTAATTCAGACAATCCCCTGATTATCAAATTGTTAATAAGAATAGTACAATTATTTTCAAAAAAAACAATAATTTGACCAATATTTGAGGGTATCAACAAGCCATACTTCTGGCTAACTTACACTAATTTGGTAGATTTAGTGGTATTTTAATCTCGTCTTTGTTTTTTTCTTATAATTTTGCATTTTAGATTTTACGCCCTTGTCTATCAGATAATTACATTAAGTGAAAAAAGTACAACAACCAATCAAAATACATCGACAAGTCCTTCAAACACTCGGATTATGTTTTATGCTATTTTTCTTATACGCTCCGAGCCATGCTCAAAGCTACAATCATACCACGGTTTGGTCAAGATTATTGCTTAGTAAGCAATTAGGAAAATGGATTGTTTCGGGAGATATTGCGTATCGTCGACAAAATGATTTTCATACATCTAAATACAATTTTTTAGATAAACCCTTGCTTGATGCACAGCGTGTGATTGTGGGTTATCGGACCAAAAATTGGCTTTTGAATTTTGGAGTGTCGAGGTGGCATGCCTACCAAATCTTAGGAAAAGAAGCTGACTTCGAGCGATTACCGACGGTTGAATGGAGATTTACTCCTGGAATAGAATACTTCAAGAGTTTCAATAAAGCCACTTTTCAGTGGAGAACCCAGTACGAATATCGCACATTTACCGACCGCACAGCTGGGCGTTTCCGTCAGCGATTGCAATTTCGTCAACCGATTTCCGAAACCAATAGCTTGGTTTTCTTACAAGAGTTTTTGTTTGGAGCACCACCAAATTCCACAAAAAAGTATGAGCAAAATCAACTGGGGGTAACATTCAATCATAATTTTACGAAGCATTTGGAGTCGGAGTTGGGCTATCGTTACATCTTCCGCCGTCGTCGTACAACTGATGAAATTGATAATGAAAATGCTCTTGTAGTGGGTTTAATGTATCGTCTATAAAAATATTTTAGAAAGCGTTTTTTTAAGCACTAATTTCCTTGTTGAACTAATTTAAAGTCAAAAAAATATAAGAAAAAGCAAATATTTCGGTAGTTAAGATTGAAAAAGAGTGCTTACTTTGCTATATTAATTTACTCTATCCAATTTAAAACACATGAAAAAAATATTTTTGCTTTTTTCACTCGTTCCTGCCGTTATGTTTGGGCAAACAAAACCTGTGAAACTCGTTCGTGACGATGCCAATAAAAAGGTGGATGTCTTGGTCGATGGCAAACCTTTTACTTCGTATATCTACCCAGGCCCTGATGTACTGAAAAAAGCGGTTTTATACCCCGTTCGTACATCGGAAGGTACACTTATTACTCGTGGCTGGCCAATGGACCCACGTCCAGGCGAGCGTATCGACCACCCGCATCACGTAGGCGTTTGGTTTAATTACGAAGATGTAAATGGTCATGATTTTTGGAATAACTCAAATACGCCGCCAAATCCGAAAGGAGTTTACGGAACAATCGTTCATACAGGAATCAAATCAGTAAAATCAGGTGCAAATAAAGGCTCGTTGGTCGTAACTGCCGATTGGTTGGATAAAGACGGAAAAATTATGTTGAAAGAGACAACGACTTATATTTTTCAAGGTACTGATAAACAACGTATTACAGATAGAATCACGACCCTTACGGCAGCTGATAAAGAAGTGACTTTTAAAGATGTTAAAGACGGTACGTTTGCTATTCGTTTGGCTCGCCAGTTAGAGCATCCATCAAATAAAGCAGAAGTATTTACCGATGCAAGTGGCGTGGCTACCAAAGTTCCAGTGTTGGATAATACAGGAATTACGGGAAGCTACCGAAACAAAGAAGGAATTGAAGGAGAAGATACTTGGGCAAAACGCTCAGATTGGGTGAACCTTCGTGGTAAAATTGGTGATGAGAAAATCTCAGTAGCTATCATTGACCACCCCAAAAATGTGGGATATCCAACGTACTGGCACTCACGTGGTTATGGTCTTTTCTCTGCTAATCCGTTCGGACAGAAAGTTTTCTCAAACGGCAAAGAAGAACTCAATTTTAAACTTGCTCCGAAACAATCAACAACCATGCGTTTCCGTTTGGTGGTAACTTCGGGCGAAGTTTCGGATGCAGAAATGAATAAATTAACTGCCGATTTTGCTAAAGTGCAGTGATAATATAGCTTTTATAAGCGAAAAACGTGGCATATTTTCATAATGTGCCACGTTTTTTTGTAAAACGTATTTCAAAGCTAAGGACTTAATATATCTAAAGGATATGTTAAGTTATGTCTTAGAATTACCAATCCAATAATTAAGAATATTAAACCTCCATAAATATTAAATAATTTATTGTCTTTTTCCAAGCATTTCTAATATGTGCTGGTATTCCCACAAAGCAATACTTATTACTTGTGAAAAATGCAGCATATAGACATAAAATACCCTAAATCATTAGTATAATTCCGTGAATCATTTGATTATCTTACGCAATACTCATTTCTAAAATTTCGGCTACAACCTCTGGCGTAATATCAGCTTTTTCGCCAAAATTCATACATCTTTCTACAAAACGTTGCTTTATTTTTGCAATCGTTTCTTGATTTACACCATATTCGCTGGCTTTGATTGGCAAGCCCAACGACTCATAAAATTCGCCTGTTTTCTGAATTGCCCCTGCTACTAATTCGTCATCGGTTCCACTCAAATTCCAAACTCTTTTGGCATATTGAATGAGTTTTGCTCGCTTATCTGCCTTTTTGTATTGCAATAAATGCGGCAATACAACTGCCAGCGTACGAGCGTGGTCAACGCCGTGGAAAGCCGTAATTTCATGCCCGATTTGGTGAGTTGCCCAATCTTGTGGTACGCCCAAACCAATCCAACCATTAAGGGCTACTGTAGCCGCCCACATAAAATTGGCACGAGCTTCGTAGTCGGTCGGGTTTTCGAGTGTTTTTGGAGCAACTTCAATGAGCGTTTGAATCACCGATTCAGCAAAACGGTCTTGAATTTGAGCATCAACAGGGTAGGTCATATACTGCTCCATCACGTGCGTGAAGGCATCGGCAATACCATTAGCAATTTGTCGTGGTGGTAGCGAATACGTAGTTTCAGGGTCAAGAATCGAAAATTTTGGATAAACCAATGGGCCACCCATTCCTTTCTTTTCGTGTGTAGATTTTTTGCTGATTACGGCATAATAGTTCATTTCCGAACCAGTAGCGGGAAGTGTAAGTACGGCTCCCAACGGAATTGCCGTTTTGTATTTTTCCTTTCCAGTTACAATCTGCCAAGCATCATCTCCTTCAAACGGAATGGCAGCGGCAATAAACTTCGTACCGTCAAGCACCGAACCACCGCCCACAGCGAGTAAGAAAGTAACTTGTTCTTTACGCCCTAACTCAACTGCCTGCATTAGCGTTTCGTAGGTAGGATTGGCCTCAATTCCACCAAATTCTACGATATTATGGCCTTCGAGGGCTTTTTTTACTTGCTCGTAAACGCCATTTTGGAAAATGCTTCCACCGCCGTAGGTAAGTAAGATTTTTGCATCAGTAGGAATTTGCTTGCTCAGTTGAGCAATTTGACCTTTCCCGAAAAGTATTTTTACTGGATTTTGATAGACGAAATTATTGAACATTAGCTTTTTGTTTGATGATTCTATTTATCAAACAAAGCGATTTTGAATAAAGTTTTTTCAACAAACATTAAATAACCACGGAGGTACGGATTACATAGATTTACACTGAGATAAATTCTGTGAAACTTTGTGTAAAATCCGTGCCTCCGTGGTAAAAAATCATTCTGGAATATCCATTCGTATTCGCCACTCTTTTGGCAAATAATTATTCATTCTATTGCCGATAACTTTCATAAATCCGAGATTCAAGCCTGCATATCGAGCCAAAAGCCAGCCATTTGGTGCATTTTCGACCGAAATTTGTTCTTTTTTCAAAAACTTCAAAGCATCTTCTTTTGATAAATCAACGTGTGGTAAATCTGGCGAAATTGCCGTACTCAAAGCTAAATCATGGCTTGGAATAAAATCTTCACCTTTAAATTGTCCAATCTCAAAGCCCGAAGAACGTTTCTGCAAAACTCTCAAAATCGTAGAATATTCGTTAGATAAATTGTTAGGAATTGCTACAATTGCACCTTCTGGTTTTTCATAGAAATCAAAGTTTTCAGCATTTGCCAGCCATTTTTTCAATAACTCCACTTTCTTTTGAGGTACACGATTAAACTTAACTTTGCCTCTCACTTCAGCTTTTGAGCCTTGTGTTTTTCGGAAAATAGCCAAATAAAAACCTTCACCTTTGGTTTTGTGAGGATAAAATTGATAACCGAAACTTTTCTCGGTAATATTCCACTCGGCAGGAATATTTAGCTTAACTTCTTCAAAATCAGCGGTTTGAGTGAGCCATTTGGCATTTTCTTGGTTTTCTTTTTCGTTGTAAGTGCAGGTCGAGTAGCACAAATAGCCATTTGGAGCAACCAGCATAGCCGCCGCTTGTAAAATACGTTTCTGACGAGCCGAGCAAAGTTGTACACTATCTTCCGACCACTCATTACGAGCCTTCGGGTCTTTTCTGAAAAGCCCTTCGCCTGAGCAGGGAGCATCGGTCAACACTAAATCAAAGAAGCCTTCCAAATCAATCATATCCTCGGGGTCGTGATTGCTCACAATATAGTTCGGGAAGCCCCATTTTTCGAGGTTTTCTTTTAATGGTGCAACTCTACTTTTGATTACCTCATTGGCTACCAATAGACTTTTTTCATTCAGAAACGATGCTAAAAGGGTCGTTTTTCCACCAGGAGCGGCACATAAATCCATCACTCTGAGAGGTTTGTTAAAATCAAGCGTTTGTTTGATTGCTTCTGCAACAAACATTGATGAAGCCTCTTGCACGTAGTATGCACCTGCATGAAAAGCTGGGTCAAGCGTAAAACTGGGTCGCTTGGGCAAATAGCGTCCATCGGCATTCCATTTTACTGATTCGGTCTCTTGGTCAAATAAAGCATCATGGGTGACCTTTTTCTGAGGATTTAGTCGAATGGCAGTTGGAGTTTCTTGTTCGAGACTTTCGGCAAAGGCCAAATATTCAGCACCGAGAATGTGCTGCATTTGTACTATGAAATTTTCAGGTAAATTCATTAACGTTTCATTAACAGTAAAAGTGCAACGCTCGATGTCTTAATGGTATCTTGAAGGGAGACAAGAGAAATAAGATAAAAGACATGAGAATAAAGATTTTCAATTTTTCTGTTTTTTGTCTATAATCTTTTGTCAAATTAATTTAACCAAATCGCCTATTCGAGAATATTACTCATTTTTTTACAAATTTAATTAAAACTGATTACTAAAATGAGAACATTGTTCAAAACACTTGTATTTGCATTGTTGGCAAACATGGCTTTTGCTCAAATTTATGTTGGTGTGCGTGGAGGCGTTACGGGTTCGACCATGACTAAATTCAAATTGATTGAAAATATTAAGCCCGATTTTAAACTTTTACCTGCTCTGTCGGGTGTATTTTAGAAATGGAACATTTTTCATGGAAGGACGTTACCAACATGGTTTTTCTCGGGTGTTGAATCTGTCTTTAGTGCAATTACCCGTGAGGAATCAAACCGTAGGTTTTTCGGTTAGTTTATCGTTTGCTCTGGGGGCGAAGTTGAGAGAAGTCTAAAGCTTGTATATGAAAATAAAGGATAAATAAAAAAGGAAGTCTTCGCTTTGAGCGAAGACTTCCTTTTAATTAATCGTCCGTGGACTATTAGATTTGAACTCTTTTGAAAGCTGTGATTTTCAAGCCTTTCAAAGTTTTCTCTAATAATTGAGCGATTGTCAATGAGTTGTCTTTTACGAACTCTTGGTTCAACAAAGTATTTTCTTTATAGAATTTACCTAATTTACCCATAGCAATCTTCTCTAACATCGCTTCTGGTTTGCCTTCTTGACGAGCAACTTCCATACCGATTTCGATTTCTTTTTGTACGATAGCTGGGTTTACGTCTTCTTTGTCAAGACCTACTGGCTTCATGGCAGCAATTTGCATCGCTACGTCTTTACCAACCTCAGTTACGTCAGTTCCTTGAGTGTTATCAAAAGCAACCAATACACCTAATTTTCCAGTTGAGTGTGTGTATGATACAACTTGCTCCGCTTCTACGAATTGGTAATCAGTTACAACGATTTTCTCTCCGATTTTACCTACTAATTCGATGATAGCCTCTTCAACTGTGCGGCCATCAGCCATTTTAGTAGCTAATAAAGTTTCTTTATCTTTTGCGTTGTTTTCAACACCTGTTTTCAATACATCAGCTGCTAATTCACGGAATGAATCAACTTTAGAAACTGGCTCTGTTTCGCAAGCTAATGCTAAGATTGTAGCATTTTTACCGTTATCGCTAATCAATACTAATCCTTCATTTGTTTCGTTGTCAGCACGTTTTGCTGCTACTTTTTGTCCAGCTTTACGGAGTATTTCAACTGCTTTGTCGAAGTCACCTTCTGCTTCTGTCAAAGCTTTTTTACAGTCCATCATACCCGCTCCTGTCATCTGACGGAGTTTGTTTACATCTGCTGCTGTGATATTCATTTTATGTTTTTATTAAGTTTGTATTAATACGTTGTCATTTTGAAACAGAACAGCCCAAAACTTTCGCTTCGGGCTATTCTATCTGAATTATATCATTAGCCTTATATTAAGCTTCTGTTTCTTCGTCTGCAACTGCTGGAGTTTCTTCTACAGCAGCAGGTGAAATGATAGCTTTCGCTTCATCAACTGCACGTTTTGCATCTTCTTCATCTTGCAAAGCAGCATTGTCTTTGTCAAGTTTACGCTCCATGATACCTTCTTCGATAGCCTTACCGATAGCCAAAGTAATTAAGGCTACTGATTTGTAAGCATCATCATTTCCTGGGATTGGATATTCAACAGCCTCAGGGTTTGAGTTAGTGTCACAAATGGCAATTACTGGAATACCAAGACGGTGAGCTTCTGATACTGCAAGGTGTTCACGCTTCACGTCAACAACAAACAAAGCAGCAGGAAGTCTTGAAAGGTCAGCAACACCACCCAACAAACGCTCTAATTTGATACGCTCGCGGTCTAACATCAAACGCTCACGTTTTGCGATGTTTTTAGCAGTTGCTTCGTCTTTCAACATACGCTCTACGTTTTGCAATTTTTTCAAAGATTTTTTGATAGTTGCAAAGTTTGTAAGCATACCACCTAACCAACGCTCAGTTACGTAAGGCATTTTCAAGCGACGTGCTTCTTCAGCAACGATTTCTTGAGCTTGTTTCTTCGTAGCTACGAACATGATTTTGCGTCCAGAACGAACGATTCCTTTAACAACTTCTTGAGCGTCTTCTAAACAAGCAAGTGTTTTGTTAAGGTCGATGATATGGATTCCGTTTTTCTCCATGAAGATATACGGAGCCATTTTTGGGTCCCATTTGCGGGTAAGGTGACCGAAGTGTACACCTGCATCCAATAATTCTTTGTACTCTAATTGTGCCATTTGACTAAATTAGTAAGATGTAAATAATAAATTAAACTACGCAGCACAGCACACCGGACACGATTAAGTGCTGTCTGGACTTATTCAATTAACAGTTATCAATTAACAATTAAGCAGTTGTATCTGTAAATGCTTAACCAAATAAACAAAAACCGTAATTGATAATTGTTAATTGATAATTGAAAAGATTAACGTTTCGAGAATTGGAATCTCTTACGTGCTTTACGACGACCTGGTTTTTTACGTTCAACCATACGTGCATCACGAGTTAAGAAACCTTCTTTTTTCAACGCTGGACGGTTCTCTGCGTTTGCTTCGCACAAAGCACGAGATACTGCCATACGAACAGCTTCTGCTTGGCCAGCAATACCACCACCACTTACGTTTACTTTTAAATCATACTGACCAGCTGTGCTTGTTGTTGCAAATGGCTGATTCAAGATAATTTGGAGAATCTCTGAAGGGAAATATTCCTTCAAACCTTTTCCATTGATAGAAACTTCACCATTTCCCGCTTTCATGTAAATACGAGCTACGGCTGTTTTTCTTCTACCTACTGCGTTGATAACTTGCATTTGTATATAGAATTTGAAAATATTCTGAAATTAGATAAATTATTTTGGTTATCAGAAAATTGGTTATTGGGAAGTTGGTTAGATAAATTACCTACTCATAACCAGTAACTAATAACAAATCACCAAATTATAATTCAATTGTTTTTGGTGTTTGAGCTGCGTGTGGGTGTTCTGCTCCAGCATATACATATAAGTTTGTATATAAGCGACGACCCAAACGACCTTTCGGTAACATACCTTTTACGGCCATTTCAACTACACGACGACCATCTTTTGCCATTAACTCACGAGGAGTAGCAAAACGTTGTCCACCTGGGTGCCCTGTGTGACGGATATACACTTTATCAGTCATTTTCTTTCCTGTCAAACGTATTTTTTCTGCATTGATAACAATTACGTTATCGCCACAGTCAACGTGAGGAGTGTAGTTTGTTTTGTTTTTACCACGAATGATATTCGCAATTTGGCTACACAAGCGGCCCAATACTTTGTCGGTAGCATCAATAACTACCCATTCTTTATTAACGGTTTCGCTGTTAGCTGAAATCGTTTTGTAACTTAAATGCTTCACTGTTTTGTTTATTTTAAATGTTCGATACACTTAGTTTCCCAAGCGGTTTGAAAAAAGCATTTGTCATCTATTTTTAGCTGTCACTCCCAACTGCTACGACTACTTTTCGATGACTTTTTCCACGAAGTTATGGGGTGCTGAAACAACACATGATTCGCTTCGGAATTAGCGTTTCTCCCTAACTTAAATTATCCCTCGAACAAACGGGCTACGCTACGAGGGTGGTATTTTGGGGCTGCAAAATTATAAATTTCTTTTAATAAAACCAATAACTTATGAATTATTTTATGTGTAATTAGTTGATATGAAGATAAGAACGTAAATTTGTGCATGTTCATGTCTGATAAAAGCTTCAAAAAGCATCGACTGTTAAGACCCATCCCAAAATCATGAAATATTTTCTTACAATTTTGCTGATTACATTTTCTGTATATATAGGTTCTGCACAATGGAAACCTAATGATGCTACACCTTCGATGGTGAGTGCGGCTCCCGACTTTCAGTACGCAGTACTTTATTCGATTGATGATGAAGGAAATAGCTTTTATGTTTGGGCCGATTACAGAGATAATCTGATTGATTTATATGCTCAAAAGCTTGATGCGAAAGGTACACCACAGTGGACAAAAGATGGTCTACGTATAGGCCGAATTTTAGATAAAAGTACATTTATTTATACCCCTAAATTAATTAAACCAGATGGTAAGGGTGGAGCATATATTTTGTGGCACAGATGTATTGATATAAACAAAACTGACCGCCGAAATCTATATGCTCAGTATGTATCGAGCGAAGGAAAAGCTCAATGGGCAGCCGATGGTGTAAAAGTTACTGACCAAGAACTAACAAGCGATGATGCTAACGATGGCGTTTTGGAACTAAATGACCTGAAGAATGATAAATTATTAATAATGTTCAATAATTTTAATCGTGCTACTAATGATAATGTAGTTTACACAAAAAAATTGAATTATGCAGGTAAAGTAGTAGAGGATGAAACGCAACTATTGAGTGCCAAAGGTTTAGAAACAAAGGTCTTATACGATGAGAAAAATAGCAAATTCATTGCTCTTATAAAAGACCCAAGCACCGATTATTCGTTTCAGACGTTTGATGCGGCCAATAAAGCACTTATCCCCGTGACTGCGGCTTTGCCCAATTCTTTTTCTGGGAAAACTCGCATTGATTTATTTAAGGTTGATAATGATGGAAATGCAATAATCGGACGAACGCTTTCGAGCGATACTGATTCAAAAAAGAATGTTTTGGTGCATAAAATCAGTAAAGACGGAAAGAATATTTGGGGAAGTAGTGGTGTGAATTTAGGTTCAAACTCAACGTTTGATGTGCAAATGATACCAACAAGCGATGGCGGTGGAATAGCCACTTGGATTGAAACAGGCGATAAATCAAGACCTTTTCAGATGGCAAAAATCAACGCCAGTGGTACTATTATTTGGAAAAAAGATGTTTTCACTCCTCGCTCAGATAAATCGTATTTTTTGCCTAATAAACTTATTTTTGATGGTAAAGATGGAGTTTACACGTTGTGGTTATTTCCAAAAAATATTGGCTACGACCTAACGATTCAACATTTTGATTCAAATGGAAATCCAAAATTTGGCGAAGATGGCGTTGCTATAAAAGACTATACCTTTTTTAGCGATTATCGCTTGATGCTTCACCCAAAAACGGGCGGAGTTATTGTGCTTTACGGCTGCAATAAAGAATTGGAAGATGGGCGTGGTGGTTCGGTAGATTTATATACTAATTATTTCACCGAAAATGGTAAGATTGGCTTAGATGTGCTACCAAGTATTACGGTAGCCTCGCCAAGCCCGAATAGTTTTTGTGCGGGACAAAGTTTTTCGATTTCGTTCACAACGGCTGATGGAAGTTTCAACCTCGATAATAGATTTAGAGTGTTGCTTTCTGACAAGACAGGGAATTTCGATAAAGCGATTGAGTTAGGAAATGATACGCGAAGAACGGTTAATGTTAAAACAACACAGGGTTTAGAGAAAGGTACGTATAAAATTAAGGTAGTCTCGACTTCGCCCGTGATTGAAAGTACTAATACTGTTGAAATAATAGTTGGAGATACAGGCGTGCCGATAATCGCATCGGATAAATTATCAATATGTGCTGGAGGAAATGAAAAAGTAACGCTGACGTCGAGTAGCTGCAAAGATGGTCTTCTGAAATGGTCAAACGGTTCGACAACTACCTCTATTGCTGTTTCGCCAGTAGATAATAATACCTATACCGCAACTTGCACAATTTCGGGTTGTAAAGAAAGTGCCGTTTCAAATTCGATTTTGATTCAAGCCATAAAGCTGGTGGTTACAGCCAGCAATACAGGCCCGTATTTTGAGGGTGAACTATTGCGGTTGAGTAGTACATCAAGCACAGGAACAGCTCCACTAAAATACGAATGGACTGGGCCGAATAGGTTTGCTTCGACGGTTCAGAATCCAAGCATTTTGAATATTTCGGTGAGTGCTTCAGGAACGTATACTGTGAAAGTAACCGATGCTAATAATTGTCAAGGAAATGCCCAAACTGAGGTGAAGGTTAACCCAATATTGACCAATGAAGCTCCCAATAATGCAATGGTAAGTGTTTTCCCGAATCCTGTAAGCGAGCAGTTAAGTGTATCGTTTGAGGCTGAACCAAATAAACAAATCAGTATCTCGCTTTTGGATAGCCGAGGTCGAGTAATCGAACAGCGAAAACTAAAATCAATGGGCGGAAATCAGCAAGAAAAGTTTGATATTAGAAGCCTAACGAGCGGGCAGTATTTGCTCAAAATAAACACTTCGCAACAAGAAGTAGTTAAGAAGATAGTAGTCAGTCAATAGTCTACGGACGACGGACGATAGTAAAGAAGTATTTAATAAAAAACTGTGGTCAATAGACCGTTGATTGTGGTCTTACAAAAACTGTGGTCAATCGACTATAGGCTGTGGTCTAATATAAAACCAATAAAAATGTCGTTAAAAACATATTTCCTACAAGTAAAAGAAGTCGTACAAGAAACGGCTGATAGTGTAACCATTTATTTTTGGCATCCTTTAAGTGAGCAAATCAAATATAAAGCAGGGCAGTTCATTACTATTATTGTTCCAGCTGGTGAAGGTGGTAAGAAAGTGCGTCGTAGCTATTCGATGTCCACATCTCCACACAGCGATACCGCCATCGGCGTCACTGTCAAACGAGTAGAGGGTGGTTTAGTTTCTAATTACCTCAACGATAACGTAAAGGTTGGAGACTTCTTAGAAGTGCTTGAGCCAATGGGTAATTTCTTTGTAGAGCCAGATGCCGATAAAACCCGTCATTTAGTGCTTTTTGCGGCTGGAAGTGGTATTACACCGATGATGTCAATCGCGAAATCGGTATTGAAAATGGAGCCAAACTCTCGTGTAACTCTCATTTACGGAAACCGTAGCGAGGAAACAATTATTTTTAAAAGTAAGCTCGAAGAACTCGGAGCTCAGTACGGTTCACGCTTAGCTGTGCATCATTTGTTGAGCCGTCCTTCAAGTGTTTGGGTGGGGAAATGCGGCCGCATTAATCAAGGGGCGGCTATCAGAATTATGAAAGAAGCCGATACTGATTTCACGAAAGATAATTTTTATCTCTGCGGGCCAGTAGGAATGATGGAAGACGTAATTACTGGTTTGGGTATTTATAATGTCTCGAAAGACCGTATTCATCGCGAAAATTTCCATGCTCCGATGGTGGAAGACGAACCACAAGAAGCCGATGATTCGTTACAAACCCAGACCGTAAAAGTAAAATATAACGGCGATGAATATGAATTTGAAGTGCAACCACACCAAACAATCTTAGAAGCCGCACTCGATTTAGATATTGACTTGCCATATTCGTGCCAAGCGGGTATGTGTACGGCCTGTATGGGCACTTGTACCGAAGGAAAAGTGAAATTGGATGAAGAAGATGGTCTGACCGAAAAAGAACTCAAAAGAGGTTTGATTTTGACCTGTGTAGCTCACCCAATATCGAAAGGGGTTGTGATTGAGATTGATTAAGAAAACGATTAATACTTTCATTTTAAGCCATAGATTCTTTACTTTTGTAATAATCTGTGGCTTTTTTGTACGTTATACCCCTAAAAAATAAAATTATTTCCCGTGCTTTTTACAAATAGAAAAATACTTTTGCTTGCTATTATTTGTAGCTTTTTTGGTTTATTGACCTCGTTTATTTTACCGCAAAAAACTCCGCCGAACTTCCTTATTCGTCAAGAACGCTGGGCAGATAGTTTACTCTCAACCATGACTTTGGAAGAGAAAGTCGGTCAGTTATTCATGATTGCTACTTTCTCGAATCGTACCGAAACGTATTATCAACAAGTAGAGAACAATATTGCAACCTATCATCTTGGCGGATTAATTTTTTTCCAAGGTGGGCCATATCGTCAGGCACGTTTAACGAACCGTTATCAACAGATTTCTCGTATTCCGCTCATGATTGGTATAGATGCTGAGTGGGGTTTAGGTATGCGGCTCGATAGTGTTATTGAGTTTCCGAAACAAATAACGCTCGGAGCTATTCAAGATAATAGTTATGTTGAAAAATTTGGTGAAGAAGTTGGCCGTCAATGCAAACGGCTGGGCATTCATGTAAACTTTGCTCCGTCGGTTGATGTCAATACCAACCCCAAAAACCCGATTATCAATTATCGTTCGTTTGGTGAGTCGCAGTACAATGTTGCCGAAAAAGGAGCAATGTATATCAAGGGAATGAAAAAATACAATGTCATGGGCAGTGCCAAGCACTTTCCTGGGCATGGCGATACTGACCAAGATTCTCACCGAACGCTTCCGTGGGTAAGTCATTCGATGGATAGATTGAATGAAGTAGAACTGTATCCTTTCCGCAAACTGATTGCCGACAGTATCGCAATGGTCATGACTGGTCATTTGTTTGTGCCAGCACTTGAACCTCGCATCAATACGCCTACGTCTGTTTCTCGTAAAATTGTGACCGAAACCATCAAAGAAAAAATGGGTTTTGAGGGAATTACCATCACCGATGCCCTCAATATGCGTGGCATTACGGCAGGTTTACAAGCGGGCGAACCCGAACTATTGGCTTTTTTGGCAGGAAATGATATTTTACTGCAATCGGGTAATCTTCCTGCGGCATTCAATCGAATTAAAGCAGCGGTAGAAAGTGGGCAAATACCGATAGCTGATTTGGAAGCCCGTGTAAAAAAAGTCTTAAAAGCGAAATTTTGGGCGGGTTTAAATAATTATAAACCAATTGAAATGGCTGGTTTAGGTAGCGATTTGAACAATAAAAAAGCCAATGATTTAAAAGTAGAATTATTTGAACAGGCCGTAACAATTATCAAAAATCAAGATAATTTATTACCGTTCATAAATCTCGATACTACAAGTTTTGCGTCGGTGGCAATTAGTGCCGAGTCGGGCAATGAGTTTCAGAAAATGCTTAGTCAGTACGCCAATTTTAGGCATTTTGCTATTCCTTTTAAGCCTGCAGCCGAGAAAGATGTAGCGTGGGTTTTAGAAGAAGCCTCTAAGTATAAAGTAGTAGTGGTAAGCGTGCATGATATGAACAGCCGAGGCGATAGAAACTATGGAGTTTCGCCCGCAACAATTTCGTTTATCAATCAACTTCGACAAAAAACAAAGGTTGTGGTCGTTGGTTTTGGGAATCCGTATGGCATGAAATTGTACGATGGAGTTTCGACTTTAGTTTGTGGCTATGAAGATGAAGTTGCTTCGCAGCGAGTTATTCCACAGATTTTGTTTGGAGCATTGCCAGCCAAAGGAAAATTACCCGTGACGGTTACGTACGAGCAAAAGGTAGGCAATGGCGTGCAAACCGAACGCATCGGGCGAGTATCTTTTGGAACACCCGAGAGCGTAGGGATGAACGAAAAAAAACTCAACGAAATCGAACAGATTGTGCAACAAGGCATTAGCAATCGGGCTTTTCCAGGGTGTCAAGTTTTGGTGGCTCGTAATGGAAAAGTAGTTTATAACCGAAATTTTGGGACGCTTCGTTACGACATTTATGAGCCCGTAAACGACCAAACACTTTACGACATTGCCTCGATGACCAAGGTATCGGCTACGCTGCAAGCAGTAATGCTTTTGAACGAAAGAGGAGCAATTGATTTAAACGAAAAAGCATCAACCTATCTGCCCGAAATGCGTGGAACCAACAAAGAAAATATGCTGGTTTCGGATATTCTGATGCACCAAGCGGGTTTGGTAGCTTTTATTCCGTTTTGGGAGAAAACCAAATTGGGCGGAACATTTAAAAGTGATTATTATCGTTTTACAAAAGACAGTGTGAATTTACAAGTAGCTGATAATCTGTATATTACGCCTGCTATCAGAGATTCGGTGTGGCGTTGGGTGCAGCAATCAAAACTTATCAATGTCTATGATAAACTGGGCGGGTATCGATTTACGTACAGCGATTTAGGTCTGATTATATTGCAAAAAATGGTGGAGAGAATTACGAATCAACCACTTGATGAGTTTGTGGAACAGAATATTTATGAGCCGCTTGGAATGACTTCAACGCTCTATAATCCGAATACAAAATTTGCCAAGACTAATATTGCACCCACCGAAAACGATGCCATTTTTCGAGCCTCACAGATTCAAGGAACCGTTCACGACCCAAACGCTGCCTTACTTGGTGGAGTGGCTGGCCACGCAGGACTTTTTAGTAATGTGAGCGATTTAGTGAAGCTCTACCAGATGAATTTGCAGAAAGGCTATTACGGTGGTCGCCAAATTTTGTTTTCGACAACCGTCCCGCATTTTGCCAAAAACTACACGCAACGCAGCCACCGAGGATTGGGCTGGGACAAACCCGAAGCAGGCGACGATAAACCTGTAATAGCGATTGATGCTTCGCCCAAAACTTTTGGTCATACGGGCTTTACGGGTACGGCTGTGTGGGTTGACCCCGAGCGAGATTTAATCTTCATTTTTCTATCAAACCGAGTGTATCAAAGCTCAGCCAATAATAAAATCAACACACTCAAGATTCGTAAACGCATCCATGAAGTAATCAACGCGTCGATTATTCAGTAGTGCTTTGTGTCAAACAAAAACGATTTGTATATCATAGAACTTTGTGTTAATTTGCCTTAGATAAACTTAAACCTCTCTATGAACAAAATAACTATCCTCCTTTCATTTCTCTTTCTTTCATTCACTGTAACAACCTTGGCTCAAAAGAAGAAATCCATTATTCGGACACTCATTGTCGATGGGCAAAATAACCATGTTCAATGGCCTAAGATAACTTTCATGATGAAAAAATACTTGGAAGAAACAGGTAGATTCAAAGTAGATGTTCAAAGAACCAAATATACTTGGGAAGGAGAAGAATTTATCAAAAGTTTTCCTATTGATGGGGTAGGAGAAACCGAAGCGATGAAAAAATCGCAGACAGACCCTAATTTCAAGCCAGATTTTTCAAAATACGATTTAGTGATTTGCAATTTTGGTTGGAATGCTGCACCATGGCCCGAAGAAACGCAAAAAGCCTTTGAAAAATACATGCAAAAAGGCGGAGGATTAGTCGTGATTCATGCAGCCGATAATTCCTTCCCACAATGGCCTGATTACAATAAAATGATAGGTTTAGGTGGTTGGGGCGACCGCACCGAAAAAGACGGCCCGTATGTGTATTACAACAACGAAGGGCAGCTTATACGTGATAATACCGCAGGAAAAGCAGGCTCGCATGGTCCACAACATGAATATGTAATTGAAGTCAGAAATTCAGAGCATCCGATTACGAAAGGAATGCCAATGAAGTGGCTACACGCCAAAGATGAGCTATACGATAGATTAAGAGGGCCAGCCGAAAACATGGAAGTTTTAGCAACGGCTTTTTCGGCAAAAGAACAAAGAGGTACAGGCCGACACGAACCTATGCTACTAACACTCAACTACGGAAAAGGTAGAATTTTTCATACTCCAATGGGGCATATTGACTATTCGGTAGAATGTGTCGGATTCATCACTTGTTTGCTCAGAGGCTCAGAATGGGCAGCAACGGGCAAAGTTACTTTCCCGATTCCACAAGATTTCCCGACTGCCGAAAAAACAAGTAGCAAAGCCTTTAAATGAGATTTTATGGGTAATCCGCAGAAGTAATTTTGTGGATTACCTATTCAACATACTAATTTTTCCACGCTCGAAATCCATAAACAGAAAATCAAACGGGTCGATGTATTGATTGTTTTTCTTTAATGTATAATGCAAATGCGGGCCTGTTACCGTACCCGTAGCTCCAACCTCTCCAATTATCTGCATTCGCTTCACGTGTTGGCCTTTCTTTACCGAAATTTTATTCAAATGTCCATAAAGTGACTCAAAGCCATAGCAGTGCTTAATTTTGATGTAATTTCCTAAATCGGCTCTGAATCCAACTTCTATTACATCGCCATCCCCCGTAGCAATCGCTTTTTCACCCGTAGTTCCCTTCAAATCAATACCACGGTGAAAGAGCGTAACTTTATGTACTGGATGATTTCTGGCTCCATAAAACGAGTTAATATTTACCTCTTTATTCATCGGATAACCCGCAGGAATGGCATTAATATAGTTCTCTTTGAATGGGTCGCTGTAAATATGACGAAGCATATCATTCACTTCTACCATTGGTGTTAGTTGTGTTTCCCAGTAGTCTTCTTCGGGCAAATTATTGCTGCTTACACTTTGCGAAAAAACCGAGAAATTTATTGATAGCAAAACTATTGTAAACGCTACTTTCTTCATTATCAGACTTTTACTCTTTGTATTTCACCACAAAAATACAGCAAATTTGAGTGGAAAATACTTTTTATGAGAATTGTACAACAAGTTCGATGGATAGTTATAAGATGACATTTAATATTTGTTTAAAATATTTTGGAGTAATAGTGTTTTTTCTCGTTTTTAGCTAAAAAATTCTATCTAAATACTCACTTTATAAACCTGCTGTTAATTCCCATGTCTAATCGCTATTATCCACCAAGCCCACTCATTAAAGATTACACCTTTTTAAAGCCGAGTGTCAGTTTCATTAAAAATGTAGGTTCTGTTTTTACTGCTATTTTGATTTTTGCAGGAAGTTACATGATTTTGGTAGCAGTGGGAGTATTATTTTTATACTTATGTGTACTGGGAGCTATTGCCATTCTTACCGCTAAAATTCATTGGATTACCTTGGCATTAGCCCTTGGAATATTGGCTTTTGGGGTAATGTTTTTTGCTTTTTTATTGAAGTTTATTTTTATGGTTAAGAGAAATAATCACGAAAATAGGCTGGAAATCAATCGAAATGACCATCCTAAATTATTTGACTTTATTGACCAGCTAACCAACGAAGTACAAGCTCCGAAACCCAAAAAGATTTTCTTGATTCCCGATGTAAATGCTTCTGTTTTTTATGATTCGAGTTTTTGGAGTATGTTCTTACCTGTTCGGAAAAACCTTCAAATCGGAATGGGATTGATTAACACTGTTAATCTTAGCGAATTTAAGGCTATTATGGCTCACGAATTTGGGCATTTTTCACAGCGGAGTATGAAACTTGGTAGTTACGTTTATACAGTCAATCAAATCATTTATCATTTGGTTTACATTCGTGATAAGTGGGACGACACGCTTGATAGTTGGGCTGATTCGACTAAAAGCGGCAATACTTTTATGTTGGTTTTTGGCTTTTTTGCTATAATCACACGAGCGTTGGTCAATGTGGTTCGTAATATTCTCGATACCCTTTATCAGTTTATCAATAAGCGATACATGGCTCTTTCAAGGGAAATGGAATACAATGCCGACCTAATTGCTGTCAGTGCAGCAGGCACCGAAACTGCCATTACTGCTCTTCGTCGCATTGATGTTGGTAGTGCGGCATATAACCGTACGCTTGGTTATCTCAATGAGGCCATACAAGAAGATAAGCTGACCGATAATGTTTATTCGCTTCAAAAAAGCTTTATTGAGCGTATTTGTATTGAAAATAACCTTGCTACCAGTAATTCCCTCCCAATTGTAGATGATGCTTTTGCAAAGAAAATGGTGCCACAGTCACGTGTAGTATATCGTGACCAGTGGGCGTCTCACCCAGACCAAGATGAGCGTGAAGCTAATATAAAAACGGTAAATTTAGACGCTCAAATATCTGATGATTCGGCATGGATTTTATTTAATGATGCCGAAAAGTGGCAGCAAAAAATGACCAACGTTTTGTATGCCAATGCAGTTGAAGCCGAGAAAAAATACGCAGTGCTTGATGATACTGAGGTGCATCAAGACATCGATGAAAAAAATGCTCGTTATGAATTCCCACTTCAATACAAAGGTTTTTATAATAATCGTTTTTTGTATGAAATTGATTACTCCGCAGTTATTGATGAGGTTAAAAGTTCTGAAATAAGTTTTGATGAAATCTATAACGATGGAAATACGGCTCAAATAAGCCAATATTTCAATAATATAAACGACCTACGTACGCTGGAGCAAATCCGAGATAAAGCCATAGATACCCGTTCTTTTGATTTTGATGGTGTAAAATACGAGCGAGAAGACGTTCAGCAGGTGATAGATATTTTGAGTGCTGAAATTGAAACTCAGAAAAAATGGCTTGAAGATTTAGATAAAAAAGCTTTCTTATATCATTATAGACTATCGGAAGGACAAAATAAGGTAGAAGAATTTAAGCAAAAGCAAGGAGATTATCAGAACCTTGTGAAAGAAAGAGATAAATATTTGCAGCTGGTTCATCAAGCAGAAGAATGGATGTATCGTTTACGAACCAAGCAACAATGGGATGAGTACGAAATGCCAGTTTTAAATAGTGGCATGATTGAATTGTACGAAAATGCCCAAGCTGCTTTTTCAGAAAGTGCCAAAGTTAGTATTTCTCCCAAAATACATCAGCAAGAGATTAGCGATAGCTATTCTAATTATTTATTGCCTGAGCCCATAGCCGACTTATCAAGTGGTTTTGAGCAAGGACAATTTATAAAAATCTACAATCAGATTTATGGAATGTATAATAAAGCCAATTCATTGAGTGTGGAATCGCTTTATGAGCTAATAAAATTTCAGTCAATAATGATTGATAAAATCTGAAATAAACTAAGCTGCGACTGCCTAAGAAATACTTTTAGGAGATAAACACAAACAAAACCGCTTTTGTGGTGGTTTTGTTTGAATGAATATCGTCTGGTTTAAAAGAGACTTACGCCTAAGCGACCACGCACCACTCAAAGCTGCCATCGAAGATGGAGAGTCGTTTTTGATGCTTTACATTTGGGAGCCTTCGGTCATGGCCGACTCACATTATAGCCCACGACACTGGAATTTTGTGCAGCAATCGCTCGATGACCTCAATGCTCAGCTTTCGGCAGGAAATGCTCTACTTTCCATTACTATTTTAGAGGGAGACGCCGAAGCTATTTTCGATGCCATTCATCAAAAATATCAACTCAAAAAAATATTTTCCTACGAAGAAACGGGGCTGAAAATCACCTACGACCGAGATAAAGTTCTGAATAGCTATTTCAAAGAAAACAGCATCGAATGGCGAGAGTTTCAAACAAACGGTATTGTCAGAAAACTAAAAAATCGTGAAAACTGGTCGGAGCTTTGGAAAGCACACATGCACCAAAAACTTGATGAGCCAGATTGGATAAAACTAAGAAATCCGTGTTTGGTTTTTGATGATGTGAATGAAATTTATAAGCAATTCAAACCTAAAACCTACTCCCTAAACCACGATAATGAATCCAAATTGGTTTTTCAGCCAGGTGGTGAAACTTACGCTCATCGCTACCTACAAAGTTTCTTGAACGATAGAGCCAAAAACTATTCAAAAACTATCTCAAAACCGCTCGAAGCCCGCAAAAGTTGTAGCCGACTCTCACCCTATATTGCGTGGGGGAATTTGTCAATCCGACAAGTGTATCAATACACTCAAAATGCAAAAAAACGAGTTTCATATCGCCGAGATTTAGAAAATTTTGTTTCTCGACTGCACTGGCATTGTCATTTCATTCAGAAGTTTGAAATGGAAGACCGCATGGAGTTTGAAAACATTAATAGAGGTTATGATGCTTTGCAAAAGTCTGAAAATCAATATTTTATTAAGCAGTGTCAGTTGGGGAAAACAGGCTATCCGCTTGTAGATGCTTGTATGCGGTGCGTCTGCGAAACAGGCTATTTAAACTTCCGAATGCGGGCAATGGTGGTTTCGTTTCTTACTCATCAACTTTTTCAACATTGGAAAGAGGGAGCATTGTTTCTCGCCCAACAATTTCTTGATTTCGAGCCAGGAATTCACTATCCGCAATTTCAGATGCAAGCGGGTGTTACGGGTATGAATACTGTCAGAATGTACAATCCTGTGAAACAGTCTCAAGACCACGACCCCCACGGCGTCTTTATTAAAACTTGGGTAAAAGAACTTGAAAATTGCCCCGAAAACTTTATCCACGAACCGTGGAAAATGACACCAATGGAGCAAGATTTATATGATTTTCGTTTGGGTGAAAATTATCCTTTTCCGATAATCGAGTTAGAGCAAGCCACTAAATTTGCCAAAGATAAACTCTGGGGAATCAGAAAAAACATAGAAGTGAGAGCCGAAAGCAAGCGAATTTTGAGCAAACACGTTGTGCATCGCAAGAAAAAGAAATAATTTTGAAAACCACTAATTAAGAAACCTTCAGTGAAAAACCATAAACCCTACATTTACCTCCTGACTTCGATGTACATAGCAGGAGTAATTGGCCTAAATGTCAGTGCTACTGCCGAGCTTTTCAAGTTTCTGACTCCCTTCAATTTGGTAGCATCGTTAGGTATTTTGCTCTATTTTCATAACGATTGGAACCGTAATTTTATCATTTTTGTCGTAATTACTTTTTTTACAGGCTATTTCATTGAAGTTATTGGTGTAAAAACTGGACTAATATTTGGTCATTATCAGTACGACCGAACCCTCGGATTCGAGATTCTTGATGTACCGCCAGTCATTGGTGTTAATTGGCTTTTGTTGGTCTATTGTGTCGGAAGTTCTTTTTGTCGAGTCAATCAGCCGCTCTATATTAAAGTAGTTTACGGAGCAATGCTTATGACAATGTTTGATTTCTTAGTCGAACCCATCGCCATTCGTTTAGAAATGTGGTCTTGGTTTGGATTACTGCCACCTGTTCAAAACTACGTTGGCTGGTTTCTTGTTTCGGCGTTTTTATTGACGCTTTTTCACTGGTTACCTTTCCGAAAAGACAATAAAATTGCCTTTTGGTTGTTGATTCTTCAAATCTGTTTCTTTGGCGTACAGAGTTTGTTATTTTAATTTTCAAAGTATTACAACTTTTTTCTGCTAAATAGAATCATTACTTTTGAAAGAGTACTATTTGCTTATTTTTACCAAAACCACTCTGATTTATGAAATCCTTTTTAAAAAACCTTTTGGGACTCATCGTCAGTACTGTAGCTATTACAAGTTGCGAGAAACAAACCGAAGAACCAACTCCTGTATTAACGACTGATACCTCTGTTTTTGCTAAATATATTGCCGTAGGAGGCTCATTAGTAGCGGGTTATACTAATGGTGGACTTTATCGTGATGGTCAACTTGCTTCTTATCCGAATCTTATTGCTCAACAAGTAGGGGTGAAGTTCGACCAAGCTCTTTTTCCAGTAGGCCAAGAAAATGGAACGGGGTATTGGGCAACAACTCAAAATAATACTTCTACTCAATTCGATAAAATTTCAGATAAACTCGCAGTAATTGCCACTTCACCCCTTACTTTGGCTAAATATTCGGGTAGTGTTGCAAATAATTACGGAGTAGTTGGCTTGCGAGTTTCGGATGTCAATAAGGCAGGATTTGGTAATGCTAAAACACAAGGTTTTAACCCATTTTATGAGCGAATACTTCCTGCAGGAAAAGAAGAAACGTCTTACACCGATTTTGTTAAAGAGAGTAATGCCACTTTCTTTGTGGCAAGTATTGGTGAGCAAGATTTGTTGTCTTATGCTACATCGGGTGGTAAAACTGCAATGACCGAAACATCTTCTTTTGCTATCAATATTCAAAAATTACTTGATGCTTTATTAGTTACTAAAGCAAAGGGGGTCTTGACAAATATTCCAAACATACTTGATTTGCCTTATTTCAACTTTTATACTTTTCAAGAGCTTGCCAAAAGTATTGGTACAACTGATATTTATATTACGACTGGAAATGGAATTGTGAGAGTAGCCACAGACAATGATAAAATCTTGATGGAGGCTATTTTGAATGTTGGCAAAGCCAATACCGCAGGTCAAAAGAAAGGCTTGAGTATGGCTTATCCACTGACGAGTGAAGAAGTATTAGATAAAGATGAAATGAGTATCATCACCTCACGACTCAATGATTTTAATGGTGTTTTGAAGTTAGAAGCCGATAAAAGAGGCATTCTCTTAGCCGATTTGAATAGCCTTTATACTCAAGTAAAAAGCAAAACTTACACCGTAAACGGCATTAAATTTGATAATTCAGTGTTTACAGGTGGCTTTTTTAGCCTTGATGGCATCAATCCAACACCACGTGGCTCGGCAGTTATTGCCAACGAAATTATTAAGGTTATCAACGAAAATTATAAAAATTCTCTGAAAACAGCAATTCCTTCGCTTGATGTTAGTAAATTTGAGTCTTTAAAAGTAAAATAACCTAATTTTTAGACAAAATACGGTCTAAAACTGCGAAGCGAATCAACTAATGAAAATCTCAATCGTTACGGCCGCCTACAATTCTGCGGCAACCATCAAAGATACTATCGACAGTGTACTTTCACAAGATTATCCAGATATCGAATATATTGTAGCCGATGGTGGCTCGAAAGATGGTACGGTTGAAATTTTGAAATCTTACGGTGATAAAATCAAGTGGGTTTCTGAAAAAGATAGCGGTATTTACGAAGCCATGAGTAAGGGCGTAAAAATGGCTACTGGTCATGCCGTTGGCATTATGGGTTCTGATGATTTTTACCCTAATAATCAAGTTATTAGTAAAGTAGCCAAAGCTTTTCAAGAATCAAAAGCCGACTCAGTTTACGGCGATTTGTATTATATTGACTCCGTAGATACCAATAAAATCGTAAGAAATTGGAAGTCCGGTAAATACGACCGTGACCGTTTCTTAAATGGTTGGATGCCACCTCATACTGCTTTTTTCTTGACAAAAGCTGCCTACGATACTTACGGTTTGTATGATACTTCGTACAGAAGTGCGGGCGATTACGAACTTATGTTGCGTATGCTTTATCGCCACAAACTTTCTTCTTATTATATTCCAGAAGTTTTGATGAAAATGCGTGTTGGTGGCACGAGTAATGCTTCACTTAAAAACCGAATTAGAGCCAATAAAGAAGACCGTCGAGCTTGGGTTGACAATGGCGTAGAGCCTCGTTGGTACACGCTCTACGCTAAGCCGCTTTCAAAAATCTTCCAATGGATTTTGAAGTGATTCTTTTGAATTTTCACTAATGGGTAATGATGTTTTGAAGGGTCGCAGACATTCTTCATTCTTCATTCTTCATTCTTCATTAATATTATGTCTTCACATCATATCGTAAGAGAAAAGCAAGAGCCCGCACTTATCATCGCTAATGGAGAAAGTTGCAGCTCCGAACTCCTCGGACAACTTCTCGAATGGAGTCCGTTTGTGGTGGTGCTTGATAGTGCCATTCACCGAGTACTGTCGCTCGGAATCAAGGTCGATGTTTTGCTGGGCGATTTTGATAGAGAAATTAACTTAGAAGAAATTGAGCAAAATCAGTATCCAATTGAGATTGTCCATACGCCTGACCAAGATAAAACAGACCTCGAGAAAGCCTTCGATTTCTTGATAAATAGGGGTTTTCCTGCGGCAAATGTAGTTTGGGCAACTGGCCGCCGTGCCGACCACTCAATCACTAATATGACCAATATTGTTCGTTACAAAAGTAAACTTTCTATCGTTATGATAGATGATTATTCGGTCATTTACCCCCTTTTACCCCTCCCTAATACCTTCGAAAAGTGGTACGCAAAAGGTTCACAAATTTCACTTATTCCGATAGTTAACGCTACTAATATACGTACAAAAAATCTATTATATGAGCTTGATAATGAGCAACTTATGTTAGGGTATCGCTCTGGAAATAGTAATGAAGCTGCCGAAGATGGTATCGTAAGTATTTCTTACCAGTCAGGCGACCTTTTACTCATGGAATGTCATGATTAATTTATATTTTTTTCAATGTGGATAACTTTTTCAGAATTTATTTTTTTTTCTGAAAATAAAATATTTACATTTGTCAATGAAAATATAACCAAACCACTTCAATAAAAGTCTCAATTTGGAAAGAAAAAAGTATTTACTTTGTGTGGATAACTTTTTTTATTAAACTTTTCCAATCCGCTAATTAAGTAACTAATTGATTATTAGCTCTTAATAATTTCATAACATTACACTTTTTGACTAACGGTAAATAGGTATAGTTTTTTGATTTTTATATGCCTTGACATTTTACTAATTTTACATCAGTTGTTATTTAACACGATAGTAAATTCTGACTGTAGCAGACTGCTTAATAGAATTGTTGTATTGAACCCAAAAAGTGACTGGCGGTCACAAAATATATAACTGTTTTTTTAGTAATTGAATCCTTTGTGCAAGGCTAAAATTGTTTGGCTCTGACTACAACTATAACCTTGTTGTGAATCCCTAAAACCCTTTTTCTAAGGCTGCCTATGTTTGTAATTAAGAGAGACGGACGCCGCGAGTCGGTAAAGTTCGACAAAATCACTGCTCGTATCGAGCGACTTTGCTATGGTTTAGAACCTGCATTTGTCCAACCCGTTGAAGTTGCCATGAAAGTCGTGGCTGGTATTTATGATGGCGTTTCTACGTCGGAATTAGATAGCCTTGCTGCCGAAACGGCCGCTTCGATGACAACTAAGCATCCCGATTATGCAATTTTAGCAGCTCGGATTGCCATTTCAAACTTACACAAGAATACCCTCAAGTCGTTTTCGGGTACCATGAAGATGTTATATCAATACATCGACCCTAAAACTGACCAAAATGCCTCTCTTATTGCAAAAGACACATGGAAAGTGATTCAGAAACACGCAGCTTTGCTTGATTCTGCTATCATCTACGACCGTGACTTTGGCTATGATTATTTCGGTTATAAAACCCTCGAAAAATCATATTTGTTGAAACTTAACGGCAAAATTGTAGAGCGTCCACAACACATGCTGATGCGTGTAGCCGTAGGTATTCATGGCGAAGATATCGACCGTGTGATTGAAACGTATGAATTATTGTCTGAGCGTTGGTTTACGCACGCAACGCCAACGTTATTCAATGCTGGTACGCCAAAACCACAACTTTCATCGTGCTTCTTGCTTACGATGAAAGAAGATAGCATTACTGGAATTTACGAAACACTTGGTCAAACTGCTCAGATTTCACAGTCTGCTGGTGGAATTGGTTTGGCTATTCATAATATTCGTGCGACAGGCTCGTATATCAAAGGTACTAATGGTACTTCAAATGGTATCGTACCGATGTTACGTGTCTTCAACGACACTGCCCGTTACGTTGACCAAGGTGGTGGCAAGCGTAAGGGTTCGTTTGCAATTTATATCGAGCCTTGGCACGCTGATATCTTTGAATTCTTGGATTTGAAGAAAAATCACGGAAAAGAAGAACTTCGTGCCAGAGATTTATTCTACGCTCTTTGGATTTCGGATTTATTCATGAAACGTGTAGAGGCAAACGATACTTGGTCGTTGTTCTGTCCGCATGAAGCACCAGGTTTATCGGAGTGTTACGGTGAAGAATTTGAAAACTTGTACGAGAAATACGAGAGAGAAGGCAAAGCTCGTAAAACTATCAAAGCTCAAGACCTTTGGTTTGCTGTAATGGAGTCTCAAATCGAGACAGGTACACCATACATGCTATACAAAGATGCAGCTAACCGTAAATCAAACCAAAAGAACTTAGGAACGATTAAATCATCGAACCTTTGTACGGAAATCATGGAGTACACTTCTCCTGATGAAGTAGCGGTTTGTAATTTGGCGTCTATTGCTTTGCCTAAGTATATCACAAAAGATGAGAAAACTGGTTTCTTGAAGTTTGACCATCAGCGTCTATATGAGGTAACGAAAGTTATCACCAAAAACCTTAATAAAGTAATTGATGTAAACTACTATCCTGTTCCAGAAGCAGAGCGTAGCAACCTACGTCACCGTCCGATTGGATTGGGTGTACAAGGTTTGGCCGATACATTCATTACATTAAGAATGCCTTTCGAGTCTGACGAAGCTCGTAGATTAAACAAAGAAATCTTTGAAACAATCTATTACGCAGCCATGGAATCTTCGATGGAATTGGCAATCGTTGAAGGAACATACCCAACTTGGGAAGGTTCGCCAATTTCGCAAGGTATTTTCCAATTTGATATGTGGGGCGTAACACCCGATTCGGGTCGTTGGAACTGGGAAGAGTTGCGTGAAAAAGTGAAGAAAAACGGGGTAAGAAACTCATTATTGGTTGCTCCAATGCCAACGGCTTCTACGAGCCAAATCTTGGGTAATAATGAGTGTTTTGAGCCATATACATCAAATATTTACACTCGTCGTGTACTTTCTGGTGAATTTGTGGTAGTGAATAAGCATTTATTGAAAGATTTAGTGAAAATTGGTTTATGGAATGATACCATGAAAAATAAACTAATTGCTGCTAATGGTTCGGTACAGGCAATTCCTGAGATTCCACAAAACTTGAAAGATTTGTATCGCACGGCTTGGGAAATTAAGCAAAAAACTATCGTTGATATGGCTGCTGACCGTGGAGCATACATTTGCCAAAGTCAGTCGTTGAATATCTTCATGGAGAATGCTAATTTTGGTAAATTGACTTCGATGCACTTCTACGCTTGGAAGGCAGGCTTAAAAACAGGTATGTATTACCTACGTACGAAAGCTGCTTCTGATGCCGTTAAGTTTACAGTTGACCGCCAAGCAATTGCAGAGGTTGTGCCTGCAACATCGGTAGTAGAAGAAAAACCATTAGATTACGCAAAATATGCAGAAGAGCAAACAGCCAAATCAGCGGCGGCTGCTACATTTGCCAGCGAAGAAGAATACCAATATGCCGCAATGCAATGCTCGCTCGACGACCCAGAGGGTTGCGAAATGTGTGGCTCATAAGGGATTCCGACTTTCAAATGCTCTTTTCTAATATAAAATTATACGCAAAACCACCCCAAAAAGGTGGTTTTGTTTGTTTTATGGCTTCGCTTTATTTCTTTACTTCAACAAAAACTTCGGCTGTTTCATTGCCATTACTTACTAAGAATCGGTAGACACTGGCATTATCGGCGGCATAAAAAGAGAACGTATTGCTCGAAGAATTGGGTTGCCAGAATAGGGTAGTTCTGATGTCGAGTTTGGCAGATTCTTTGGCTTGAGCCGTGCTATAATTGGGGCTAAAGAATGGTTTTGGGTCGTGATAGCCAATCATTGTTAGTTGTTTGGCACTTGACTTCAAACCCGCATTATTTCGTTCGGAAGGCTTTGAAACAGATGATTTGGTATAAATCGCAATTACACCATTAGCCCCTCTTGAGCCAAACATCGCACGAGCGGTTTTTAGTACCTCAATGCGGTCGATGTTATCCATGCTCACATTCATCAAAGCATTAACATCTTCAACAGGGAAACCATCAATTAAGTAAAGGGGAGCAGAATCTCCTTCAATAGAATTTTGCCCGCCACGCATACGTACTTTTATTCGTCCATCGGCATAAGTGATTTGCACACCTGGTACTTTTCCTTGCAAAGCCATTACGGGGTTCATTCCAATCAGAGCTGGACTAATCTCTTTTGCATAAACCGTAAAGTCAGGATTGCCGTAGATGGGTTTGCTCACAAATTGTTTTTCGCTGCGTTTGGTCGTTACGCTTACTTCTTCAAGCTGAATGGCATCTTTGGGCAAATCAATGTCTTTTTCTATCAAAATCGTTGATTGTAAGTCTTTTACGGTAAAGTTGGGCTTTAGGGTTGAAGGTTTTATAGTAGGAAATTCTTCGGCATCGAAAAGCACTTTTTCGAGTAATTTTCCTTTTAAATCGGTGGCTTGATAACTAATATCGGTCGTATCAGTGATTTGAATTCCCGAAACCGAAAAACGTCCTTCGGCATCGGTTAAAGCCGTGACGGTAGATTTGGCTTTTCCGAAATAGAAAACCATATTAGCCAGAGCTGGTTTGTTATTTTTATCCAGAACTTTACCAGAAAGGCTCAAACCTGTTTCGGCTAAATACTTAAACTCGGGAAGGGTTTTGAAACTGGAGGCTGGTAAAAAGGCTTTGGCTTGAGAAACTAAAGCCTTTGCTCGTCGAACCGCTATTGTATCTGTAACCGAAATAGTCAGATTTTCGGGCTTTATTCCTTCAATCGTAACGCTGATTTTTTCACGAGTTTGATAGGTTTTTTTATCAGGTATGACTTTAAACGCTGATTTTGTGGCTGATAAAGTATTGTCAACGATATATTGTTTGGGTGAAATAACAGGAATAAGTTGTTCATAAAAACATGAATCTCCAAAATTTAGCATCCATTTGGTATAAGCACGTAGTCGATAATTGCCCAAAGGCAGGTCGGTTGGTAGGGTGAATATTCCTTTAAAATGCAACGAATCAACGTGGTGTTTTTGGCGGGAAATCAGTTCGTTTTTAGGGTTTATCCATTCTACATAAACCACTTTACTGATAGAGTCGCTCATGGAAGCATCGGCATACAGCATTTTGCCCGAAAACCACAAGTTTTCGTTCGGATGATAATATGATTTGTTGGTTGTAAGCTGCACTTGTTCTTGCAAACGCCACAAGCTTTTTTGGGTTGTAGAATCAAGTTCTACATTCAGTTTTTCTTTAGGAATTTCTCGTTCGATGTTTTCGTTAGGTAGGTAATCGAGCGGAAGCATTTCGGCCAAGCGTTTGCTGCTCATGAAACCCGAAATAATTAAATCTTTGGGGTTTTGAATAACTCCACGGTCGTTGAAATCTAAATCTTTCAGGTTTTCTATCCACGAAATCATGCGGGTATCATCACGGTAAAACTGACCATTGTAGTATGGGCTCGCAAAGTGTAATTCGATACGTTTCGGAAATCTGATGCGGTATTCGGTGGCAATTTTTCCTTTTCGTACCAGCGAATCTATCGGATAGGCTAAAATACTTTTTCCCAGTTGGCCATAAAAATTACTGGTACGATTGGCAGGATTAAACCCAACGGCATCGACAAAGCCTTCGTAGCCTTCGGATTTAAGTTTATGTTGTGCCAATGCCCAAAAAAGATGGCGGTCGGAGCCTTCAAAAGCCATTCGGCGATTCTGCGTCCATTTAGTGGCTTCTTTTTCGCTGACGGGCTTTAGTTCTTCAAAACGGGCGTAGCCTTGATATTGAATTTCGTCGTTGGCTAAAACAAAACCTGTAAGTGTAAAAAAGACTCGGTAGCCCAAAGCTAAATTTTCAAGCTCAATGGGGCGAGTGCTGGAGGCTTTTAAAACCCCTTTGGTATCTTCAAAATCTATTTGATAGCTATTTTTGAATTGGCAAGCCTTAGCCAGTGGACTTTCGCCCAAAATGGCTTTTGAGAAGCGTTGAAACTGCTTTTCCCATGTTTTATCTTTGCTTGCCGAGACTTTTACTTCGCTGAGTTCTTGCTCGTTGGGGCTAATCGTGAAGTCGATTTCTTTGGTGGCATCGGATTCACCCCTAACGGTCTGGCGTGCAGGGGCATAACCCACCATTGATACCGAGACGATTACCGTTCCGAAAGGTATTTTTGAAAGGGTGTATTCGCCTTTTTCGTTGGTGCTGGTACCTTTGGTAGTATTGGCAATGAAGACATTGGCAAAAGGCACGACTTCGGCTGTTTTAGCATCACGAACTACGCCCTTAATGGTGAATGTTTGAGCAGAAATGGCAAAAGTGGTGAACGAAAAAAATAAAATTGTGAGAAGATTTGAGCGGAAAAATTGTGTCATAATGTAATAGGTATATGTGTTTTAGGTTATATATTTTAAAGTAAACGAATTTATTTGAGTAAATGTATTTTGAAAGGCGGCATAAATGAAATTTATCTCCCTAAAATTGTTAATTTTAATCCTATTTTAAAGAAAATATACCCTGATGAACTCTAAAAATGATAGTAAAGCATACGGAAATAGCCTTGCCGAAAATGTAGCAGTAGCTCTGATGAATGGAAAATGTATTTGTTATTCACACCGTGAGTATTGCGGTATGGGACTAATCTATGAAAATGAGGTTTTTTATTATTGTGAAGTAACCGATGGCTGTAATTTTTGGGAACAACAGTCTTTCCCGAATAAAAAAGCATTTGTTAGTTGGCTGGCCAAACAGAGTGATTACACCATGAGTCGAGCCGAAGAAAAAGACATTTCTGAGTTTTATATCAATAATCAATGCCTTACCAAAGATAGGTTGAGAAACGCTGCCGAGTGGATAGATAAAGCAGATTATATTGGTGTTGGGAGGATTGACGGAGGGAACTAAATTTAATTATTGAATTTTTTGAAGTACAAGCCCATAAAATTCCTCAGGTCTGAATACTTTGTCAAATTGTCTCACTGACTCATATTCTTGGCTGCCGTCGGGGTGGAGTTCGAATTGAAAGAAATCGTGGTTTTCTTGCGAAATGCTTTCAATATCGAAATGGCAAGATTCGATAACGACGGCTTCATAGAGGAAATACAGGTTATCCGCTTTTAGATGTTTTAGCATTTGGCCAAAAGCAATAATCCATTCGGTTTTGTACCATAGAAAGTTGAAAATACTACCTTTCTGAAAACTTTTGTTTGAAAGATAGGCTACATAAACTATTCGCTCTTCTACACTTAAAGTAGCAAAAAAATCATCGAATAGTTTACCGTCTTGTTTCCAAGCTTCTTCTTTTGGGCGAATTTGTTTTCTGAATATTTCTTTTAGTTGCTGCTCGTTGCTTAATTCTTCTGAATGAAAAATAATTTTCTTAGAAAATACTTGCTGGTGAAACAAGTTGAATAGGCCACGCTTAGGGTCATGTTGAAACCTCGGTTGTTTTTCTTTGTGATTGGATTTGAGTAGTCGGAGTGCAAAAACTATCAATAAAATTAACTTAAAAATTACCCAAATGTGTTTCATTCCTCAATGCGTGTTCCTCTGTTTAATTAAGCCAAAATTCCTTTAATCACTTGTCCATGCACATCGGTTAATCTAAAACGCCGACCTTGGTATTTATAAGTTAGTTGTTCGTGGTCGATTCCCATTAAATGTAATAATGTAGCTTGAAAATCGTGTACATGCACGGGATTTTTAATGATATTATAACTAAAATCATCGGTTTCGCCGTAGCTAAAACCCGATTTTACGCCCGCACCTGCCATCCACATCGTAAAGCATCTTGGGTGGTGGTCTCGGCCGTAATCGTCTTTGGTGAGTTTACCTTGCGAGTAAACAGTGCGGCCAAATTCGCCACCCCAAACCACCAACGTATCTTCCAATAAACCTCTTCTTTTCAAATCAATAATCAAGGCAGCGGTGGCTCTATCGGTTTGTTTGCATTGGTGAGCCATTCCTTTGGGCAAGGAGCCGTGATGGTCCCAACCTTGATGGTAAAGCTGCACAAATCTTACGTCTTTTTCGAGTAACTTTCTGGCTAACAGACAATTAGCTGCGTACGTTCCTTTATCTCGACTACCTTCGCCATAAAGCTCAAAAACTTCATCGGGTTCTTTCGATGTATCCATTACTTCGGGAACGGAAGTTTGCATCCGATACGCCATTTCGTATTGGGCAATTCGGGCATCTACTTCGGGGTCGCCCCAAGTTTCGTTTTGTAGTTGGTTGAGTTTGGTCAAATATTCCAACATTTGTTGTCTGTCTTCACCATCATATCCTTCGGGATTATTGAGAAAAAGCACAGGGTCTTTTCCCGAACGAAATTGTACACCTTGATGCTCCGAAGGCAAAAAGCCATTTCCCCACAGACGAGCATAAAGCGGCTGGTCTTTTGAGGCATTTTTTGAAACCAAAACAATAAATGCAGGTAAGTTTTGATTTTCTGAACCCAAACCGTAGCTCATCCAAGAGCCAATCGAAGGTCGGCCTGGCAATTGATGGCCTGTTTGGAAAAACGTAATGGCGGGGTCATGATTGATTTGCTCGGTAAACATTGATTTTACGATACACAAATCATCTACTACTTGAGCCGTGTAAGGTAACAAATCGCTTACCCAAGTTTTGCTTTTTCCATATTGTTTGAACTGATACGCCGAGGCTACCACTGGTAAAACAGCTTGGTTGGCACTCATACCCGTGAGTCTTTGCCCTTTTCGTACCGAATCGGGCAAGCCTTGCCCAAACATATTGCTGAGTTTTGGTTTATAATCGAACGTTTCAAATTGCGAAGGTCCCCCACTCATAAAGAGATAAACCACTCGTTTGGCTTTGGGAGCAATACTCGGTAAAGCACTCATAATTTGTTGTTCGAGCGTATTTCCTCTGGCGTTTGAACTAATCAAACTACCCAAAGCCATTGCACCCAAACCAGAGGCCGTACGGAGTAAAAAATCACGTCGGTCGAGCTTTCGATTCAATGCCGAAAACTCAGGAGAATGAAGTTTGAAAGTATCGTCGTGGTGTGCCATTTTATCTTTTGGTAAGGGTTGCGTCTGAGTTTAAAATCGTGCTTGCTACTACGGCATTAGCGGCTACTGCGGCGGCTTCTACAGTAGGGTCAACTTTATAAAGGCCCGTTTTTAACCAACCTTTAGTTTTATCAGGATTTTGCTTAAACTGTTCATATTCAGATTTTTGCAATGATAAGAGTAAACTCAACTCTCGTTCAGAAGGAGCTTTACCACTAAGTTTCCGATAAACAGTAATAATCGCTTTTCGGGTATCGGCTTCTTTGGCCATGGCTTCGCCTATCACTTTGGCCGCTTCAACAAAAGTTGGGTCGTTGAGCGTCACGAGGGCTTGTAAAGGTGTATTGGTTTTTTGTCGGCGAACCACGCAGTAGCTGCGAGAAGGAGCATCAAATGTTCCCAAAGTCGGATTGGGTACAGAACGCTTCACAACTATATAAAGGCTACGTCGATAGATGGCATCGCTCGAATCTTGCGTGTAATGGGTATTATTGATTTCCCAAAGGCCATCTGGTTGATAAGGTTTGATGCTTTTGCCACCAATTTTCTTATTCAATAAACCACTGACTGACAGTGCATTATCACGAAGCATTTCGGCAGAAAGTCGATTGCTCGGCCCGTGCGAAAGCAAACGATTTTCGGGGTCACGTTCTCGAACTTCTTTGCTTACTTTTGAATCTTGTCGATACGTGGCCGACATAACAATGAGTTTGTTGAGTTTCTTTACATCCCAATCTTTTTGAAAACTTAGAGCCAACCAATCAAGTAATTCGGGGTGGCTCGGCATTTCGCCTTGATTTCCAAAATCTTCGGTCGTTTTTACGATGCCCGTACCGAAGAAGTTTTGCCAGAATCGGTTTACCGCTACTCTTGCAGTAAGCGGATTATTTTCATCGGTAAGCCACTGAGCTAAACCAAGTCGATTTTTAGGTAAATTGACAGGAAATGATAGAATATCTTTTGGGGTATTAGGTTTTACTTCTTCACCTAAAGCATCATATTGTCCACGATGTAGCAAGTGAGTAACCTTCGGTTTAGGCATTTCTTGCATAATCATAATTTCGGCAATTTTTTCACTCGAATCAGATAAGGTCGTTCGAAGCTTTTGTAATTCTTTTTGTGCCGATAAAACCGTTGGACTGATGGCCGAAAGGTAGTATTCTTTCAAAATCGCTTTTTCTTGGGCATTTAGCTCGCTCGAAGATTTATTTGAAATACTGCTCCAATCAGCTTTTTTTGCCAAGATTTTTATTTCAAATGACGTTAAAGCTCGACTGTAAACTACGGCATCGTCGGCTTTTCCTCCTTTAAAGCCTAAGCCACGCCACCAACCACCAATTTGTAAAGCAGGCTCCGATTTTGAGAAAAAAATAATGTCTTTGTATAATTGGTCGATAACAGTTTCCATGGCCATTTCTTCGCCATCAAGATAGAGTTTGAAACCATTGGCTTTGGCCGAGCCATCGTGGGTCATGCACAGGTGTACCCATTTATCACGAGGAGCGTCTTTCAAACTTAATTTTGTAACGGCATTCGAAGGAGCGGTGTGAGCCATCGTAATTTCTATTTTATTGTTGCGTAGAAATAAGTGGTAGCCCTTGAAATTATACAAACGCTCGGCATTGCTTTTATGGAAAATCACGCCATCTTTCATTTCCTTCGGAATATAAGCCCACATACCAACCGTAAAAGCCTCAGATTTTCGAAAAACGCCTACGTCTTTTAAATCTGCATATACATCGCCATCTAAAAGCAGCACTTGACCCTTAGCGGTTTTCTCGAAAGTAGGCTTATCAAGTGTTCCTGCATCACGTCGCATGACGCCTTTTTGTTTAGGATTTACACTGTTTCTGAGTGAATCTTCAAAGGTATAAAAGCCTTGTAAGTTAGCTTGTGGTAAAGTGTTGTTTAATAATGATTGATATTCTTTATTTTCTAACCATTTTTCAAAATCTGTTGTAGCTGAATTTCTCGCTTCAACAACTTTTTGTTCTTGTTCTGCAATGGAGTTTTTAATAAAATTAACGACTTTTTCTTGCTCAGCAGTCGGTAAAAGTAGGGTAGGAGTGGGTAGGTCATCATTCCAAGAAATCTGACCAGCTTCTCTTACATTATTAAAGAAACTGAATAATTCGTAATAATTTTTCTGTGAAATGGGGTCATATTTATGGTCGTGGCATCTGGCACAACTAACCGACATCGCCAAGAAAGCATCACCAAAAGTATTAGTTCGGTCCATGACGTATTCAGTTTGAAATTCTTCTTCCACGATACCTCCTTCCAAATTTTGCGGATGATTCCGATTGAAAGCCGTAGCAATGAGCATATCTTTGGTGGGTGATGGAAACAAATCGCCAGCCAGTTGTTGGTGGATAAAATTGCTATAAGGCATGTTTTCGTTGAAAGCCCGAATGACCCAATCACGGTAGGGCGACATATCTCGAAGTCGGTCAACGGTATAACCATGAGAATCTGCAAAGCGAGCTAAATCGAGCCAATCAGTGGCCATTTTTTCACCATAATGTGGAGAAGAAAGTAATCTATCTACTTGTTTTTCGTAGGCGTTGGGGCTATTATCGCTCAAAAAAGCATCAATTTCTTCGAGAGTTGGGGGTAGGCCAGTTAAATCAAAGGATAAACGACGTAGCAAAATTTCTTTTGAAGCCTCTTTTGAGGCCGACAAACCATCTTGTTCTAAGCGACTGAAAATGAAATTATCAATGGGATTGATGGGTAAAAACGTGGCGGCAGTTTTGAGTGATGGAATGATTCTTTTTTGTGGTTTCACGAAAGCCCAATGCGGTTGATAAACAGCCCCATTTTCAATCCATTTGATGATGACCGCTTTTTCATAGGCCGACAAACTCAAATGAGATTTGGGTGTAGGCATCACGTAGGTTGGGTTATTCGAGAGTATTCTATGAAAAACTTCACTTTTCTTTAAGTTTTTGGGCGAAATTGCCATTTTTCCTGGGCTTTCGGGAAGTTGAGCATAAGCAGCTTCTGCCAAGTCTAATCGTAAACCTGCTTTTTGTTTGGCTTTATCGGGGCCGTGACAAGCAAAGCATTTATCGGATAAAATTGGTTTTACATGAAGATTATAGTCTAATGTTGCGGGTAGATTTTTATACGCAATGGCTACCTCTTCGGGTAATTTAGTGGGGTCGGCAAGCTGATGCCCACTTGGTTTGAATGACCATAAATAAATACAAGCAACGAGTAATAGTAGGTATTTTTTCATGATTGATTCATTGAAATTGGTAATTATCAGTTGTTTATTGTATTAGGCAATTACTCCGTTAGGAGTTAAATATCGGTAGAAAATATTATTTCTAAATTCGAAATGCTCCGTAGGAGCTAAACCAATTTACTCAGGTTCTTTAAAAATATACTTTTCATCGAATTCAATTTCAAATAGATTTAAAAATTCCTTATATTCTTCTAAAAATGTTCTTTTTCTATGATGTTCTTCTTGATTCTCAATATATTTTATAATAGTTGGTAGTTGAGATTGTCCGTAAGAAAATGCGGCGTAACCTTCTTGCCAAGCAAATTTACTTTTAGTTAATTTATTTTCATTTATCCAGAGTGAGGTCATTTGTTTAATATCTCGCATCAAATCAGCAAGAGCTTGCGTACTGCGAAATCCGATTAAGATATGAATGTGGTCGGACATTCCGTTAATAATCAAAACTTTATGACCATTGTTTTGTATGATTCCAGTTGTGTATTTATAAAGTTTATCTTTCCATTCTCGTTGAATAAGGTTTTGTCTAAATTTTACCGCAAATATTAAATGCAGGTGTATTTGTGTGAAAGTATTAGCCATTTTGTTGGGTGTGTTTTAGCATTGCTGTTGGTATAGCTCCTGACGGAGCAAAAATCTGTATTTTCTTTTAATTTCTACCGATATGAAACTCCTGACGGAGTAATTTAATTTTTAGGATTAATAGAAAATATCATATTTTATTTATTTGTGAATTAGCGTTGCTTTTGGTATAACTCCTGACGGAGCAGTAATCTCTACTCTTCGTTTATTTCTACCGATATAGAACTCTTGACGGAGTAGTTTATTTTCAATAATTGTTTCTCATTGATTAGAGA